>Ga0114966_10002940_pt1 | contig 15117 bp, 13 predicted proteins | sample M_130207_XF_Meta_FD_87029 | JGI IMG/M metagenome (GOLD analysis project Ga0114966, IMG submission 87029) | Freshwater microbial communities from Lake Montjoie, Canada to study carbon cycling - M_130207_XF_MetaG | ecosystem: Environmental > Aquatic > Freshwater > Lake | place: Lake Montjoie... | reverse complement strand
TCGCCCCACGAGCGGCACCACGCGACGGGGACGTGTTCGGCTTCGATCACTTCCACTTCCTTGTCGTCCACTTTGACCTTCTTCTTCGCTCCCTTGGTCGGGCACTTGGCGATGTTCAGGCTCATCAGGACGCGCACGTTCTCTGGCACCCAGTGGTCGTACCAATAGATTTCGTCCTTGATCTGGAACTCGTCCCCAAACGCCGTCATGGAGGGGTGCTTGGTGTCGTGAACGCTGATCGTGACCAGTTCGCCCGCGTTCCAGGGGTGACCTTTGAACGTCCCGCCGCACAAGTCCCAATACCACTTGTGACCGGGGTTGTTGGTGCGATAGGTATCCGCAGCGGAGTGGAAGCCGATCCAGCCGTGTCCCTTTTGCTTGAGCCACTCGTTCATGAAGTAGTCGCGATCGGCGTCTTTAATGTCCAACTCGCCCGTCGTGTAGAACACGACGATGTCGTACTTCTTGAGGTTCTCCTTGGTGAAGTCGGCGGCGGCGTCCTGCGTGCAGGTGATGTCGAACAGACCCGACTGCTGACCGAGCTGCGTCATCGCGACTTCGGACGTGGACAGGTCCTTCTTCGTCCCATCCTTGTTGTCGCGGTTGACCGAACCGTGCTTGAAACCCTTGCTCTGCGTGAGCATCAAAATCTTGGACTTGTCCGCCGCCGAAGCGACCTCGACAGACAACAGGCAGCCAACCACAGCAGCCACAAACAGACGAAACACTTTCACGGCGAGAGACTCCACAAGAGAAAGAAACGCGACACAACCCAACGGGACAGGATAATAGCGGCGGTCACAACGGCTTTCACGCGGTACTGCCAACCGACAGAAGTCCGGCTTATCCCTCTCGCGGCGAAGCATGAGACGTTTGCCAGTTTAATCGCGACCCTCTGGAGAGCGCGTTGCTCGGGCGACGCGCGACTCCCACACGCTCCCCAGAGGGTCGCGGTTAAACATCTCACCGATGGCCGCGTGAGGTATCGCTTTGTTGGCCGGACTTCCAGAGATCGTCGGACTCAGTATTCGACCCGCGACGTTGAATTGGACGACGGCCCCCGTCATCGGGGCATCCTCTTCTTCGGCCCCTGCTGTTGTGTCAGTGCCTCGATTACGGTGCGGCCGGACTTTGAGATTACGAAGGCGAACAGGCCACCGAACATGAGGCTGAAGGCGAGACCGATGACGACCTGAGCCGTCGCCCCTTCACTGATTCCCGGTTGCAGGACCGCCACCGTGACGTCGTGCGGGTTGTAGAACACGGGGACGCTGGTTCCGACCGCGTACTTCTCGGCGAGAGCCTTGGCGATGGCAGGGTCTGCTGAATCGATGCCCTCCGAAATCATGATCCGCGTCCCTTCGCACGCGCGGCCAGCGACTTCGTAACGGTACTTGATCTCGGGATAGAACACGGTCCCGCGATGTGTCGTCATCCGCTCATCGACCGGACGGTTTTCTTTCCCGACTCTCCGTGTGTCCGTCCGCGTTTCTCGCGAGGCGACGGACGACTCGATGACCGTTCCCTGCACTTGCGGCCAACCGGACGATCGCCAGCCATGCCACGCATCGCGCACGCCGAAACTCAAGATGCACAGCATCCCGATCAAGCAGGCGCCAATGACAGCCAACGCAATCTGGTAACGCGTCATGATTCTGCGAACGCCTTTCAAGTTCGACCTAGCGCCCAGCGCGATCGTGGTTGAAGCCTCAGCGAAAACAACGCGATCTCTCGTGAGGAACGACTCTTCAGCAACTCAGCGAAGATACGTATCGAGCCACTCGACCAACTTCGTGCCGGCGTCATCGGGAATGGAGTGGCCTTGATGATGGTTGAGCAGGCCGATACGCGGGCGTTCGTGGTGGAGGCGATAGACGGGAAGAGCCGCTTCGATCAGGGGCCAGCTTCGGTCGCCATCGGCCGCGCCGGGACCGGTCTCACCGCCGAGGAACAGGATCGCGCGGGGAGCGGTCAGCGCGAGCAACTCGTGATGGTTCCGCTCGAAGCGCGCTTCACGACATTGCGGGCCGAGATACCACGGGGCATCCCAATTGGTCGATCTCAGCGCGAGACCTCCTTCACTCGCAACGGCCGCTTTGATCCGCTCGTCGAACGCTGCGTGATAGAGCACCTCCTTCGCACCGAGTGAATGGCCGACGGCACCGAGTCGCTTCGTGTCCACGCCGGGTTGTGCCGCGAGAATGTCCGTCGCGCGCATCGCGTCGTAGAGCATCTTGTGCATCCCCAATGTGTGCGGATGCCGTGCGCGGAATTGATCGACCGCCTTGGGCAATGTCTCAGCATTCTGCCATAGGAAGCAGCGCGGGCAGATCACGATGAAGCCGCGCCGCGCGAGCCCCATTCCGAGATGACGCGACTCGCGCCCGTCCACGCCCGCGATTTCGTCGATCGTCTTGTTTGTCGTCGAATGCAGCGCGACGATTCCCGGTCGCGCACCGGGAAACTTGGCCGAGTCGGGTCGCAACAGATACGCCTCGACAAACAATCCCGCTTCGCATTCGTAGCGGATCAGTTGCCGAGTCACCTCGGGATGCGACTCGCCCTGCACAACTTCACTTTTCAAAACCTCGATCGTGTTGTTGGACGGAGCGGCGGGCATCGGTCCCAGAAACGTGAGCCATGCGTCCCGCAGAGCCTCGCGCCGCCGCTGCCATCCAATGAGATCGCTCACCACATTCCCACCGCCCGTCACGAGCAACGGCCGCAGGGTGCCGACATCAAACGACGATGGCTTTTCGGGCGGACGCTGCACGTCGGCCAGCCAACTGACGCTCGTCTCCGCCGCATGGCAGGACAGGAACTTCGATCCGAGGGCGGCCTCCCAGCAGCACGCGATCATCGGCAGACACAGAATCATGGCAGCGAGACGCATGTTGAGACTCCTTAACAGGCAATTGAAAGACGTAGGGTAAGCGTCTCGCTTGCCCGTGCATACCGTTGGGAAAATGGCAAGCCAGAGGCTTAGGACCGGCGCAACAATCACTGTCCCATCGTGGCGGATGCTGCCAGCATCCGAGCCGACGCTGGCAGCGTCGGCCACGACAGTGATTGCTACGCCGATCCGTACCCTACGAGACGGGGTTTCGCCACCGAGTAGGACATCCGTGTTCCGTGTTGCGTCGCGAGACTCGTTTCACCGGGTCGGCCCTGCCGCTAGAATCGGTCGCGGTGTTTTCAACTCATCACCGCCGTGGAATCTCACTTGGAGACGCGGTCTTCAATACGTCCCTAAAATCGACTGACGGAGAGTCTGCATGTCGAACTCATTGCGCGGTCAGTGTCTGGTTGCGGCGAAATCTCTGCGCGATCCCCACTTCTACAAGACGGTCGTGTTGTTGCTGGAACATAGCGCGCAAGGTGCGACTGGCGTGGTACTCAATCGTCCCTCGTCCGTTCACGTCAGCAGCGCGCTCGCGGGACACTTCAGCATCCCGGACTCCGAAGAGGCGGTTTTCATCGGTGGCCCCGTCGAACCCACCGCGATGGTCATGCTGCATGATTCGGACGAGGTCGGCTGTTCGGAATCGTCTCCCGCAGCGGGGGTCTTCGTGGGAGGCAGCGCCGAGTCTTTCGAGCGAGTACTCCTGCCGGACGACGACGAGGACTCTTCGATCCGATATCGCGTCTTCGCGGGCTATTCGGGCTGGAGTGCGGAACAGCTTGAGGGCGAGATCGAACGGGGCGACTGGCTGCTTCACGCGGGAAGCCACTCGCTGGTGTTTGAAACGGATCCCTACGAGGTCTACGAAGTCGCTTTGGAGCAGGTCTTCAGGGCCGATTCGCTGATGCCGTATCGCGTGAAGGACGCCTCCCTGAATTGAGGCGAAGCCCGGCTAACAAAGCCTCACCTCACGCGACCTGAGGTGAGGCATCTGCCCAACGTCGGTCTTGGTGAGCCGGGTGGCGTCAGCCCCCCGTTCTTTGCAAACGGGCTGACGCCGCCCCGCTCAGATGTCTCATCTACGACCGCGTGAAGAAAAAGCCGGGCTTCCGCCTTGGAAACAAACTGGTCTCCACGGTCTGAAGGGGGTCTGCTAGTCTCCGGCCCGCCCGGTCATCGTTGAGCGGGCCGGCGGTCTCGACGAGTGTTGTGCCGCAGGAAATGGTGTCGTCAGGAGGGTCGGACATGTTGGTTCGAGCGAATTGGTTCCGTCGTGCCTTGAGCTGTGAAGTGATCGTCTGTGCTGGCCTGATTGCCAGTGCGGGCTTGACCATCGGAACCGGGACGTTCGTTCGCGCAGAGGACGCGGAAGCGCCGGCTTCGGCAGTCGCGCCCGTAGGGGTACCCTCTGTTGAGCCTGTAAAAATGGCCGCCACAACAGTGTTGCTGCGGTACAAGTTTCAGCCGGGTCAGTTCCTGCACTACGAAGTGGCCGATCACGTTCGCTATGTGACGCAACAAGCGGGTAACTCGTTCGAGACACTTCAACGGAATGACTCCGCCAAACACTTCCGCGTCGTGACGATCGAGGAGGATGGTTCCGCGTTGCTCGAACCGATCATCGACCGAATCCGGATGTCGGCCAAGCTGCATGAGAAGCCCGTGGTCGAATTCGACAGTGCGAAAGACAAACTCGCGCCGCCCGAGTTTCAACGTCACAAGGAAGCCGTCGGAAAGCCGATGGCGCGGTTCCTGTTTACTCCCAGCGGAGAGTTGAAGTCGGTGAAGTTGCTGGAAGCTAACGTCCCTCCGGCCGTCGCAGCGGCGGCCGCGAAGGCCGATCCCAAAATGAGCTTTCTCGTTCCGCTCCCTACGGAGTCCATCGCGGTCGGTCATCGCTGGAAACAAAAATACAACGAGTCGATCTCAGTGGGACAGGGCCTGTTTCAACCGGTTCCAATGCTGCGGCAGTTTGAACTAACCGGGATCGCCGATGGCATCGCCACGATCAAGTTCAAGACCTCGATTCTGGCTCTGTTGAACGACGCCAAAGCACAAGGGCAGCTTGCCCAGCAAACGCCCTCGGGAACGATCGAGTTCGACATCGAACGCGGTCTGATCCGCTCACGCAAGTTCGTCACCAACGAGACCGTACTGAACGCCTTCGGTCAGCAAACGCTGTTGCAGGTTTCCGGTGAATCGACCGAAAAGCTGGTCCCGCACGAAGCGGTGATTCAGCAAGCGGGCTTCACGACTGAGTAGGACTCGGCGGACAAGTGACACGAAGTAAAGGCTCATCGAGCAGAGAGGGACGACGCACATGCTGCTGCTGCTCCCCTGCTGCTTTCGCATGACGCTGCTCGTGGTGGTGATGTCGCTCGTCAGTGCTGATGCCTACGCGGGTAAGTTCAACCGGGTGTTGAGCGTCGGTGATGCCGCCCCTGTGTGGAAGGACTTGATCGGCGTCGATGGCCGACGGCACAGTCTGGCTGACTGCAAAGCCAAGCTCGTGGTGTTCGTGTTCATCACCAATCACTGCCCGATCACGGCGGCTTGTGAGGAGCGACTGAAGCAACTCGCGACCGACTATCGGGCGCGCGATGTCGAACTGATCGCAATCAGTGTGAGCCGGTCCAAGTCAGACGGTCTCGACAAGATGCAGGAGCGGGCGGAAGACGCGAAGTTTTCGTTCCTCTACCTGCACGATCCCTCGCAGGTGACGGGCCAAAAGTACGGAGCAACAGCCACTCCGCAGGTCTTCGTGCTGAATGCCGATCGCCGCGTCAGCTACATGGGGGCGCTCGACGACAACGGGCGCGAAGCCGCGAAGGTTGAGACTCACTACACTCGCGCGGCTCTCGACGCGCTGCTGGCAGGACGGCCGGTCGAGATTCGCGAAACGCGACCGGTCGGCTGCGAAATCGAGTACGCGGCGGAATCGCCACCGAAGCCGTGACCCGCACCACTCTGGAACCCATTTCGAAACTAGCCTGACGCGCAAGCGAGGACTTCGCGGTCATCGGATGTCCAGCTCTCGCTTGCGCGTCGGGCTTGTGACGAACCCCGCAATCTCAACTTGTTCGACCACGCGGCCTGAACCGTCACCGTCTCTGCCACAGGCCGCGCCAGATGTTGCTGCCCGCCCTTCGGCCGCGACGGTGGTAGTTGGTGAGATAGTCGAGATCGTTGGCACCGGCCGGTTCGGGAGGCGGCTCCTGCGGAGTGAACTCGGCGTGATGATTCATCAGAGAACTGATGACTTCAAAGTATTCGCCCACATCCGTCCACGAGTGAACGAACCCGCCGTGCTTGACCACACGAGCCAGCAGATCGGCGAACTCGTCGGTGAACAGCCGCCGCTTGTGGTGCTTGCGCTTCCACCACGGATCGGGAAAGTAAACGTGAGCCGCCGCGACGGAGTGGGGTTCGACGCGCTTCGACAACAGTTCATGAGCATCACCGCCGATGACGCGGCCGTTGGGAAGCGATCGCTTGGCGAGTCGCGTCGCGGCACGGCGGGCTTCGGTGTAATCGAGTTCCGCACCGAGCCAGTTCGTTTCGGGATGAGCCAGCGTCGAGTCGCACAGAAACTTGCCGCGTCCGCAGCCGATGTCCATCTCGACGGGATGGTCGTTCCCAAAGATCGCCTTCCAATCGAGAACGCCTTCCATCTCAACGAGCGGTACGAAGTAGGGACGCAGATCGACGGTCGGCAGGGGCATATCAGGTTTCGCGAGACGGTGTACGGAGGAGGAAGAACGTCGGTGATCGAGAGCAAAACTTCATTCCGCCACGGGCGGCTGGCGGTCTTGGTGGATCGGCACACCGATAGAGCGGCCGCTGTAAACGAGCTTGCCGTTCACGAAGCCTTGAAAATTGAACTCGGCCCGCTGCTTGGGCCGCAGCCGGTCGAGTTTGGCCATGATGATGAGTCGCTGACCGACCATGATCGGTGCCCGAAAGCGGACCTCATCCATGCCACCGAAACCGAGGAAGTCGCCGTCGAGCAGGTTGTATTTGCGGACGAAAAACCCGCCCAACTGAGCGGCACACTCGCACATGATCACGCCCGGCATCAGCGGGAAGTCGGGCATGTGGCCTCGCACCCAGAACTCGTTTGGCGTGATGTCCTTGTAGCCCACGAGTCCCTTCGCTTCGTGATCGACGTGCAGAATGCCTGTCAGTTGCTCCATCTCGAACCGTTGCGGGTTGCACTCGCGGATGTCGTCGATCGTGAAGAGTGGCTTGTTCTCATCAAACAGCGCGAAATCAAAGAGCGGTGGTGCGGCGGCCATGATGCGTTCCTGTCACTTCCAAAATGATCGGCGGTAAGTCGCCGTGTTGGTTCGATAACTCACGCGGTGAAACGAGTCGGTTCTGACCGCGCAAAGTCCATTGAGCACAGCCCACAGTCTGGGGTGCGAAAATTCAAAGGGTGCCGAATTGAGAGGCGAAGGATGGAGGAAGGCCCTGCAAAGTTCAAGCCGCCGCGCAAGACATCCATCGCCTCGTTCACGTTGATGTGTGAGTGCCCCCCAAGTCCGGCTTTTCCTAAAGCCGGACTTCCTTGCGCGCTTCAATGCGCGGTGGCGATCCTGGTGCGGACGTTTGACGCCCGCCCTGACCGTAGACACACTGCCCGCCCGTTCATCCCCCGCCTGTGACTCTCGCCCTTTGAGGATCCTCCCCCATGAAGCCGCTCCGACAGATTGTTACCTGCGCCGCGTTGGCTCTTCTCACTTCAACGACCTTGGCCGACAACTGGCCCGGCTGGCGCGGACCGACGGGAAATGGACTGTGTACCGAGAAGGGGCTTGCGACCGAATGGTCTCCCACGCAAAACGTCGCGTGGAAATTGCCCTTGCCGGGACCGGCCGGAGCGACGCCCGTCGTGTGGGGTGAGCGAGTCTTCCTGACATCGGTCAACGACACGGGGGAGTTGCTGCTCATCGCCGTCGGCTCGGATGGCAAACAGCTCTGGCAGCAGGTCGTGGCAAGCGGAAACCAGAAGGCGCGCGGCGACGAAGGGAACTCGGCGTCCCCTTCACCCGTGACCGATGGCAAGTCCGTCTGGACCTTCATGGGCGACGGCACGCTCGGCTGTTACACGGTCGAGGGGAAAGAAGTCTGGAAGTTCAACGTGCAGGATCGGTACGGCAAGTTCAGCATCCAATTTGGCATGAGTTCCACGCCGGTGTTGGACGGCGGCGTCCTCTATCTGCAACTGATTCATGGTGAAGGTGACGCCAAAACACGCGAAGCCTGCGTGGTGGCGATCGACGGCGCGACGGGCAAACAAGTTTGGCGAGTCGATCGGCCCAGCGACGCGATTGCCGAGAACGAACACTCGTACGCTTCAGCCATGCTCTACCAAGACGGCGACAAAAAGTTCCTGCTCACACACGGAGCCGATGTCCTCGTTGCACACGATTTGAAGGACGGGCATGAACTGTGGCGATGCGGCGGACTGAACCGGCGCGACGATCCGTCGCTCGGCTACGACCGAACGCTGCGATTCGTCGCGTCACCCGTCGCCGTACCGGGACTCATCATCGCCCCCTCGGCCAAGCAACATCCGGTCCTGTGCATCAAGCCGGACGGCAAGGGCGACATCACCAACGAAGCGTCACTTCATTACTGGTCGTTCAAGAAAACACCCGACGTGCCCACGCCCGTCGTCGTGGGTGATCTCGCGTACCTCTGCATGGAGAACGGAAACCTGACGGTCCTCGAAGCCCGCACGGGAAAGGAAGTTTATTCGCAAGCCACGCACCGGCAGCGTCACCGCGCCTCGCCCGTCCACGCGGACGGCAAGCTGTATCTGACCGCTCGCGACGGCAAGGTCCATGTGATTCAAGCGGGCCGCGAATTCAAAGTTCTCGCCATGAATGATCTCGGTGAAGACCAGTCGTCGTCTCCGGCAATCTCCAACGGCACGATCTACATGCGAACGTTCGGCCACTTGTGGGCGATCCGTCAGAAGTGATCGTGAGATTCAGCGAAGCGGTTCCAACACCAACCCGCAGCGTGAGCAAGGATGTCGAGAGTCCGGACATGGAAACGTCCTTGCTCACGCTTTTTGAAGTTGCGTCCTCAAGATTTCCGGACCAACGGGGCAGCCCTAGGTCAGCCTAGTGGTCCGCCAGTGCTTGCTCGAAGTCGGCGACCAGATCGTCGGGATGCTCGATGCCGACCGAGACGCGCAGCGTGCTGTCGGTGATCCCCGCCTCGCGCCGCGCCGCTTCGTTCATCGAGGCATGACTCATCGTGTCCGGGTACTCGATCAGAGACTCGACTCCACCGAGTGACTCGGCCAGTTGGAACATCTTCAATTTCGACAGCAATTGCTCGACGAACGGCCGACCGCCCTTCACGTCAAAGCTCAGCATCGCGCCGAATCCCGACTGCTGCCGCTTGGCGAGTTCATGCTGCGGATGATCGGTCAGTCCAGGGTAATAGACGTGTGCGACGCGCGGATGCGCTTGCAGGTACTTCGCGACGATCATCGCGCCACGCTGATGAGCCTCCATGCGCGGGCCGAGCGTTTTCACACCCCGCAGCACCAGCCACGCATCGAACGGCGAACACGCCAGCCCGAGGGCGTTGACGATGTAAGCGATCTGCTCGGCGTGGTCCTTCTGCCGTGTGATGACGCAGCCGCCAACCACATCCGAATGACCGTTGAGATACTTTGTGGTCGAGTGGACCACGATGTCGCAACCGTGCTCGAACGGTCGCTGGAGATACGGCGACAAGAACGTGTTGTCGGCGATTGAGATCGCGTTCCCCTGTCGAGCCACATCGCAAATCGCGGCGATGTCCACGATGTTCAAGAGCGGATTGCTCGGCGTCTCAATCCAAACGCACTTCGTCTTGGCGGTCATCGCCCGCCGCACGTTCTCGGGGTCGCCCATGCGGACGAACGAGAACTCGATCCCCATCTTGCGAAAGACCGAATCGAACAGCCGGTACGTGCCGCCGTAAATGTCGTGACCGGCGATGATGTGATCGCCCGGCTGAAACAGATGCATCGTCGCGGCAATGGCCGACATTCCGGTGCTGGTCGCGCGACAGTCGACCCCTCCTTCGAGAGCCGCCAGATTTTCTTCCAACGCTTTCCGCGTCGGGTTGCCGCTCCGCGTGTAGTCGAACCCGCGATTCGTCTTCAGATCGTCCCAACGAAAGGTCGAGGTCGTATAGATCGGCGTGGTCGCGCTGAGATAAGTCGAATCCTTATCGACACCAACGTGAACGCAGCGAGTCTCAAATTGCATGGCAACTGTTCCTAGGTCTAAGCCGTCTGTTTGAAAGCGGTCTGCCCGCGAGGGGCGGCATGTTAGCCGGGATGGGGGATGGCATCGAGTCCGACCCGTCGTACCTGACGACCGCGTGTTCGACCGACAAACAGGACGTGACCGCCAAAAGTAGCCTTCATCGCTCCGCGTGAAGAGAGTCGAACGCTGTTTCCCGTGTCCCCGTGTCGCTGGTGACTCGGCTGACTTCGCGCGGAGCGATGAAGGCTACTTTTTGGCGGTCACGTCTGAAATCATCACCCCCCCAAAAAACATCGGATGAACCAGAGTTCCTGTCACTCTGTGCAGCCGTGCGAAACGGGGCTTTTCACAATTTGGGACGGCTGCTAGAAGTCCGCCCTTCAGGGGACAGGCTCCGCGCGGTGAGTCGCATCCACGCGGCCAGAGACATGCGGCAGTGCGAGTTTCGTCCCCTTCCAACTCATCTGGTTTAGGATCGAATTCAAAGAGGTTCTTCGCATGACGACGACTCACGGACTGGCAGAGAAGATTGCGAACCAGCAGGCTCGAATTGGCGTGATCGGTTTGGGTTACGTGGGCCTGCCGCTGATTCGGGCCTTCGTGCGAGCCGGCTTCAAAACGATGGGCTTCGACGTGGACCAGTCGAAGGTCGATAAGCTCAAGGCCGGGCAGAGCTACATCAAACACATCGACAGCGCCGCAATCGCCAAGCTGATTCAAGACGGCGTCTTCGAGCCGACCTCCGACATGAGCCGCCTCGGTGAAGCCGACTGCATCATCATCTGCGTCCCCACGCCGTTGAATGAGAGCCGCGATCCCGACTTGAGCTACATCGAAGGGACGGCTCACTCGATCGCGAAAACGCTGCGCAAGGGACAGCTCGTCGTTCTGGAAAGCACGACGCACCCGACCACGACGCGCGAGAACGTCTTGCCGGTCCTCAACGCCACCGGCCTGACTGCGGGTAAGGATTACTACCTCGCCTTCAGCCCCGAACGCGAAGACCCCGGCAATCCGACATTTGAAGCGGCCACGATTCCGAAGCTCGTCGGCGGCTACGACGAAGTCAGCGGCGACCTGTCGATGGCGATGTACGGTCAAGCCGTCGTCAAGGCGATCCGTGTGTCGAGCATGGAGATCGCCGAAGCGGCCAAGATTCTGGAGAACACCTACCGCGCGGTGAACATCGCGATGGTCAACGAATTGAAGATGCTCTACGACAAAATGGGGATCGATGTCTGGGAAGTGATCGACGCGGCGAAAACGAAGCCGTTCGGCTTTCAGGCGTTCTATCCCGGGCCGGGCCTCGGCGGGCACTGCATCCCGATCGACCCGTTCTATCTGACGTGGCTCGCCCGCAAGCATGGTGAGCAAACGCGGTTCATTGAATTGGCCGGTGAGATCAACACGCACATGCCGCACTACGTCATCGCGCGGCTGGCGGAATACTTGAACGACGCTAGCAAGCCGATCAAGGGGAGCAAGATTCTGATCCTCGGCGCGGCGTACAAGAAGGACGTGGACGATCCGCGCGAAAGCCCGACGTTCGAGTTGATGAAGCTGCTGCTGAAGCGCGGAGCCGTGCTGAGCTACAACGACCCGCATGTCCCGACGTTGCCGAAGATGCGGCACTACCCAGACCTCCCCGCGATGGACAGCCAAGCGTTGACGCCCGAGTTACTGGCGGCGCAAGACTGCGTGCTGATCTCGACCGATCACTCGGCCTACGATCACAACTTCGTGGTGAAGCACAGCAAGCTCGTGCTGGACACGCGCAACGCCACGAAGAACGTCACAGAGGGCCGCGAGAAAATCCGCAAGGCGTGACCTGGGCCGATGGCACTTGTCGTAGCACGGGCGGCTCGCCTGTGTTGCAACGCCCCGCGCGTTCCGATCAGCAGGCGACGCGCTGGCCGGTCTGAATTGTGGAAGCCAGACGCGACAGCGAAGAAAGTTTGGCGACGGCTCTGCGCTGGCGCGTCAGGCTTCGATTCGCGGTAGGACAACACGGCTTGGTTCAAATGGCGACGATCCTGGGCCGCATTGCGTCCGCGCCCGGAATTTACCGTCTCGTCTTTCGTTCGCGCTCCCCTCAATTCGCGCGGAAATCGTTCCGCGCGAATTGAGGGGAGCGCGAATGAAAAGCAAGATTGTCGAGTGGGTCGAGCTGAAACGGGTGGAACAACTTGAGATTGCGATGTTGTTCAATCACTAGCCCGACGCGCAAGCGAGGGCAAACCGTCGTGAAAAGTGAAGCCCTCGCTTGCGCGTCGGGCTAGTGATCAACCCTGCATTACAAAGCAAAGAGGGCTTACGCCCAAGAACCGGGGGGCTGCCGCCGCCCCGCTCAGATGTCTCATCACTGGCCGCGCGAGGTAAAACGCTGGCATCTGACTCGCCACCGTCTCCGATCGCGTTGGCACGCGCGCAGGGGTCTGTTACGCTCAGCCGCACGCCCGCTCAGCGGTCCTGCCGATCCCGCCCTGCCAGACCGCGCACGGTCTGTTTTGCTTGTTGTCGCCGCGTGAATTCTGCAACGAAGCGAATGCGTCCCACCCCCGAGTTCACCTTCCGCCGCTTGGAGAACCCGCTCATGTTGTTTGCTCTGCCGTCATCGAGTCCTGTCGTCCGTCGTCTCGTGCTGCTGATGTTGATTGGCGCGATGGCCGTCGATGGGGTTGGCTTGTCCCGTCGCGTTGCTGCTCAAGACGCGGGTGCGAAGAAAGCGGACAAAGCCACCGGCGGCAAGTCGAAGAAGAGCGACAAGCCTGCCGCTGACGACGACGCTCCCGAACCGGCAAAGGCGAAAGACGACAACCCATTTCCCAACCGCTTTCCCGCGCCGGAGCTGGATGGTGGGGTCGAGTGGCTCAACACGGGCGGGCCGATCTCGATGAAGGATCTGCGCGGCAAGATCGTGCTGCTCGACTTCTGGACCTTCTGCTGCATCAACTGCATGCACGTCTTGCCCGACTTGGACTTCCTCGAAAAGAAGTACGGCAAAGAGATCGTCGTCATCGGCGTTCACTCGGCCAAATTCGACAACGAGAAGGAGACGGGGAACATCCGCAAGGCGATCCTGCGGTATGAAATTGAGCATCCTGTCATCAACGATGCCAACATGATCGTCTGGCGTAAGTTCGGTGTACGAGCTTGGCCGTCGCTGGTCCTCGTCGATCCCGAAGGCCAATACTGCGGCTATGTCTCGGGTGAGGGGAACCGCGAACTGCTCGACACGGTCGTGGCAAAGTTGATTGCCTATCACAAGGCCAAGGGAACGCTCGACGAAACGCCCGTGAAGTTCGATCTGGAACGGAGCAAGGCTGCGGCGACCCCGCTCCGATTCCCCGGCAAGGTGCTGGCGGATGAGGCTGGCAAACGCCTGTTCATTTCGGACAGCAACAACAACCGGGTCGTCGTCAGTTCGCTGGAGGGCAAGCTTCTCGACGTGATCGGTAACGGTGCGATTGGCTCGAAGGATGGAGGCTATGCGGAATCGCAGTTCGATCACCCGCAAGGAATGACGCTGATCGGTGACACGCTCTACGTGGCCGATACCGAGAACCACCAACTCCGCTCAGTGAACCTCGCCAAGAAGACGGTCTCGACTCTTGCTGGGACCGGCGAACAGGCGCGGTTCCGTGCGGGAGGTGGCAAGCTGCGCGAGACCGCTCTGAACAGCCCTTGGGATTTGAGCGTCGTCGATGGCGTGCTCTATGTCGCGATGGCCGGGCCGCATCAGATTTGGGCACACAAGCTCGGGTCCGACACGATCTCCGCGTATGCCGGTTCGGGGCGCGAGGACATTCAAAACGGAGACCTCGGCGAAGGGGCACTTGCTCAACCGTCGGGCATCACGACGGATGGCAAGAACTTGTTCATCGTCGATAGTGAAGGCTCATCGGTGCGGCAAATCACGACCGATCCGGACAACGATCTGGCGGAACCGAAAGGCAAGATTTCAACGCCCGTTGGTCCACACAGCCTCCCCAACGGACGAACCCTGTTTGAATTCGGTGACGTGGACGGCGCGAAGGACGAAGCTCGCTTCCAGCATCCGCTCGGCATCCTCTTCTACAACGGCGGCCTGTTCGTGGCCGACACCTACAACCACAAGCTCAAGTTCGTAGACCTGAAGACGCGCGAGTCGATCTCCTGGCTCGGTACGGGCAAGAGTGGCGAGCAGCTCGAACCCGCACAGTTCGCCGAACCGGCCGGAATGGCCATCGCGGGCGGAACGCTGTTCGTCGCTGACACGAACAACCAGCGCATCGTCGCCGTGGACTTGGCCTCGAAGAAATCGCGTGAGTTCCTCATTGAGGGCCTCGCCCCCCCGATGCCCGTCGTCGAGCCACACGCCGCCGACTCGAAGGTCCGCACGGTCGAACTCGCACCACAGCAGATCGCGTCGAGCAACGGCATCGACTTCCATGTCGAGTTCACTCTGCCCGAAGGCTACAAGCTGAACCCGCTGCTGCCGGTCACGTACCGCGTCGCCTCTGACGGCAATCAATCGCTGGTCGCCGCAGACATGTTGAACGTCCGCGCGGAAGCGACCACTGACGACAAAGGGACCTCATTTCGCATCCCCGTCACCAAACCCACCGGCAACGCCACCCTGCTCGTCACGCTGACCTATGGCTACTGCCGCGATGGCAAAGGGGGCCTCTGCAAGATCGACTCGGTGAAGTTCAAGCTGCCGGTCGAACTCACCGCCAAGGCCGAAGCAAAGTCAGTGACGTTCAAGGTCTCGCCGAAGTAGTGACTGTGGGTTGAGACCGCGATCAGCGTTGTCGTTCGAGATCGGGATCGGTGCGTTTGAAGAACTCGGCCGTTTCTTGGTCGATCAGGTTGAGTGAGAGCCACTGATGGCCCCACTGCTGGAGGATCAGCCCCGAGAACTTGTCGTCGGCCGCTTCTACGTCTTTGGCCATCCGATCG
>Ga0114966_10002939_pt1 | contig 15121 bp, 16 predicted proteins | sample M_130207_XF_Meta_FD_87029 | JGI IMG/M metagenome (GOLD analysis project Ga0114966, IMG submission 87029) | Freshwater microbial communities from Lake Montjoie, Canada to study carbon cycling - M_130207_XF_MetaG | ecosystem: Environmental > Aquatic > Freshwater > Lake | place: Lake Montjoie... | reverse complement strand
GCGCCCGCCTGATAAATCACCAGGTCCACCTCCCATGCCCGCAGTTGTTCGCACCCTTCCTCCACCACGGAGAGGTAGCGCTGGAACGCACCGGAAACGCGCTCCAGTTGCCGATGCACGCTGCGTTCGGTTTCGATCGCAAACGGCGAACTGCCGTAGATCGTGAAGTTGTAGAGATTGGGCAGCCGTTCAGTGAATTCCGCAGTGCCGTTGCCCTGATGCTCGTCACAATCCAGCACGCCGATCTTCAGATCGGGGAACTCCTGCGCCACCAGGGCCAGGCCGTTGAAAGTGCAGTAGGCGCTGCCCCGCTCATACTGGGCGTGATGAAACCCCTGGGCGACATTGGCCGCGATGCCCTCCTCAATCGCCATTTCCGCCGCCTTGATCTGCCCGGCCTGAATCGCGAGCACGCCGTCGCGGATTTCCGGCGTCCACGGCCATCCCTGTGACCGGGCCAGCGCTCCCTCCCCGCTCAAGAACGCCTCGACATAGAACGGGTTGTGCAACCTGCGCAATTTCTCCGGGTCGATCGATCCCGGATCGATCAACTGGGCGAAGCCCTGCTGCTCCGCAAGCTGCGCCACGACGGGCAGCTTGCGCATGCTCGCCGTGCGCGTTTCCGCATAGTAGCTGGCCGCAAAGCAGGTTTTGATTTTCATGGGTAAAATGGCGACTGGTGCCAGTGAGGCGGCATCTTATTCCGCCTGGGATCAGGAGTCCTCGGTTTATTTTTCGAGGTAGGCCCGCGGATGTCCGACCCTCCGGCTTAGGGTGAAGACCATGCACGCGAATCCACGCTTCCTTGCGCTCTCTGATCGGCGGCACCCCAGCCTCTGCGGCGTGCGAAAAGGCTTAGTTGACAGTAACAGTGTCGTGGTGAATAAGTCCCCCATGCCAGAGATGTTTTCCCTTCAAGAGCTTTCTGAACGCATCAATGCCTGGTGCGAGGAGCACGGCATCGCCCCCGCCAGCGGGCAGGCCGGCGTCGTCGTCACGGAACGCAACATTCGCTACTACCGGACCCTCGGCCTGATCGACGCGCCGGAAGGCGGCGGCTACGGCGAAAGGCATCTGCTCCAGCTCACCGCGGTCCGGTTGCTTCAGGCGCAGGGACTGCCCCTGCGCCGGATTCGGGAACTGCTCTACGGGCGCTCCCTGGCCGAGTTGCGCGAAATCCGCCGGCGCGGCCTCGCGGAAGCGCAGACAGCCACGGCTTCGCTCCGCGTGAGCCTGCCCACCCAGGACGAACTCTGGCGGACCATCCCCCTCGATGAAGACTTTCTGCTCGTCTCGCGACGCGGCACGCCGATCACGCCGACCCAGCGTGAAGCGGTGTTGCTGGCGCTGCGGACGGGCTCCGCAGAACCAAAAAACCAAAAGAGTAACCACTGAATGAAAAGAACCCGCATACCCCGTCAGTCCGCCCAACCCACCGACTTCGGCCTCGTCGCCTGGCTGGAGAACACCCGCGTCGCGCTCCCGCTTAAAGGAGTGGAATGCCGTTTTGAAGTCACCGGGGCGATGGCCTGTGTTGAACTGGACCAGATCTATCATCAGAACACGGACCGGGCGCTGGATTGCACCTACACGTTTCCGCTGCCGGCGGGGGCGGCGGTCTATTGCTGCGAGTTGCACGTCAACGGTCGGGTGATCCGGGCGAAAGTGGAGGAAAAGGAGGCGGCACTGCGAATTTTCAAAGAACAGAAGGCCGGGGGCCGGCGGGTGGCGCTGGTGGAGACGGAACGCGAAAACCTTTTCACTCTCTCGCTCGGCAATGTGCAGCCCGGCGACGTGATCGTGGTGTGCTTCGCCTGGTTCCAGGTGCTCGACCGCGCCGGGGAGGGCTTGCGCCTGCTCGTGCCGACCTGTCCCGGCGTTCGCTACATTCCCGGCAAGCCGCTACTCCGCAGCCTGTCCGGCCGCGGCACCGTGGACGACACGGACCAGGTGCCCGACGCTTCGCGGATCACCCCTCCCCGCATCGACGCCCTCCATCCCGATGCCGCCTACTTTTCGCTCGAAGGGCGGCTGTCTTCCGCAGATGTCGAGAGCGGCACGGCCTCGTCCCCGAGCCACCCGATCTATGTCCGGGAAAACGCGGGAACAGTGAACGTCCAACTCTCCGGTCATGGATCGGTTCCGGATCGGGACTTTGTGCTCGCGTGGCGCGAACCGCAGGCGAAGCAGCTCGTCCCGCAGTCGTGGCGCTGGACCGAAGGGAACGCAACCTACGCGCTCGTGCAGCTTCGCGCCCCCGAAGGAGTGAAGGTGGCCGACGCCTTCCCGCAGGACTTCTATTTCCTGGTCGATCGCTCCGGCAGCATGGAGGGCGCGAAATGGCAGCGGACCTGCCAGGCGGTGCGGGCGTTTGTGGGCCTGCTCGGGCCGGAGGATCGCGTCTGGATCACGCTGTTTGAATCCGACTATCGGGATTTCGCCGAGGCGCCAGTGCCGGCCCCGGCGGTTCTTGCTGATCGAGGATTCCAGCGCATGGAAGCCCTGGGCACCGCTGGCGGCACCGAGCTTTTGCCCGCCGCCCTTCATGTGCTCAAACAGATCTCCCAACACTCAGCCACGAGTCGTGCGAGCGTGGTGCTGATCACTGATGGCGAGGTCGGGAACGATCAGGAGATCGTGCGCGCCTTCAAAAAGGCACCCAGGATCCGGGTCCACACCTTCGGCATCGACACGGCGGTCAATGACGCCTTTCTCAAAGCTCTCGCCCACCAGCAGCGTGGTGGCTGCTGGCTGCAGACGCCCGACGACGACATCGCCGGCACGATCGCCGCGCTCGGCGACCGGCTCCGGCGCCCGGTCATCGCCGATCTTTCGGTCCGAGGCTCCTGGGAAGCTGGCCGCGCAACGTGGCCGGATCTTCACGCCCGTGAAGTCGTGACCGTCGCGCTGCGCGGCGATGCCGCGATCCCGCTCGAAATCACCGGTCGGTTTCCCGATGGGAGCGAGCATCGCTTCACCGTGGACCTCGGCACCGTGGGGAGCGAAGCCGTCAAGCTGCTCTGGGCCAAAGAGCGGATCGCCACGTTGCTCGCATCGAGCCGGCAACCCGAGGCCATCGTGCTCGCCCGGCAGCACAACCTGATCTGTGAGGGAGCGGCTTTCATCGCGTGGGACGAAGCGGAGCAGGTTCCAATCGCTCGCGAAGAGCTGGTCCAGCCGGCAGTGATGCCGTCGAAGATGAAGGCACTGCTGCCGCCGAACGTGCCATATTGTATGGGCGACCATCATGCCCTGTCCTGGGCGATGCCGTCGCGCTCGCCCCAGCGGAAGGCCGACCGTGAAAGCTTTGGCGACTTCATGGAAACGGGTGTTCCGGAAGACCTGGCACAACTAACTCCGACTATCGTTACCATGCTGCAGGAGATGTTCGACCGCGCCGGGGTCACGGCCTCTCAGGTCGAGGGGTTGGTGGCTTGGGCTCAGAGTGATAGTGCCGAAGCCAAGGATCGCTTGAACGCTTTGCTCAAAGCGGCCGAACTCATCACCGCAATGCGAACTGAACTGGATAGCCCCGTTCTCCGCGATCGCCTTGAGGCATGCATCCGACAAGCCCTGAGCGGTTCGCCAAAAGCTCTACTCAACTGGGCGGACGAAACCCGAGCGACTTTGCACCAAATCATCGCCTTGCAGCAGAAGTTGATCGCCGCGGAAACACCGAAAGAATTGGTCGATTACCTGATCGCCTGGGTGTTGGAGACCGGCACTTTCGACCGAGACCGGCTGGAAAAGCTCGCGCTCTTTGCGGAGTCTCTCGATCGGGGGCCTTTTTCCACAGGCTCGGAAACACGCCGCTGGCGGGCCTTGCTCGATTTAACCGTTGGGGTGGAATCCAAAGCGTATTCCGTCGCCTGCCAATGGCTGCCAGAGTTGGCGGCTGTAACGCGGGAGTCTTCCGCCCCGCGTTCCAAGACTGTCCACGCCACGGCCCAGTGATACGGTGCGGGAACGACTGGAGGCGACCGCGGACATGCCAATAAAGCATCTTCGGCGATGCTGACGAAACTGGCGCGGGAGCGATGCCGGTGGCGCGCATCGGGCGGGAAGCCCGCGAGGTGCTGGGGCTGACGATGCAGTTCATGCAGGAGACGGGCATCCCTTTTGAGCAGATGGGCGAGACGCGCATGGCGCTGTCCTCACGCCGGATCACCAGTGACCCGAACCAAGGCGGGTTCGATTTCGGCGCGCCGGCAGCGCCGGCAGCGACACCCACCGCTCAGGCGGCAATCACCGACGCGGACGTGCGGCGGGCGATGACCGGCGCGGAGCGGAACCGGCTCAAGGCCGCGGAGACGTTGAAGGAGCGGGCGCGCGGTGTCCTACGTGGCAAGGCTGGGCGCGTCCAAGGTGCGGGCGTTGGCTATTGCCTACGGGGAACGGCCGACGTTTATTGGATACTCAGCGGGTCGCGCAAGTAGAAGTCGGCCCTTTCTGGCGACCTTGCCTTGTAGTGCGCCATGTCCCGCCTAGCGATGGGGCAAGGGTCGGGCGTGCTTGGCGACTACCTAACGGCGGGCGGGGAAGCGGGCGGCGCGTTGCGTGAGGCGATGTCGCAGCTTGGCAAGCGCAAAGCGGGCGTGCGGCGCGTAGGGCGGCGTTGCTCGGCGCTCCCGCCGACCACGCTGCCGCCCGCCGCTCCCGCGATGCCTTCATCGGCTGGTGCAACGCCCGCCCCGAGCACACCGACTGGCGCGTGGCGTGGACGCTCTACGCCAAGCCCGCTCCCGCGCCGCCGCCCGCCAGCACCGACGGCGGCCCGGTCATCGAAACGCCGCCCAAGCCGCCTGCACCCGCCTCGGAGAAGGCCACGCCGTGCCCGTGGTGTCCCTTCTGCGCGCTGAGCAGCAGGATTAATTCGCGGCACCCATGCCGCAAACCCGCTCGTTTGCGGCGCAGGCCGAAGAGTTGCGGAGGAGTTAAAAGAACGGGCTGCTTCGATCATGGTGGCAGCCCCTTCTGTTCACCTGTATTGCGGTATTCCTGCAAAGCTGGTATCATGTATCCATGACCAAAGTAATTTCCGTCAATCAACGTGGCGCGCTGACGCTCCCCAAGGAGGTGCGCGAAAAACTCGGTGTTACCCACGGCGGGCAGCTTGTCGTGGATTTCGATGACGCCGGCCAAGTCGTGCTCCGCGCGGGCGTCGTGATGCCCGTCGAAATCTACAGCGCCGCACGGGTCGAGGAGTTCGAGCGGATGAATGAAAAGCCGCTCGCGGGGCGGAAGCTGCGCTGGCGCAACGCCAAATGAAAGTCTTCCTCGACGCCAACATTCTCTTCTCCGCGTCGTTCTCAAAGAGTTTGCTCGCGGACTTTTTGGGCGGGCTGGAAAGGCACGCCGTGCTCCTCACGAATGTTTACGCCAAAACCGAAGCGGAGCGAAACATCGCCGCCAAGGCGCCGCAGCGCCTCGCCGCGTATCGGGAGTTCGCGGAGAAGCTGCAAGTGGTGCCGCTGCTGGTTTTTGACCTCGAAGTGAAGCTGGCCGAAAAAGACCGGCCCATTCTCTGCGGAGCCATCGCGGCCCATGCCGACTATCTCCTCACCGGCGACAAGAAAGATTTCGGCCACCTCTATGGCCAAACCGTTCGCGGCGTGAAAATCGTCAGCGTCCAAATGCTGCTCGCCGACCTCATCGCCCGGGGAATCGTCAGGGAGTCGTAAAGCGCGCCCGTGAACCTTCGAAGCATCGACGAAGCCATCGAGATTCTCTACGGGCTGAATGTCGGGGTGATTGGCAGCGGGAATAATCGCCACGAGCGCCCGCACAAACCGCTGCTGCTCCTCGCCGTGCTCGACCTGCTCGCCGCCGGTCGCGCGAGCGCTGATCGGGTTCCCTGGTCGCAGGAACTGCGAGAAAAGTTCGCGGCGTATTTCGAGGCGGTGCGGCGCAATGATGACCAGAACACGCCCGAGAATCCGTTCTACTACCTCAAGGGCGACGAATTCTGGGAGCCGCTGGAAAGCGGGGATGGTGAGGCACGCGCGCTGGCGAACACGCCGACCGTCGCCCAAGCCAAGGCGGGGACTGTCTTTGCACGGGTGACCGGCGGGTTGGAGGCGTTTCTGCGCGCCCCGGAGCAGCGGGCGAAACTCCGCGCCGCCCTCGTCTCCCGCTATTTTCCCGCGGCGCGACCGCTCCTCACTCCGCTCTTCATCGAGCCGGGGATGGCCGCCGCAGAAGCAGAAGCGACCGATTCAGGCCGGTGCAAGGAGGACGCGGATGACGATGCCTCGCCAGGGCGTGATCCGGCCTTCCGGCGCATCGTGCTGGAGGCTTACGACTATCAGTGCGCCGCCTGCGGACTGCGCATCAAGCTGCCTCAGGCCGACCTGACCTTCGTGGACGGCGCGCACATCATTCCCTTCGGCGTCAGCGGAAATGACCATCCCACCAACGGACTCGCCCTCTGCAAGAACCACCACTGGGCGATGGACCGTTTCCTCATCGTGCCAACCCCCGACCGGGTCTGGAAAACATCCAGCCGGCTCGATGCGCGCCGCTCTCCCGGAGAGCAGGCTCTGGTCGCCTTGCATGGGCAACCCTTGATGCCACCCCACGAGGACGCGTTTCGCCCAGACCCCATCGGTCTGGCATGGCGTGCCGAACGCATTTACACGTAGGAAGTTCCGAGAGCCGGTCTTGGCAGAAGGAATTTGTTACGCAAGCAGGCAGCCGGCTCGGGGATCGGATTATGTTGGTGAAGTGCCGCTGACTTTGGAAGTCTGCCGACTTGCGTATGAACGGAATCGAACATGGCGGCTAATCTCCCCTCCCAAGGCCAGATCGTCCGCCTTCGCACCCGACACTGGTTGGTTCAGGCGGTGACGCCTGCGCCGTACGGAACCACGGTCTCCCTCGCCTGCGCCGACGACGACGCCCACCAGCTACCAGCTCTCCGTCGAGGACGAGGATCTGTTGAAACGGAAGGAGCAGTATCGCGCCGCCCTGGCGAAGATCATCGAGGAAAAGCCCGACGCCGTGGGCTACGCCTTCGCGATCAACGGCGAAATCAACACCGCCGACGCCTACGGCTCCGGGATTCTGTTTCGGAAACTCTGGAGCAAGCTGCTGGATGCCGCCGCGCTGGAGGCCATCGCGGAGTCGCACCGGAAATCGGAAAAGCCGGTCCCGCCGGTGACCGCGGATTCGATCCGGCAGTGGTTCAACGAGGCAGACCTGGGCCAGATTTCCGACCGGCAGGAAGTCCCACCGCGGGTGCGCGTGGATACCCGGCGCAGTGAAAAGACCTACGTCTTCGACACCTGCGACCACGCCTTCAACGACGCGGTGCTGCACTGCAATTTAGTGACGAATTGAGGATCCGGTTGTCGCAGAAGCCCTGCAGTGTTTTGAACGATTTGGCTATTTAACCACCGTGGGAAATCCTCTGACCTTCATCGATCTCTTCTGCGGCATCGGCGGCTTCCGCATCGCCTTCGAGAAAGTGGGAGGGCGGTGCGTCTTCTCCTCCGACTACGACAAATTCAGCCAGCAGACCTACGAGGCCAATTTCGGCGAGCGCCCGCACGGCGACATCCACGGTGTCGCCGTCGCTGAAATCCCCGCGCACGACATCCTCTGCGGCGGCTTCCCCTGCCAGCCGTTCAGCATCGCGGGCGTGTCGAAGAAGCTGAGCCTCGGCCGCAAGCACGGCTTCGAGGACGTGAAGCAGGGCAACCTCTTCTTCTCCATCGCCGATATTCTCGACTTCCACCGCCCCGCCGCGTTCGTCCTCGAGAACGTCAAGAACCTCAAGGGCCACGACGGCGGCAAGACCTTCGAGATCATCCACCGCACCCTCACCGAAGCGCTCGGCTACACCGTCTATCACAAGATCATCGACGCCCAGAGCGTCGTCCCCCAGCACCGCGAGCGCATCTTCATCGTCGGCTTCCGCGAGTGGCGTTTACGACTTCTTGAAAATGGTCGCGCGATGTTGCGAAAGAAACGCCAACTCCGGCGGGGCGGCATCTTCGGGAAAGTGCAAAGGCTGGCCCGCATACGCGCCGAAGTTCTCGGCGACGCTACGCTGCGGTAGCTCGGCTTTGAGTCGCGGTGAAAGCAGGAGCCGGAGCTTGTCGTCGAATGCGATGAGTCCGCGGTCGAAAGCAGCGTCGTGCAGACGCGAGAGGCAAAGACCGTTGCGGACGTTCAGCCGCTCTGTGACGTGCGTGCCCCAAGGGAGAATGTGCGACGCAATCAGCAGTTCGCGCACGGCCAACTCCGTGACGCCGCAGCGTCCGCCAAAGTTGTTGATTACGGCGTCGCGGAAATACTCCTGACCGCGCCGGAGCTTCACGTTTGCAGTAATCTCCGTCGGCCCATGCGGTGGGCGCTTCCGAACACGCACGCCTTCTTTCGGAAGCACTTCAAGTTCACTGCTCTCGTCTGCACCGAACAACGCGCGCAGAGCGCCTTCGCTCGCCGGGACCGTCTCGTTGAGGTCGGCGTGAAACTCGTCCCACACCGTGCGGTCGAGCGCACTCGCGCCCGCGAGTCCTTTTATGCCGCGCAGCTTCAACGCCGGGTCAAGCGACGCGAAATTGCACAGCTTCATCGCCACGCTGTTCGTCCCGCGACCGAGCTTTTCCGCCAGCGCCACAATCACCGGCTGCCGCGCATGAAGCTGCCCGAACGTAAGCTTGTGGTAGAGGTTGAGCGCGACGAGCAACTCCGCGCGCGCCCATTTTTTCCTGACAATCATCCCAGGAAACTATCGGCCCGAAGCGTTGTAGGAAAGTGATGAGTAATCAAACCGACGAACCCGATCCTGCCGCTGTTTTTGCCTGTGCTCTTTCGCTCTGGCGCGAGTGCATGAGACGCTCCCGCTCGGGGCAAAAAGTGAATCTGAGTGAATGCTACAACGGAGGTGACGAATTCATGCGAGTCATCATGCGAGCCGGGACCCGGTTCGAGGAATGGGCATGCATCCATATCGAGTTCGAAGCACTCGACAACTGCTGGCCCTATCTCTTGGAAGAGAAATTCGGTGAAGCCTGCGTCGCGCTGAAGGATGTCACCTCTCTCGATGGGTTTTGTGACAACGACTGCCTCGCGGTCGCACTGCGTTTGAGGTTGCCGGTGAAAGTCGCCGGGGCGCTTCCCGTTCCCGTTGACCTAAGCGCCGGCAATCCGATCTCCGCATCAGAATTTCGGCAGTTTCGCATCCAGACGATGCGCGAATATGGCGGCGGTGACATCGAGCCTTTCACATCCGGAGATGATCCTTTCGACGAAAAATTCGGCCCGCCGTTTTTCGGGTTTTATGGTGTCTGCGATGACGGGTTGCTCGAACACATCGCCGATTTTGATACCTATGCCGCCGCTGTTGGTTTGGCGCGGAAACTGGCCCCGGGCATTCAGTTTCCAGACAAGCCGCATTCACGCTGAGCGGAAGCTTCAATGCACGAACGCAGGCCGCGCCTTTGCCTCGCAACTCGAACAACTCCCGAAACCCGACTTCCTCCGCGCATGGTGCGCCGTCGCCTACGCCTTCCCCGGCCTGCATCCCGAGGGCTACGAAGACGCCGGGAGCGGCTGGCCGCGCGTGCTGAAACGCTTCGCCGCCGAGGCGTGGCGCCGGGCGGACGCGGGCGAACTCGCCGACGAAGAACTCCACCCCTGCACCGCGCAATGGGCGGGACTCTACGACCGGATGCACACGCACGAGGACAACGAAACCGCGCGCCGTTTCCAAATCGCCGCCGACCATGGTTTACGTGATCGCGTCGAGTGAGAATGGCATCCTCCACCGCCCCTGCCGGGGCGCGCGCTTTTCTATCTGCCATCCGATGGCAGACGCCACCGGCTAATATCCACCGAGCCTCCGGCTCGCGGAAACATCTGCGCCGGCCCGGAGGGCCGACGGAAATTAGCCGGTGGCGTCAGCCACCGGAATACCGCCAAAACGGAATCCGCCCCGGCAGGGGCGGTGGAGAGCGTCACCACAAATATCGCTCGTCGTATTCCACGCCGCTCCGTTTCAAGAGTTCGAGATACTCTTCCTGAAACGTCCGCTTCCGATGATGCTCCTCCTGCCTCGCGATGTATTCGCGCACTTACTTGCGCTGCGCTGCGCTGACCGTGAACGCGCCGTATCCCTCCTGCCATGTGAATGCGCGCTCGCCGATTTCCTCATGCACCCAGCGCGACGAAACCGCTTTCACCTCGCGCACCACATCTGCGAGGCAGGCCGTCGCGCGCAGACCGATGAGCAGATGCACATGGTCGCCCACGCCGCCGAGATAGGCGTGAAGCCGTTCACGCCACTCGGCAGCCATGATGGGCACGCGGTCTTTGGTGCTAAAGACGAGGTGGTAGTGGAGTGAAAGATGGGTGGTTGGCATGGCGTGCGAGGTTCCTGCGCTCCTCCGGGGCGCGTGCTTCTTCTGTTCGGATTCCGGTGGCTGACGCCACCGGCTAATTTCGATGCAGCCCTTCGGGCTTCCGCACAGGCGGTGAGCTTCACGGCAGCACTCGAACAACTCCCAAAACCCGACTTCCTCCGCGCATGGTGCGCCCTCGCCTACGCCTTCCCCGGCCTGCATCCCGAGGGCTACGAAGACGCCGGGAGCGACTGGCCGCGCGTGCTGCAACGCTTCGCCGCCGAGGCGTGGCGCCGGGCGGACGCGGGCGAACTCGCCGAAGAGGAACGGCAGAAAGACCCCTTTGGAGTCTTCGGGGTCATCGGGGCGGAATTTTCCTCCGGCGACGGCGACGATTACGCCTGCCTGTGCCGCAAGGCGAAGGCGGATCATGTGACCGAAATCAAGCGGCTCTTTGAGGACAGCGAACCGTCCTTCGAGACGATCGACGCGCTGGATCACGGAGGCTCGTGGCCGACCCTCAAGACGGTGCTCCGCGCGTCCTCGGCGCGGGAAATCCTCCTCGCGATTCTTTCCCCGGACGAGGCGCAGGAGGCGGCCTTGAAAGCGCAGACGGCGTGGGTGAACGAGGCGAAGGAATTCATCCTGCGCAGCCTGGGGCACAAGGTCAGCCGCGGCTTCGACATTTACCAAAAGCCGGACGCCTGGCTCCACATCGGCGCCAATGACCTAGGACTGAGGCCGTGCCTCGAAACGAATGTCGATGTGGTGAGATCGTAACGACAGGCTGCCTAGCTGCTGTTGATTGATATGGAGGTAAACCGACGGACCAACTCCAAGGGCACGCCAGCAGACTTTTCCCAGCGCTCTCGGCGTTTTCCCTCCCAGCGCCGCATTTCGGCTAATTTGCGCTGCTTCCGATCACGCCGCGCCGGCGCTGGCGGGCTACGGACCGGCCTTCGCGATTTCCTCTTTGGCGCGCTCGGCGAGTTTGCCCTGCACCTTTTTCAGCGCCTCGATGGCCGCTTGCTTTTGCTGGGAATTTTTGGCCGCGCGCAGGCGGTCTGTTCCTTCTTGGAAGGCGCTGAACTCCTCGATCAACCGCGCGGCGAGCGGTTTTAACTCCTCGATCCACGCATCCCTCCCGGCAGGCTTCGTCTGGCGGAATTCGCGCAGCAGCGCGACGCCGTCATCAAAGCGTCCGAGTTGCCAGTTTTTCACGCCAAAGAGCAGCCGTGCGATGGTCTCGTGATTCGTCTTGCTCTGAATTCCCGCGGCATTCGGCGGAATTGGGGAACGGTCTGTCATCCGGCGCGCGACATCGGAAAAAAAAGCCGCGAGTTTGGCGTCGTCCTGGGTCGTGGAAAGCGCCGCGCGATTGGCCAGCTTCTTGAAGGCATCGTTCGCCAGGACCTCGTGCCCGGCAACGGACTCGGCGAGGCCCTCGAGTAAGTTTGCCCACGCCGCGCTGACCGGCGGGAGCTTCGGCTGCGCGGCGGCCTGACGAAAGGCATCGGCGGCCCCGACCGCATCGCCCGTTGCAAGTTTGGCGCAGGCTTCAGGGAAGATCGCGGCCGCCAGGCCCGGCGCGCTGACGACGGGAGCGGGGCTCGGCGTGGAGTCGGAGGACTCGCCCTGCCTGAAGAGCTGATCGCGAAAGACGTATGCCGCGGCGCCGCCGGCGATGAGGAGGACGATGAGGAGCAGGCTGAGCCAACCCATCACCGTGCTCTCGGTCTCGCTCTGGATGACCACGCGTTTGGCCACCGGCGGCTTGGCGCTCTGCAGTTCGGTGCGCGCGTATTCGAGGTGCTCGATGAGTTCGTCGTAGCTCTGGTAGCGCTGCTCGGGGTCTTTGTTCAGCGTGCGGTTGATGACGAACGCGGTGGAACCCGAGACCCACGGGGCAAAGGCCTGGAGGCTCACCGCCTGACTTTTCAAATGCTTGAGCGCGACGAGCGAAGCGTTCTCGGCCTCGAACGGCGGACGCCCCGCGAGGGCGTGAAAAAGGGTGCCGCCCAGCGAGTAGATGTCGCTGCGAAAGTCCTCCGGTTTGTTGTCCAGTTTTTCGGGCGCGACGTAGTAGGGCGTGCCCCAGATTTCGCCGCGCACCTTTTCCTCGTCCGCCATGAAGATCGCGAGGCCGAAGTCCACGATCTTCGCGGTATGGAGGCCGGCGAAAAGAATGTTGCCCGGCTTCACGTCGCGGTGAATCAGCCCGGCGTGCTGCGCTGCGCGCAAACCTTGCGCGATCTGAATGCCGACCTCCAGCACCTGCGCCTCGGCGACGCGCCCTTGCAGCATGATGAGCTGGTCGAGCGTGCCCTGATCCACCAGCTCCATGGCGATGTAGAAACGCCCGCGGTCCATCCCGGTGGTGAAAACTTTGACGACGTTGGGATGATTGATCGACGCGGTGATCGAAGCCTCATTGGCGAGCTGCGCGCTCTGCTCCTCGCTCGCGCCTTCGCTTTTGCGCAGCAGCTTCAGCGCGACCTGCCGGTCCAGCGAGGTGTCCTGCGCGCGATAAACCACACCCATGCCGCCGCGCCCGAGCACGTCCACCAGCTCAAATTGGTCGATGTGCGTGGCGATGACCGAGGGCGCGCCGCACGTTGGGCAGAGCACCGCGGACAGCGGTTCTTGGTCGGAAACGTCGATCAACTCCCCACATTCGGGGCACTGTTGGATAAGGGGTTCGTCTGTTTCGGCCATGAAAGCCTTGGCAGCGCCAGGGCGCGAAGTTTTCGCGCCAGACGGGAAGTGGCGAGGAGAATTTTGGCCGCGGTCGGCGAAAGTTCGCGCGCGTTCTTGCTGGACGCCGCGCCGCGCGCATGATGCCCGCGCCGCATGATCACCGCCGAGTTTCACGCCGAACCCGAGGACGCCGGCGCGCGCCTCGACCAGTTCCTCGCCGCGCGCGCGGGCACGCTCTCGCGGGCGCGGATTCAGGATTTGATCAAAGCCGGGCACGTGACCCTCAACGGGCGTCCGACCAAGGCCAGCGCAAGGTTGCGCGCCGGCGACGCCCTCGCGCTCAGCGAGCCGCCGCCGGTGCCGATCAGCACGCTGGCGGAGGATCTCGCGCTCGATGTGCTCTTTGAAGACGACGATCTCATCGTGCTGAACAAGCCCGCCGGCATGGTCGTGCATCCCGCCGCGGGCAACTGGCAGGGCACGGTCGTGAACGCGCTGCTCCACCACTGCCCCGCGCTTTCCGGCATCGGCGGCGAGCAGCGGCCCGGCATCGTCCACCGGCTCGACAAAGAAACGAGCGGCTGCCTCGTCGCCGCGAAAAACGACACCGCGCATCAGTCGCTCTCGAAGCAGTTCGCCGGGCGCGAAATCACGAAAATCTACCTCGCGCTCGCGGCGGGAAAATTTCGCCACGCAAGTGGCGTCATCGAGGGCGCGATCGGGCGGCATCCGGTCCAGCGGAAAAAAATGACCGTGCTCGAGGACGGACGCGGGCGGGCGTCGAAAACCAGCTACCGCGTGCTCTCCGAACTCCCCGCCGGGACGCTCGTGGAATGTACCCTGCACACCGGCCGCACCCACCAGATCCGCGTGCATCTCCGGCACCTCGGCCACCCGCTGCTCGGCGACGAAGTCTATGGCCGGCGCGCGGGTTTCGCGCGGCAGATGCTCCACGCCTGGCGGCTCGGCTTCACCCACCCGCGCACTGGCGCGCGTCTGAATTTCCAATCGCCCATCCCCGCCGACTTCCTCGAAGCTGGCATCCCCGCAAACCTGCCATGAACGAATTTCCGTCCGCCCTCGATCACGTCCACGCCACCCTGGCCGAACTGCGCGAGCAGGGCGTGGAGCTGCGCGCCTCCGCCGCCTCGCTCGCCCGCCTCGCCGCTACGCCGAGCGCCGCAGTTCCTGCGCCCGCGCCGCTTCCCGCGCCCTTGCCCGTCGTGGAAACGCGACCACTTTCCCGCCCGCCCGCCGCACCCGCGGGCGCGAAAGCCGAACAGCTCGCCGCCCTGCGCGGCCCAGTGCTCGCCTGCACGCTCTGCCCGCACCTTGTGCAGTCGCGCACGCAGGTCGTCTTCGGCGTCGGCAACCCGGAGGCCGAGGTCATGTTCGTCGGCGAGGCACCCGGCGAGGAGGAGGACTTGCAGGGTGAACCGTTCGTTGGGAAGGCCGGGCAACTTCTGACGAAGATCATCGTCGCCATGGGTTTCAGCCGCGAGGACGTGTTCATCGCCAACGTCCTCAAGTGCCGCCCCGACCTGCCCGCCGGCGAATCCGCCAATCGCATGCCCACGCCCGCCGAAATGCAGACCTGCCTGCCCTACTTGCGCCAGCAGATCGACATCATCCAGCCCCGCGCGCTCGTGGCCCTCGGCGCGACCGCCCTGGAAGGTCTGCTCGGCGCGAGCGAACCCATGGCCAAGCTCCGCGGCCGCTGGCACGACTTCCACGGCATCCCGCTCATGGCCACCTATCACCCTGCGGATCTCCTGCAAAATCAATCGCTCACCGAAAAGCGCAAGGTCTGGGAAGACCTGCTGCTCGTCCTGGAGCGCTTGGAGAAACCGATCTCGGAAAAGCAGCGCGGGTTCTTTCTGAGCAAAGGGTAAGCGACTGTCGCAACCGCGCCCGCCCTCCGATCGGCTGAGGCACGACCGGTTGCCTGCTCGTCCCGGGTCGCCGGTGGCCTGCGACCTGCGACTCGAAGCCATGAAGCTCGCCGCCTGGCTCGAAGCCAACCTCCACGAGGGCTTCACCGTCTTGGCCTTCCCCGCCGCACACCAGCGCCGCCTGCG
>Ga0114966_10002938_pt1 | contig 15122 bp, 12 predicted proteins | sample M_130207_XF_Meta_FD_87029 | JGI IMG/M metagenome (GOLD analysis project Ga0114966, IMG submission 87029) | Freshwater microbial communities from Lake Montjoie, Canada to study carbon cycling - M_130207_XF_MetaG | ecosystem: Environmental > Aquatic > Freshwater > Lake | place: Lake Montjoie... | reverse complement strand
CTATAGCTTTAATCTCTGGACTAGCTTTTATATGTTTTATATATTTTGATATACGTGTTTTATTATCTACATTATTATTTCTAAATTCTGATTCTATAATATTCTGTAATTGTTTATCATATATTTCTGTTCTCATTTCATTTTCTATATGTTGTATATTATCATAAATTAATTGTATTTCAATTGTAGATAATTCATTTTTACAAAGATATAACATATGATGTAATAAAGTAATACATCTATCAAATAATACATCAGCAAATTGATTACCTTTATATATTGATAGATTAAATGAATCATTCAAACATGCTATATCAGATTTACCCATGTTTGGTTTATAGAAGTTCTTATTCTCTATTTGATTATAGATTGCCTTAATAATTAGTATACCTGATGCCAGACCTGATTTTAAAATACGTTTCATCTCTGGAAGAGGTATTTTTCTAACATCTTCAAAACCAAATGGAGTTATTTGTTGTATTGTAATATTATTAGTAGTATTTTGTATAAGATTATTGTTTTGTATATTGTTTTGTATATTATTATTATTTATAAGATTATTATGTATATTATTATTTGTAGTATTATTAATAGTATTATGTTTATTCTTTACTTTATGTGATAAAAACTCTAGAAAATTTAAAGCTAAATCTGGAGTAAGAGTTTCTAACATATTAACAATATCTGCTTGTTGATTAATAGGCTTTGATTGTTTAACATTTTTAGTATCACATGTAGTTGCTTGTTGAAGTTTACCACATTTAGTCTCACGTTGATGTCTTAACATAACAGATTTTTGACTAAATATTTTATTGCATTTATTACACTGTTTATCATTAATTGGTTTATCATTGAATATATTATCAATTTCTTGCTCTGATAATAAACAATGATATGATTTACGATAATGAGTCTTTAGTAGACTTGGATATTTAAATTCAAACTTACATTTGTGGCATATCCTATCTGACATAGTGAGAAATATAAATTTTATAAATTTATTTTGATATTTTATTATATATTATATTATATAAACATATTATTTTTAGATAAATTAACGCACAAATAGTTTTCGCATAACTGGTTGGGTGTTGAACAGGTCGAAAAGTAGTTATGTATGTAATAGTCTTGAAATATATAAAGGTAAATATAGGTATATATATAAAAGGATATAAGCGTGTAAATCTTAATATATAGTGTAAAATGGATATATATATAAATATGTGTTACATGTCATCAAATTGGCAATTATGCGATAAAATGAATGAGATATGCGATGATATGAGTGTAAATGCGATAATTTAAGACCCTCGGCTAAAAAAAAAAAGCTGGACAAAAAAAAATAAAATAAAAGTAAAATTTTGAAATACATGATTTTATAAAAATGAAAATATATAAAAAATAAAAAAATATGAAATATTATAAAATAAAAATCTATAAAATATAAAATTTTACAAAAAATTTATAAAAAATTAGAAAATATTTAAGATTTATTTAAAATAATTCATATTCTATCTTTATTTTTATATATTATCGTGCGTAAATAAGGGTTGATATGCGAAAATATGAGTGTAAAATGCGATAAAATGCGAAAATACTAAAACAAAATAGGGACAAAATACGAAAAATATAAAAATATAGAAAAAATCATTCTAGAATCACACAATAGCTCTATATGGTTATATTTATCCCAAGTTTTCCTTTGTAGCGGCTTCCTACCAAAAATACAGTCATCTATCTACCATACTCGCCTACGAGGAAAAATCTAAAATCTTAAAAAAATTTATAAAATTATTAATAAAAAATCATTCTAGAAACATGTAATAGCTCATTATGGTTATCTTTATCTCAAGTTTTCCTCTATATCGTTTTCCTACCAAAAGTACATATAAATATCTACCATACTCTGCTACGAGCAAAAATATAGTAAATCGTAAAAATATAGAAATAATATATAAAAAATCATTCTAGAAACATGTAATAGCTCTATATGGTTATATTTATCCCATGATTTCCTCTATATCGACTATCTACCAAAAGTTCAGTCATCTCTCTACCGTACTCAGCTACAAGCAAAAATATAGTAAATTATAAAAATATAGAAATAATATATAAAAAATCATTCTAGAAACATGTAATAGCTCTATATGGTTATATTTATCCCAAGTTTTCCTTTATAGAGCCTTCCTACCAAAACTACATATAAATATCTACCACAACCATATAACAAATAAAAAATAAAATAAGATTTCCCAAAATTATAAAAATCTCAAAATGCAGGCAACGTATGCCAACATATATAGACTATCTTCCTCTATGTCGTCAATAGGTTTCAGCTCAGTAGGCAAAGGCGCTAGCTGTATGATGGGACCTGTACGGTTAGTAGTTTTATGAAATAAGTCCATGTGCCTTTGTAATGATTTTTTATTAGTAAGTTTGAGGTAACATAGATTACATTTAGTCTGGACATTTCTATCTGGAAGAGTTCTGGAAGAAGAAATATTTTTAGATTGTTGTTTAGATTGATTAGACATTTTAGAAATTTTCATTTTTATAAATATTATGATTTATGATTTATGATTTATATTATAATTTATAATTTATGATTTATATAATAATTTAATTTAGTATTTATGTTTTATATAACTTTCATTTTCAATTTTTATAAATATTTTCCAATTTTGTCCAAATCGCAAGTCGCGATATTATGTTATATAAAATAATATCGCCCCCTAGCGTTTTACAATTTTTTATATTCAATAAATAATATTATAATTTTTTTAATCTAAAGATATATCTAGCTATATAAAATATAGATTTTATAATAAACTATTTAATCAGGAAAGCAAAATGGATCAAGAAAGTATAGATAATAGTAATCCTAAACAGCAATATGCTGATAATGTTATGGAAAAGCTTATTATATTATTAACAACTGGAAGATCATATCGCAGACAGGTTTATAAGCTAGAAGGTATATTGTTATTCTATATTGATCAAATGAGAGCTAAGTTTTCCAATATGGGAGAGAAATATATAACTAATATGATAATAGATGTTGAAAATATTTTTAAAAATGTATCTAGCACATCACAATATGATACTTTAGAATTTGTAAATAATGTAATTGAATATTGTTTTAAGACAATTGCTTATAAATATAGTAAAAAAGAAAAACCATATCCTCAATTACCAGATTATACTTTAGCAGAAATAAAAGATCTTGCTAAAAGTATAAGTAAGTAAATATGTAAATAAGTAAGTAAGTAATTTAATAAAAAAAAATTCACCCTAATTATTAGAGTTCATTTTTTTGTGTTTTTATATTTTTTATATATTTTTTGTATATTTTTGTTTATATGTTTCTTTATATATTTACTTAACATAGACTACTTTAGAGTAATCTACAAGGCACATTTATAAGAATATAAACAGAATTCAATAAATTCTGCAGCTTCTGTATTGCCATATTTTTCAGCAGCAATAAAGTAATTTAACGCATCAACGCGTTTTTCAAGACCAGTTACTTTAGTATCAGTATTATACAGATATTTTTTACCGAGCTCAAACAGGGCCAAAGAATTCTTTTTATTCTGATTCACTATTAATATAAGTTCTGATAATTCCAAATCAGAATAGTTGGGTTGAACTTTATTTTTAAAAATTGAAAATATACCCATTTTAATACGTATCGGAAATCTTAAATCAATTAAGAAAATGTGAAATCTATATGTAGAATATTTATATTCAATTTTTGTTGATTTTACTGTTTTTACCATAAATTTCATAATATAAAAATGTAAAAATAAATATAAATATAAATATTAAATGTAAAAAAATAGATTCCCTGTAAGGTATTTGCGCGCGGGATTTCCTAAATCCTGCTTTTGGTGCGGCTTTTTTCTAAAAAGCTGCTTTGCGCGCGGGATTTTCTAAATCCTGCTTATATAATATGTTCTCCAAACTTAGATACTAATGCTATATATAATTGTTTCATCTGGAATTCAGTAAATATTTTAGTTAAATCAATAACTACTTTATCTTTTTTATATCTAAAATGATTCTTCCAAAGTTCCAAGCCATCTATAGTTTTATCTGTCGCATTTATAGTAAATTCCCATTCTAATTTCAAATTATTTCTAAGTACCTCTGGAATTGCTGGTAAAAGGATATCTGATAATTCAGGATTATTTAAAAATTCGGCAATTGATGCCATTCTAATGGGTTGGTGATTTGTGTTTAGAGTGGTGTTTAATGTGTATAGATATTTAAAAAATAGTTTTAAGTATAAATTATATTGTTAAGGGATTTTTAATTTAAAGATATAAATTAACAATATAATTTTATAATTTCCATAAGTTCCGTATTTTCTTCATTTTCAATTCGTCTAATACATTCTTTCATTGTTTCAATTAATTTATCAAGTTTATCTACAATATCAACTTTACTTACATTATCATCGGGATTTATTCTGATGAATATAAACTTGCCTCCATGTATCATATAAATATCATCATAACGTATTTCTTCGTCTTTTTTATCATATTTTCTATGTCCAAATTCATCTGTTTCAATTGCTAGGAGTGTATTACCTATTAATTTACGATGGTCAATACGTCTTCTATGAGTACAATCACAATTACCTGTATATAATGGTTTATCGTGAATAAAACCATCAAAATTAGAATTAATAATATTACGAACCATTATTTCTTTAGTATGTTCATATACAACTTTACTTCTTTCATCATCAGGAAAAATGCGCTTGAAACATGTAGCACAATAACCATCATATTTTTTATTTCCACAACGTGAATCTATCCAAGTTATACAATTAGGACATCTCATACCTCCACCATGACTTATACATTTGTTAGTTTTATCTATAGCACCATTTTTACAATCTTTTATTATACATCTAACACCTCCTCCATGTTTGGTACATTTATCCGTTTTACCATCTGCTGCTTTTTTACATCCAGTATTAATACATCGCTTACCACCACCATGAAATCTGCACTTATCTGTTTTATCAGCAGCACTAGTTTTACAACCAGATACACTACAATTAATACCGCCACCATGAGCTTTACATTTATTAGTTTTACCTAGTGCTCTAGTTTTACATTCTGGTTCAGAACATCTTTTTCCTCCACCATGAGCTACACATCTATCTGTTTTACCTTGAGCGCTAGCTTTACAATCTTTTTCAATACACCTTTTACCTCCACCATGAGTTACGCATTTATCTGTTCTACCCCTAGCACTAATTTTACATCCAGGTTCAGTACATCTCTTACCTCCTCCATGGGCTTTACATTTAGAATTTTTAGTTTTAGAGCTAGTTTTACATCCAGGTTCAATACATCTATAACCTCCTCCATGAATTATACATTTATCACCTTTCCCTTTTGATAATGTTTTACATCCATCTACAATACATTTTTGACCACCTCCATGTAATTTACATTTATCTGTTTTACCTATAGCATTAGTTTTACAATCTTTTTCAATACATCTTTTCCCTCCTCCATGTTTCCTACATTTACCTGTATTATCAAAAGCACTAGTTTTACAATCTGTCTCTGTACATCTTTTGCCTCCTCCATGTTTCTTACATTTACCAAGTTTACATTTAGAAATAGATTTACATCCAATCTCAGTACATTTTTTTTTACACTTATGTAATTTACATGTTTTCATATTTCCAATTATAATAGTTTTACAATCAGGATGACTACATATTTTATCTCCCCTATGCATTTTACATTTTGGATCTTTTCCTCTTATAGTAATGTTACAACCAGGTTGAATACATTTTTTAGTATTTTTAGTATTAATTTTTATCATATCTATTTTCATATGAATATAACAATATAATGCTTCTTGACCTTTCAACCCATAATAAGCTATATTATTACAATCATTACATACTTTCATAAATTCAGACATTTTAAATAGTTATATATTATTCTTATTATATATATATTAGATATTCTTTAAATTAAATAAATATATATAAAATTATTTAATATAAATAATAATAATATTATTTTATTTCTAATTTAAGTTTTTCTTTTCTTTTTTGGTATGCTCTTTTTCTATATTCTTTTAATTTCTCTGGATTTGTTTCTTTTAGATTTTTTAAATATTTAGTAGCATTATCTTGAACTTCTAATTTATGACTTTGATAATATTTTTTATGAGATTTAGTATTTGTATAACATTGTAGTTTTTCTGTAAGTTTTTCTATTTCTTCTTTTAATATAAGATTTTCTTCTTTTAATTTAGTATTCTCTTGAATTAAAACACTTGTATCCATTTTTAATTTGTTATTTATGATTAATAATAATATTTTTAAATTAAAAAAATAAAGATCTAATAATAAATACTATATATGTATATTGAATAATAATATAAATAGTAACTCAGAAAAATGAATCTAAACTCATTTGTTTAGTCTTTTTAACTTTTATTTCATGCTTTGGTTTTTCAAGCTTTTTCTCTTCTTTAATCTCTATAGTATCATTATTTTCTATAGGCGAAAACCAATTATCTAGTGTTTGTATTTTATTGACCTTTGAATAAGCATAATCTATCAATGGTTGAAATATTAATTTTTGTACCATAGCCTGTTTAAGCTTTTTAATTTTTGTATCTGTTTTGTCAATATCACCATTTAATTTATTATAATATATATTATGAAGTTCTTCATAATACCCTTTACCATATGGAAACATAGGCAATTTCTCTACTATTAATTCAAATAATTGTGATATAGGTTTCATTATTTGATTTAGAATATATTTTTCATAATCAACTTGTAGATTATGTTGTCTAACATAATTAATATGCTCTATTCTATCTCCTTGTAAATAATCTATTCCTGGCTCCTCAATAATCTTTATAAAAACATATGGTATTCGCTCATTACTAGCCGGTTTATTTCCAGGATCTCTGTCTGTCATCCTATCGGCTAGTACTTTATGCGGAATGCTTTCACTATCCTTATAAAATGAACTCAATGTCTTGCTGATAACAAACATATTCATATCAAATTTACCATCAATCATCTTCTTAATCTCATCTTGAATAAAAGTAATTGCCTTTGGAACATTTCTATCTTTTACTATACAATCTATAACACCTAAATAACAGTGTTTAAGTATAGGAGCATTATCTCGCCTCTTTAAAACTAGACCCATAGATATTTGTTTATAAGTATCTGGGCTATCTTCATATTTCAATGCTAAATATCTTTTCTTAGAAATTAATACAAATGGAAATAATACTTTTTCGTATGCTAGGCAATGAACACCTGGTAATTCTTTTTTAATTTTCTCTTCAAAATCTTGACCTAGAGAAATTGCTCTTTGTATTTTTTCTCTATCACAAATTTTTTCATTTTCATTTTCCACTGGAAACAGTACGAATATGGAGTCAGTATCCCCATACACAACCTTTGTTCTAGGGTACTCCCTGAGAACAAAATCACGTGCGTGAATTATGCGAGCTCTTCCACCGGCAGTTGTTGCCGCAGCAATCTGGGCCTTATATAGCTTACTCGTGCTACTTCCTATCCCACCATAAATTGAGTTGGCTGTAACTTTATACGCCAATTGTAGCCCATCATACACCCCTTTTTTAAAAGGGTCTGTCTCGGCCTCCATCAATTTTTTCGTGGTTTTTCTAGATTTAAGGAGGCCCATTAAAATTCTAGGTATTAGTCCTTTGGTTCCATCCGGGTATTGAACAAATCGCACCGTAGTAGTACCGCACTTCCGCTTCCCTTTAGATTTAATTTTAGGGTTAATCCATTCAAAGTTATCATAGGTACGATCAAGATAGGAAAGACCTAGATCTTCTAGGCGTTTAGCCCCAGTTTCCCCCAACCAATAAGGGTCTTCACAGATGCGATCGTGGCTCAGATCGCTAGTAATCATTTCACTAGGATATAAACTACTAAAGTCCATAACCGTAATTGGGTCTTCCGTATAAATATCGGTTTTAGGTTCTAAAACTATAGCACCCTCATAACCCTCATCATTCATAATAATTTGGTTAAAATTAGGTTTTAAAGTAAATGACTTAACCTTCCCTTTATCCTTATCCGCCCCATCAGCCCCATCAGCCCCATCCAAATCCTCAGCCCCATCAGCCCCATCCAAATCCTCAGCCCCATCAGCCCCATCACCGACATCAGCTCCATCACCGCCATCACCCAAATCAACTTCCTGACCGTCGTCATCATCTCCACCGCCTCCCTGTCGAGCTGCGGCAACAATAGTATGAGTTCTTCTAATAGAGTCATCAACTTCCAATTCTTCTGCCTCAATTTTTTCAAGGACTGGTAATAAGAAATCTTCCTTAGCGCATTCATTAGTGACTAAACTAAAAGCTTTAATGCCTTGTCCTCTTAAGAAGATATAGGCAAATGGCACTAGGCACACATTACTCATTCCAAAATTATTAGTAATAACTTCCAGTTTTCGCAAAAGACGAATCAATAATGCGCAATCTTGAATACAATACTTGGCAATTTCAGCGCGCTCGGCATTAGTTCCCTTCTGCATTCTAAATATATCCTGCGGTGTTATATCATCTTTACCGAGACCCCAAATAGGTCCAGAGCTCAAGCAAGATTTTGGAACAGCTTTATCAACAGTTATTTTCTTAGCATCTCTATCAATATTCATGATTTTCAATTTATCGCCATCAAATAATTTAGCAGTTGTTGCCGCCATACTTATTACAATGTAATTACCGATTTCTAATTCCTGTATATTATCTACTTTAAGAACATATCCCGCATCTACTCCAGAACCATCTCCCCCATCACTATAAATATCTTTAATCTTGCCAGAAATATAAAATTCAGCAACACTATCCAATTTGTAAGAGGGCAGTTTAGTTAAGGATGCCTGGCACACTTTAAGTAAGTCTATTTGAACCCGACCCGGCGTATTAAAATAATATAGAAAGTTGTCTCCTAGAGCACTACTACTAAGTTTCTTATTTATAATACCGCCTTTAGCTTCCGAAACCCGCTTGACAATTGAATCATCTAGCCGCCCCAAATTTATAAATTTCTGGTATTGGGTATTTGCCTCTAGGGTTTTCATATCTTCTTTACTTAAATTGATTCTTTCAACATCAATACATAAATCTGCAATCCGGTCATACATAAATGATTCATCAAAACCAAATGTATTATATCCGATGATTATATCCGGATCATGTAATTCTATTAGTTTAGACCATTCCAAAAGAACATCCCTTTCCATAGTTTTCGATATGACTTCACAGTCACTATCACCAACCTTAAATTTATCACATCCTTTCAACGTAATAATATTATTGTGGCAAACACTAGGATCCCCATATCGCCAAAATACAGTTCCAATTTGAATTACGGAATCACCCATTGCAAAGCCAAATGCCTTATTCAGTTCATGATTAATAAATCTAACCATAACTTCTTTACTAATTATTTTATCTTGTAAATCGCGCTCCGGTATTTTATGTTTCTTTGCGACATCATTAATTATTTTTACCAAGTCTTCAATACCAAATCTATGATTAGTTTTAGCCTTAGCTTCTTCAATAGCAGTTGCCTCTTTAATAGCCTTCTTCATTTCATTATTAGCCTTCACTTTACGAATAGGCCGATTACAGATGGAATAGATTTTCTCTATAAAAGCGGCAAATGCTCCACTGTTAGTAAATATTTTTGCCTTCATCGGCTTTTTGAGATATAATAAATCAATTTCAATATCTAATCCGGCAAATTGTCCATAGCCGAGAGCTTGTTTAATCCGCTGGGCAAAGAATTCTTGCTTATCAGAAATGGATTGCTTAGCTTTAATATATTTGGCAACTTCGCGTAAATAAGTTACTTCTTTAGTAGCAATACCTACCCCACCTACACCAGCCACACTGCCACCACCACTACCAACACCACTACCACCACCTGTCTCCAAGTATGTATTAATTTTAGAAAGTATTTCGATATCATCATCTTCTGTAGATTTACTATTATATATTAATTCATCTGGTATATTTAATTTCTTAGCACCATTACCACCATTACCACCAGAACCACCATTACCACTAGATAATATTTTTTCATATGCCTTTTTATCTATTATTTTTACATCACGTATCCAGGAAATAGCCAATTGATTTGCCAATTTTTTGCAATCCTTTTTAGGAATAGGAAAGTCACCATGGCTAGAGTCAGCTTCAATATCAAATGAGGCAATCAATAATGGTGGAATGTCAGTCTTAGCTAGTGGACATATATCTGTCCAATCGCACGAAATATTAATTTGCGCTTTAGATTGCCGACTTTCCACTTTAAATTTCCCAGGATCAACATGAACCCAGTTAGAAGGTTGTACCTTAGTATCATGTAAGAATCGTAATATAGGTTCCAAATCGCTTTCATATAAATTATATTTAATAGCTATATTTGATTTACCAGCAATCTTAAGTTTTACAGGAGATTTAAATACTCTTTCCATAAATCTATGTCCTTGTTTGCTCTTATGGGCTACTTTCAAAAACTTAAATTTCTGTCCATTCATAAAAGTCCAGAAAATCTTCTTTTCAACAACCTGTGTAATAAGGTTCTTTTTATTTTCAATCGTAACCAAATGCGATTCCGCAGGAACAATTGAGTCCTTAAAGAATCTAGAACCCCTTTTAAAGTTTTCAGTAAATTTATAATCTTTATTAAGTTGCGCCTCTTCGTATTCCGCGATTTCCTCTTCATCATAATCTTCGCATAAATTGGAATCAAATGAATCAACAAAATCCTTAGTCTGTTTATCATTGAAATTCTCAGGTATTTGTATATAGAAATAGGGTAAATAATTTTTAACACGAAGACAAATACTATTCCCTTGTGAATTTACACCAAATATGAAAATTGTATATGATTTATTATGCTCTTGATTAAGATAACAGTCTTTCTTTTCAATGGGAAATTCTGTAGGCAAATCGCATTCATACCAATCTAAAGCTAGAAAGTCAATAGGTTCATTAGTTTTAACATCTACTGTAGATCTCTTACGAGGTGTATATGTATTTGGGACAGACATTTCACTCAATCTTCAATCTTCAATCAATATTCTTTACCTAATCTTGTATTTAATTATTAGTTTACATTATATTTTTTTCAATTTTATAACAAATAAGAAAATTAAAAAAAACAAAGATAAATACATGTAAAACGACCAAACTACCAAACTACCAAACTGCCAAACTACCAAACTACCAAACTACCAAAATACATTTACAAATAAACGGTACATTGCGATAAAGGTAAATCTACAATCATGAAATTATTATAGTCAGTTTCTTTCAGGGTAGATAATATATGATAATTCTGCTCAGCATAATCAAATTTGAAATTTACAAGTGGAATATCATAACAATCATCTCTAAAAATACTATAGATATAGATGACTAAATGTTCTAATGTCCGCATTGTATTTTCAATGAGAAGAGTATATTCCCAGTTAGTATTATATATTTTAGCATATTGTTTATTACTAGATAAATAAACATTAACTATTTTTTCAACACCATTTATAAATACAGAAATCTGTAATAGTTGTATATCAAATAATAGATAATCATGGTTATTTAAAATCATTTCTAATTAGCTCAATATAACTTATAAAACCTGTAATATTACAAGAAAGAACAGTAAAGAATAATAAATCATAAATAATAAATTAAAAATCAATTTTTAATAAAAATCTTTCAAATATTCCAAAAATGATCCACACCCTACCCCAACCCACACCCCAATCCCAACCCACACCCCAATCCCAACCCACACCCACACCCTACCCATACCTAAAATGAAAAATAATATTTACTAAAATAGTATTTGATACATATAATGATAATACCTAGAATAACTAGCCAATAATAAAGTTTTGTATATCTTTTAACTTCGTATTTCTTTGCGATAGCGATAGTATCTACAGCTGCAAATGGTGATATAGGATTTAGATTGCTATAGATATCTAAGACTTCATCCATACTAAGTATAGGCTTACCTAGGCTTTCATTTACAAAGTTATGTATATCAATACACCATTTAACCAAATCTGCTTTTTTATCTAAAAATGGATGTAAAGGATGTTTATGTAGAAATTCTTTAAAATGTTTTTTACATTTTTCACAAGGTAATATATCTTTCAAACTAGTTAGGAAATCGTAGTATACACGTTTATCCATTTCACTAGGATTATCTGGATATTCAAAAGATATAATATGTATTATAAACCAAAATTGCGGTCCCCATACTTCTGGCTTCATATCTAATCAAATCTATTTCTAGAACTATACTTAATCAGTATTACTATAGTACTATATATAATTTGCTATATATAATTTACTATATATTTTTTATAAATGTTTTGACTTAAAAAAATTATTCTTTTATATTTTAAGTATACAAGAGTACAATACAATATGAATTTCCTTAGATATCAAAAATATATAGAATTATATATTAAAGGTTTGCCTCTTATGGTTATATATCCAATGCTAATAGGTATTGAAATTGGTATTAATGAAAATAAGAAAAATCCTAATATAAATCCTTTTGATATGTATTCAAACGTAATAGGATATCCAGCTTTAGGAATTATTACAGGAATAACTTATCCAATTAGTTATCCATTATTTGGATCTTATGTATTATATAGAAATTCTAAAATCTATAAATCTATAAATCTATGAATATACAAATAATTTTTTTACATTTATTTCTGTAAAAGTGTTCCATATAAATGAATAAAGAATAAGCTTGAAGCTGGGTTATTCTCTACATCCATTCTAAGATTGCAAATTTTTTGTTTAGTTTTATCTATTTGTGACATAATTTTATTTAATGCTGTATTACGTGCTTTATCATAAACAGAATTATCAAAACCTTTAGATCCAAACATATTTGCAACACCTGTCATAAGTCCTTTTATAGCATTAATCGCTGCAGATTCAGTAATATGAACTATACCAATTTCTTTATAATTGTTATCTGTATTCGGTTGTGTTGAAATATGTTGAGATGAATAAATAAATAAATTCGATTTATCACTTACGCTACCTCCACCCTTCATATTGAGATTACTTTTACTTTTTTTACAAGTTTTGCTTTTAATATTGTTAGTTTTATTTTTGTTTTTAGTAAGTTTAGTAGTTGTCATTTTAGTAAAATAAAATTAAAACTATGATAATTTATTATAGAAAAAATTAATTATATATTATTATTATTATTATTATTATATAAAAAGAAAATAATTACAATACTACAATTCCAATAAAATTATTTTCTTTGTTATAATGTCATTATATAGTATTTTATTTTTGTAATTTAATTTAAGAATATAAAAACAAAAATATTATTAATATTATAAATTGAAATACCTATAGGGCAAAAACATAATAATATTATATTTATAAATAAATATATCTAAAAATGTCAACAACAACAATATCAACAAAAATATTAAATCATCATATGTCAAATCTAGAAATATCAGATACAATAGAGTCTACAGATACATCATATACATCATATACATCCGATTCCACATATATAAATGAATGTATTCCGGAACAAATAGCAGATAATATAATAAATACATCAAATCATACAACAAACACTATATCAAACACACTAGCAAATACTACATTACCTAGTCATATGTTCTGTACGCATTGTAATAAAGTAGGGCATCAGGCAAAATCTTGCCAAGTGTCAGTAAATTCCTATGGTGTGATATGTTTTTATAAAAAACCTACAATGGTACGTGAAAATGTAATTAATATTAATAATGATCTATTTAATAAAAAAACAAAAAAAAATGAAAATACAACAGCACAAATGGTTAAGTCTCCTAATAAATCTCCTACAAATACACAAATAACAAATCGCGATACATCTAGTTATTCTAATCATTCTACACGCGGTGGTCGCCACCAATCCCGAGGTGGCAAATACGGAACAATATGGAATCGTAATATGGCCAATATATCAAAGATTAAAATATTAAAGCGTCATGAAACACTTACACATACATTGAAGAATATGTTAGGTGTTGTAGGAGGTAATCAAGATGATGATATTGAAAAGTTCCATGAGGAATTGGATGGGGTTATAGATGTGGAAGAAATAATTGACATGGATGGCGATTTGAGCAATGATGGTAATACTGTTAACAATGATACAATACAAAATAATCAGCCTCCTAAAATGAAAGAAATTATAATTGACAAAGTATTATTAGTCCAGCGCCGAAATACAATAGGTTTTATTGAATTTATTAGAGGTAAATATGAAGTTGCCAATCCCGACTATATTATTAAGCTTTTCAATATGATGACTTTTGATGAGAAAAGGATTATGCGGGAGTATGATAGTTTCGATATGATTAGAACATTGATTGGGCTGAAACGCGAGTTTAACTATAGGGGTGAATATGATATAGCTAAGGCCAAATTTAATCAATTAAAGCAAGATCCCAAAGGTGATCAGGTTAATGCTCTCCTAGATAGAAGTTATACTAAATGGACTAGTCCTGAATGGGGAATTCCCAAGGGACGCCGCAGTAATAAGGAATTTGATATTGAATGTGCCATAAGGGAATTTGTAGAGGAAACAGGTGTAAAATATAAGAATATTAATGTATATCGTAATATTAAGCCATTGGAAGAAGTATATCGGGGTATTAATGGTGTTTTATATAAGCATATTTATTATTTTGCGGAAATAAAGAATACTCCAGAGGCAATAGAAAACATTACACAAATTGAAAAAGGCGGCCATTTAAATAGTGAAATAGGTAATATTAAATTGTTTAGTTTGACGGAATCACATAAATTGATACGCCCTTATTATGTTAGTAAGCTAAATGTAATTAAGAAGAGTTTCCAAATTGTAGGAGCAATCAATTGCTTTTTTGAATAGATTACATGATAATATGTATTGTATTATATTTTATTAACAATAAACATAAAAATTTTTATATTTTATATTTTATATTTTATATTTTATATTTTATATTTTATATTTTATATTTTATATTTTATATTTTATATTT
>Ga0114966_10002936_pt1 | contig 15133 bp, 10 predicted proteins | sample M_130207_XF_Meta_FD_87029 | JGI IMG/M metagenome (GOLD analysis project Ga0114966, IMG submission 87029) | Freshwater microbial communities from Lake Montjoie, Canada to study carbon cycling - M_130207_XF_MetaG | ecosystem: Environmental > Aquatic > Freshwater > Lake | place: Lake Montjoie... | reverse complement strand
CGCACCACACCGTGAGGCGTTTCAACGTGGCTATGGATATAAATCGACTGGTTCAAATAAAGCTGGCCGTCATGACCCCATCGCAACGTGTGCAGGATGTGGTGAGTATCCTCCGTGCCGAAACCCGAAAGCATCACCCGCTTTACATCCGCGCGGCCATCTCCATCGGTGTCCTTGAAGTGAAGCAACTCCGTGCTGTTAGCGACGTAAGCACCGCCATCGCCAGGTTCTACGCCGGTCGGAATTAAAAGTCCTTCGGCGAAAACCGTCGATTTATCCACCTTACCGTCATGATCGGTATCCTCCAGAATCAGGATTTTATCGTTCGCTTGTTGGCCGGGTTGGATTTGGGGATACACCGAAGAACTAGCGACCCACAGACGCCCTTGAGGATCGAAGTTCATCTGAATTGGTTTTGCCAAATCAGGGTTCTCGGCGAATAACGTTACCTCCAACTCGGGATCAACCTCGAAGGTGGGCAGGGTTTGCTCCGACGATGGTTTCACAGGAACTTGTGATGTCGTCGGGGGAGTTTTGGGTTTTGGGGCAAGCTTGGCGAGGTGGGCTTCGGTTGTAGGAAGCAACTCATAACGCCGCTCTTTACGAGTCGTTAACGCAGCTATTTTGGATTCTTCCGCAGTGACTAGCGGGTCAAATAATGGAATTTCTCGAGCGTTCCTGCCTTGCTCATACTTTCTGAAACCAAATAAATAGGTCTCGTTCTGGGGACGCCAACGATAGAAATAGAGCTGGTTTTTCTTGATGATAATCTCCCGCAACGCTTCCACCTGTGCAAATCCGCCGCCATGGTTAAACTCTTTTCCCATCATCCACTCCTTGTGCCCACGAGTCACAACGGCCTCGCCATCGATCAACAAAGTGTATTTACCTTCTGCAAGCGAGTTGATTCCAAAGAAGCCGCCATAACCGATTTCAGGGTGCTTCGTAACGCTTGGAGGAAGTGGAGGAGACATCACGAACTCATCCGTTCCGAAGAACGATGCTTGCGCGGGCATCATTTTCAAATCACGGGTCTTTAGCCCATTAAATTTACTGCCCCCTGTGCCGGAATTTAATTTCGCCACCCAACGAGGTGATGCCAGTTGCAACGCCTCAGCAATGATCGCCGAGACCCGCCAATAACCATACGAGTTAAGATGAATCCCGTTATCAGTCATCGGCCCCATTTCCTTGGACTTTTCGTAGGGAGCAGTGAGGTCGAATAACGGAATGAAAATGGCTTTCCGTGTGGCAGAAAGGTTTTTCAACGCGGCGGTGTAGGACTTTAACTGCTCGTTGTGCGCCTTGCCATTTGGAAGGGGAGAACCCAAATCCTCATGGTGAATCGGACCTAGAATCACGAATTGCACCGGTGCCCCACTGATTTGATTGATGGTATCCATCAAGGTGTTGACGTCGGCGATAAAACGTGGAATCCCGGCCTCACCCGCGAAGGATGCCGCCATACCATGGCTGAGAAAAACGATGTTGGGTTTAACTGCTGCCAGATGTTCTTTGAGGCGATCGAATCCTTTTTCGGGAACATCGAAACCGGCTCGCGATTCCCCCAACACGGTGTCCGCGCTCCATCCTAAGTTTCTAAAAACGATTTTTTGACCAGGAAACCGTGCCGTCAATCGGGTCTCAAGATAGCAATCGGTCTGCTCTCTTTCCATGAAGGTGTCGCCAAGAAATACGACGCGATCGCCGTCCTTGAGGGAAAAGTGAGACGCGGGTCGAGGTGAAGGAGTCTCCTGTGCGCATAGGCCAAGGCCAAGACACAGAACCAACAAGGTGGTAAATAAGCTTTGTTTCATGCGTGAAAATCTAAGCTGATTAAAGCGATGAGTTGCCTCCTGTTCAATGGTAAAATCCTGAAACGCGATGGATTCCAAGAGATTTCCTGCTGTGAAAAAATCAAATTGTGACTAGAGTCTGAGCACCGGTTCGACCATTGTGAAAACCACTAAACGTTTATTTGTTAGTTATCGCTCTTAAGACAATGGCGAAATTAACCCAACAAACGGGCACCGGCGGAGGTAGAATCCTTGCTCTTCGAACCGGAAAATGGCGAATCGGACGTCACCCGACTAACGATTTTGTGGTCGATCATCCTTCGGTCTCTCAATTTCATGCCGAATTGAGAGTGGCCGACATTGGGGTTTCTTTTCAGGATTTGGGTTCTACAAACGGATCCTACCTCGACTCCCAGCGGTTTGCTCGTGGCATGCTTGGCACCGGCCAAACTCTTCGCTTAGGAGTCATCGAGTTTTTGATCGAAGTGCCGCAGGCTGTGATTCAGGTGCCTCAAGCAGCGGTGATTGCGCAAAAGCACGCCAATTTTTTAGAGGATGGCTCGCCGGCTTGCCAGACGCATCCTGACATCTCGGCCATCCATCGTTGTCTCAAATGCGACGAGACGCACTGTGATCAATGCGTGCGGCGCGCAGGATTATTAGGGAGAGACGCTCTCATTATTTGTCCCACCTGCTCAGGAAGGTGCGGGTCTCAGATGTCCAGGAATTCGAAGAAGAAAAAGAAATCTCTGCTGGCCCGGTTAGCTCATACCCTCTATCTAACTCGCCCCTACAACAGGTAAATCGTGCGGCCGAATACCTCAGAGTTTGTTGAGGATCATTTGGAGGGAGATCACTGAGTAGGCGGTGACTAAGACGGGATCTTTTTCAAACCAACGACCGTTTTCGTTAGCCCACGAACCATTAGCGTTTTGGAGGTTGATCAGCCGGAGAGAAACGGTTTCGCGCCAGTTAATGGTGTGGCCGTCGGGGGTTTGAAAAGTATCGGTGCCTCGGAGCGTCAGTGCTTTGGTCAGGAGATGGTAGTAGTAGAAGAGTCCTTGAGGTCCCATTCCAGGATTTTCGTCGAGCGTGTAATTCGCTTTGAGCCAGTTGAACGCCGCAGCCACACGGGGATCTTCGGGTTTGAGGTCGGCGTAGATGTAGCTGATCAATCCAGCGTAAGACATGCTGCCATAGGATCGCAGTGCGACGCGGCCCGAAGGTAGGTTCGTTTCTCCGGCCTTACTGCTTCCTGGGGTGTAGATGAAACCGCCATGGTTTTGTGAATCTCCGGACACCCAAGGTTCGGAGTTGTGACTTGGAAGATTTTGGCAGCGTTGAATGAAGGCAAGGGCCGCAGCCCAGTTGAGATCGCCTGTGTCCGGCAAATTCTTGTCGGCGAGGCTCTGTTTACTGAATCTGAGGGCTTCGAGAGCCACTAGAGTATTCGAGAGGTCGGGTGTTTTATCGCCGTTCCCATAGCCGATTCCTCCTGCGAAGGCGTTGTTCGTGCCACCATTGGTGCTGTACTTCGCTTGCAGACCGATAAGGAACTTGCGGCCTTTCACAATGGTAGCTTGATCCTGAGGGCGTTGGGCTGCAACGAGCGCCATCAACGAGAGCGAGGTGTTGTAGCTAGGCAATTCCTTTTGGTAAATGCCACCATCGGGTTGTTCGCAGGTTTTCAGGTAGCTGTAGCCTTGTTGGATGGATTGTGGAAGAAGGGTCTGGTTAGGGCGACCTTTTTGGCCAGATAAAGCCACGAGGGCAAGCGAGGTGATCGCGGGATGATCGGGGGTGGACCACCACCCGTTTGTGGTTTGGGCTTGGATCAACCATCGAGACCCTTTGTCAATGGCGTGCTGCACCTCATTGCGCAACGAAGTGTTCGGTCCCTGAGCGAGGGTCGTCAGGCAGTGGATTGCCATGGCGATCCCGAGAAGCCAGATCGTTAAGGAACGCGTTTGATCGTGCGGGCTAAGTTTCATACTTGGGTGCTACTACTGGCATACCAACTTACGATGAGGAACCCGATCAGCAAGGTCAATTCCAGGCTCTTCTTTCGATCAACGGTTTGACCCTCGGTGGGTTCTGTGAAATCTTTTGACTGAATGACTCCTCATTTTTCTATAAATTGTGGTTTGGCTCTGGCCATGCTTCCACTTTGCCTTGCCTACGCCGAGGATCAGGCGGTGATCCCATCGGCAGCGGTGCCAGAGGTATCGCTGAAAGTCGAGGCGATCAGTAGCAACATATTGCACATCGGCGCGGTGGTATTAGATAAAAAGGAGCGAACGATCACGGTTCCTGCCCGAGTCAGGCTGCGCGATCAACTGGTGGAATACGCTTTGGTTCACGAGTCGGGCAAGGCTTACGAATCGTTGCTCACAACCGTAAGCGCACCCGTCCAAATCAATTTGGCGTTTGTCCTTCTAGGTTTTGTGCATCAGGACATCCCGCTTCAACCCGCCCAGCCTGTGCCTATTTCCTCAACGAACGCGGTCAGGATCGATGTGAGTTGGGAGACAAACGGCGTCAAAATCACAAAACCCTTGGGCGACCTGATTACTCTCGCTCAAGACGCGACAGACACGGAGTCTCGCTCGACGATGTCGGCTCACTCATGGCAATATAACGGGTCGATTTTTGATAGCGGAGGCTTCGCGGCTCAACGTGATGGTTCTGTCGTTTCGTTAATTCGCGATGCCACAGCACTGGTGAACAATATCGGGAGTGATCTCGATAATGACCAAGTGCATCTTGCTAAAACGAAAGTGCTTCCACCGAAAAACTGGCCAGTCTTTGTGACCTTTCAACTCCCATCCATCAATCCTAACGGGATCAGATCCACCCCTCAAGTGGATCCAGCGCGAGGTGATAAAACCAATTCAATACCACTATTGCAGGGTGAGCCAAAATCTTTATGATGAAAGAGTCCTCCTGCGTAAGACTTGACTTGGAAACTGTTCCACGTGTTGGCGAGCACTACGAGGGAGGCATCACGTGAGATGATCGGAAACTCAACAAGAAGTCACCTTTGCTTAACCAAGCCAACGGGTGTGAAGCTCCAGACGAGTAGAGACTCGCTGACGACCGTTATTTTATCATTATGACAGCACCTTCTGAAATTACCGCATCTTCCTTGTTTTCGTTGCGCGGACGTGTGGCATTGGTCACGGGGAGTTCTACTGGTTTAGGCAGAGCGATGGCGTTAGGCCTGGGTCAAGCTGGGGCACGTGTCGCCTTGAATTATTGCAACAACACAGCACGCGCTGAAAAGAGTTTTGCAGAGTTTCAAGCAGCCGGATGCGAAGGAAAGCTCTTTCGAGCGGATGTGACCTCTGAGAGCGACGTCGCAACTATGATGCAGGAGATCGAGAGTTCGCTTGGGCCTGTGGATATTTTGGTGGTCAACGCGACCTGTGACCAACCTCAGAAGCCGATCGAGGACTACGATTGGGCATTTTACCAATCGATGCTCGATTACTTTATTAAGAGTCCGTTCCTACTCACTCGAGCTTGCTTGCCTCACATGAAGCAACAGCGTTGGGGCCGAATTATTAATATCGGCTCGGAAGTAGTTGCAAAGGGCATTCCTAATTTTACCGCGTATGTTGCTGCCAAAGGGGGGCAGAACGGGTTTCACCGCAGCCTTGCTACAGAGGTAGCTAAGTGGGGCATTACGGTGAATATGGTTGCTCCCGGGTGGATTCTTGTGGAACGACACGAGAAGGATCCGCAGTCTCTCAAAGATGGTTACTTCGATGCAATCCCTGCCCAACGATGGGGCGTCCCCTCCGATCTCGCAGGCACCTTGGTGTATCTGGCCAGTGATGCCTCCTCGTTTGTGACGGGTCAAAATATTGCCGTCAACGGGGGAACGACTGTCGCATAAACTGCCCCATTTCTAGAACTCTAAACTCAATGAACAAACTTGTTATGAAATCATTCCTTCGCATGGGTGCGGCATTTTTGCTCACCCTGACGGTGTTACAGATCGGTTGCGGCGATAAATCGACTCCACCTGCCACCGGAGCGGATCCCGGGACTGGTGCTAAAAGCGGAAGAAAAAAAATCGCCTATGTGACTAACGGTGTGGATCCGTTTTGGAATACTGCCGTCGCGGGTGTACGAGCCGCAGAAAAAGAGTTTGGAATCGACTGTGAGGTTCTGATGCCACCCAAGGGTTTGGTGGATCAGAAACGGATGCTGGAGAGCTTGTTGGCGAGAGGTATTGATGGCATCGCGATCAGCCCTGTGGATGCCAAGAATCAGGTAGATTTGCTCAATCAGGCTGCAGCCCGTTGCCCGTTGATTACGCATGATTCGGATGCACCGTTGAGCAAGCGGCTTTGTTTTGTGGGGATGGAGAACTACAAAGCGGGTCGAGCTGCAGGTCGTTTGGTAAAAGAAGCCATTCCTGCCGGAGGAAAGGTGATGTTGTTTGTGGGACGGTTGGAACAATTAAACTCCCAACAGCGTCGCCAAGGTGTGATTGATGAGTTGCTCGACAGGCCCATGCAGCAGTCCGATTCCGCAAATTTTGATCCCACAGGCAAGGTTCTATCCGGAGCCAAATACACCATCCTCGACACCCGCACGGACAACTTTGATTACGCACGCGCCAAGGCGAATGCGCAGGATGCTATGGCTTCAAATTCTGACCTAGCGTGCATGGTAGGTTTGTTCGCTTACAATGCGCCGCATTGTCTGGAAGCTGCCAAAGAAGCCGGTCGATTGGGCAAAATTAAGATTGTCAGTTTTGATGAAGCGGCCCCAGTTTTACAGGGCATTATTGATGGGCATGTCTATGGCACCATTAGTCAACAGCCTTACTTTTATGGATACCACTCTGTGCGCCTCCTCCACAGCTTGACCAAGGGTGACAAATCGGTGTTGCCTCCGAATGGTTTCTTGGAAGTGCCCATCGTGGAAGTGCGCCAGAAGAATGCACAAACGTTTTGGGCCGACCTCAAGAAGATGCAAGACATGGGAAAATAAGGTTGTGCTGACGGTGCTGAACGAACTGCATTAACCGCGAGCTCGCCATGGTTGCGCCCCTCCATCCCGTTCCGAAACTGCTCGATGTGAGTGGTGTCTCGAAACGTTTCCCAGGGGTGCAAGCGTTGGAGGATGTCCAACTCACGTTATCGCGCGGTGAGGTGTTGGCTGTCATCGGAGAAAATGGGGCAGGCAAAAGCACCCTGATGAAAATCCTCGCAGGGGTAGAAACCCCTGACCGTGGGGAAATTCGTGTCGATGGTCAGTTGGTCTCCATTGCCGACACTGGCACCGCCAAAAAATTGGGGATCGCGTTGATTCACCAAGAACTGAACTTGGCGGATAACCTCGACGTCGCATCCAATATTTTTCTGGGGCGCGAACCTCATCAATGGGGGTTTGTCGATCGCCATCGTCTCTATTCTGAGGCGCATGTTTTTTTAGAGCAAGTGGGTTTGAATTGTTCGCCACGGTTACTATTGAGCGAGTTGCCGCTGGGATGCCGACAATTAGTTGAAATCGCTCGTGCCTTGAGTGCGCAGGCCCGAATTTTGATCATGGACGAGCCGACATCCAGCTTGAGCCAAGGGGAAACGGAGCAGCTTTACAGTGTCGTGAACGACCTCCGAAACCGAGGGGTCGGCATTGTGTATATTAGCCATCGCCTCCGCGAAGTGAAACAACTGGCTGACCGAGTTGTCGTCCTGAGAGATGGCCGAAATGCTGGAATGTTGGTTCAGGAACAGATTGCCCAAGATGCGATGGTGAGCCTCATGGTGGGGCGTGCATTGGTGCGACAAGTGCGAACCAGTCAATCAGATGGAGCACCTCTACTCGAAGTGCAGGATTTGCGAACCACCGCACACCCGCAGCAGGGATTAAGCTTTCAGGTGCGTGTTGGTGAAATCGTGGGTCTCGCGGGTTTGGTCGGTGCAGGCCGGACGGAATTGTTGCAAGTTTTGTTTGGAATTGATCAAGCCGTTAGCGGCACGGTGCGATTAGGGGGGCAGGTTTTGCATCTGCAATCCCCCGGTGACGCGATCGCGGCAGGACTCGCGTTGGTGCCGGAGGATCGAAAACTTCAAGGCGTGATTTTAGAAATGTCAGTGGGTCGTAATGCTACGTTAGCCAGCCTTCATCGAGATGCGCGCTGCGGATTTCTGAACACAGAACAGGAAATGACCCAAGCCTCGATGATGACTCAACAACTGCGAGTTAAAACACCTAGCATTGATCATCTCGTGCAGTATCTTTCCGGTGGTAATCAACAGAAAGTCGTGTTGGCCAAGTGGCTGGCGTTAAAACCACGGGTGCTGCTGCTGGATGAACCCACTCGAGGCATCGATGTTGGAGCGAAACAGGAGATTTATCGACTCATGGAGGAGCTAGCCAGTCAAGGCATCGGCATTCTCTTTGTCAGTAGCGAACTGGACGAGATTCTACGAATGAGCGACCGCGCCTTGGTGATGCACCAAGGGCGATTAGCGGGCGTGCTGGATCGCGAACAACTCAGCGAGGAATCCATCATGCAACTCGCTACAGGAACCCCTCATCAGATGGCAACCTCAGTTTTGCAGGAATTACTTTAAGCAGCATGAAGAAAATTTTCGGCATTCTCGGTTTGTTTTTAGCGGTGTTTGTTTTTACCGCCCTACGTAATCCTCAATTCGTGAGCGCATACAATCTCGAGAACCTCATTCGTTGGATTTCGCTCTTCGGCATCATCAGTATCGGGGTCTCATTTGTGATCATCACAGGCGGGATCGACCTTTCGATCGGTTCACTGATTGGCCTGACTGGATCGCTCATGGCGTGGTTGCTGACTCATCGCGGTTGGAGTGTTCCGGCGACTCTGGTGACGGTGTTGTTGCTGTCGCTTTCCGTGGGGTTAGCGCACGGTCTTTTGATTACTCGGTTACGATTACAACCCTTTGTGGTGACGTTATGTGGATTGTTGCTTTACCGAGGCATCGCTCGGTTTATCACCGATGATCAGAGTCAAGGGTTCGGCAATTCCCACGAGGGCCTCCGTGCTATCGCCATTGGGAAGATACCTGTGGGCTCTAGTTTTTCAATTCCGGTGCCATTTTTTATCCTGCTCCTAATCGCGATTGTCTCGGCGGTCGTTCTCAATCGGACGATTTGGGGTCGCTACTTACTCGCCCTAGGCCGAAACGAAACCGCAGCACGTTACAGCGGCATCAACACGGATCGAATCAAGATCGCTGCTTATATGCTCTGCTCCCTGCTCGCGGGTGTCGGTGGTATTTTATTCTCGTTGGATCTCAATTCCGTCCAACCATCCGGCCTTGGTGAGTTTTACGAATTGTATGCCATCGCTGCTGCGGTATTAGGAGGTTGTAGTTTGCGTGGTGGTGAAGGAACGATTCTGGGGGTAATTATAGGCACGGCAGTAATGAGGGTCCTTTACAACGCGATTAACATTTTAAGCATCCCCACGCATCTGGAGTTTGCGATTATCGGCGCGGTAATTCTGGCAGGTGTAGTGACCGATGAGCTGGCCAAGCGTTATGCAGCCAATCGACGTGCGGTCCGCGAGCGATTAGGGGAGACTCCAGCGCCTTCAAGTTCATAGTTTTCCAGTCAATTATATGAAACACAAACACATCATGAAAACACTCACTCATCTGGTTCTACTCTGTTCCGGAAGCCTCCTCTTCAATTCATCGCACGGTGAACAAACTGGGACACCGCGACGACTTTTGGCCGCCGATGACTCCACGCAACGGCTGGCAATTGTTGCTGCGGATGGGAGCTTGGAGTGGGAAATTAAAGTCAGTGCAATCCATGACGCTTCCATTTTGCCGAATGGAAACATTTTGCTTCAGCAAGGCTGGCACAAAGTGGTCGAGGTTACACCGGATCATAAAACCGTCTGGGAATATGACTCGGGCAAGATGAATGGAAACGCAGGGAAGTCGGTAGAAGTTCACGCGTTTCAACGGTTGGAAAACGGTCTTACCATGATCGCAGAGTCCGGATCCTGCCGGATCATTGAGGTTGATCAACAGGGTCAGATCAAACACCAGATTCCCTTAAGAGTGAAGAATCGTAACAGCCATTCAGACACTCGGTTGGTGCGCAAACTCGCCAATGGTCATTATCTGGTGGCGCACGAGGATGACGGAGTTGCTCGTGAGTATGATGGCGCAGGTGCCGTAGTTTGGGAATATGAAGTGCCGATGTTCGGTCGGGAGTCCAAGCCCGGCCATGGCACAGAGGCTTTTGGTAATCGACTTTTTTCTGCCACGCGATTGGCCAATGGGAATACGTTGATTGGATCGGGCAACGGCCATAGTTTGTTGGAGGTGACTCCTCAAAAGCAGATCGTGTGGAAGGTTGAACAAAACGATTTGCCAGGGATCACTTTGGCTTGGGTGACAAGAGTGGAACGTTTACCCAATGGGAATACGCTTTTCGGAAATTGCCATGCAGGAGCAGAGAATCCGCAAGTCATCGAGATCACCCCCGACAAAAAGGTGGTATGGACTTTTAAGGATTTTAAAAACTTTGGAAACTCCATGACAGTCCAGTCCACTGTCCCAAACCGCCGTTGAGTTTGGAAGATCATGTTCGCCAGAAAACAAATTTGTTACGTTCTGTGGTTGTGTTTCAGCTTGGTTGTGAGTTCAACCAGCTACGCGGTTGAACCACTGCTTGAGGGCGTTGATTTTTTTGAAAAAAAGATTCGGCCAATCCTCGTGGATCACTGTTACTCGTGCCACAGCACTGCGAGCGAGAAGATCAAGGGTGGTTTGTTACTGGATTCTTCCGAGGCCATGATGAAAGGCGGGGATACAGGCCCCGCTATGATACCAGGCCGTGCGGCGGAGAGTTTGCTCATCAAAGCCGTTCGTTATTTCGATCCCGAGTTGCAGATGCCGCCGAAGAACAAAAAGCTTTCCCAGCGGCAGATCGCAGATTTGGAACAGTGGATCAATCAAGGAGCTCCTTGGCCGATTGCGACGGGCGTCACCACAGCATCTACGAATCGAGTTGGGTTTGAGATTACGGAGAAGGATCGCGCTTACTGGGCCTTTCAACCGGTGCGTCGTCCCGTGTTACCTCACCTCAAGGGATTGCATCAGGGAGCGAATCCGCTCGATGTGTTGATCGCAAGCGAATTGGAAGGGAAGGGGATCACACCCAACGGCGCAGCCTCGAAGCATGAACTTATGCGGAGGGTTTACTTCGACCTCATCGGGTTGCCGCCGACACCCGAAGCATTAGCGGCATTCGAGAAAGATAACTCACCGAAATCCTTCGAACGCGTCGTGGATGGCCTATTAGCTCGACCCGAGTATGGGGAACGCTGGGGTCGCCATTGGCTCGATGTGGTGCGTTACGCTCAGAGCAACGGTTACGAACGAGATGGCGAAAAACCGCTCGCGTGGCGTTATAGAGATTATGTTGTCAACGCGTTCAACACCGACAAGCCATACGATCAGTTCGTGCGAGAGCAAATCGCTGGTGATGAACTCCCAGAGGTCACACCCGACTCAATCATCGCCACGGGATTCCAACGGTTAGGAGTTTGGGATGATGAACCTGATGATAAACGCATGGCAGAATTTGACGAGTTGGACGACATTCTCTCGACGACTGGGACCGCGATGTTGGGGTTGACCTTGGGATGTGCGCGTTGTCACGACCACAAGTTTGACCCGATTTCGCACAGTGATTATTACAAATTACTCGCCTTTTTTAGGAATGTGCGCCCCTACGAAAATGCACGTTACACAATCGATTCTGCGAACTACGCGCCTATCGCCTCACAAAAAGAACTTGAGACTTGGCAGCAACAACAACAGGCAACAATCGACGCGATAGAAGCTCAAATCAAAGGGAGTACGGAAGAAACTAAGCGAAAAAAACTAGCCGATAATCTGAAGGCGATTCAGTCGAAAACTCCACCCTTTCCTTGGGCCTTAGCGGTGCGTGAACGGGGAGGAACCGTTCCAGCAACCCATGTTCTGGTTCGTGGAAATGCTTCCTCGCCGTCGGCTGAAGTGTTACCAGCGTTTCCGACCGTTCTAGGTGGGGTTCAACCCAACGTGGTGCCTCCAGGATCGGGGACGGCTTCAAGCGGACGGCGATTGGCACTCGCGGACTGGCTGTCGAGCCGCGATAACCCGCTGACGGCTCGGGTCATGGTCAATAGAATTTGGCAACACCATTTTGGTTCAGGTTTGGTTAAAACTACCACCGATTTTGGCCGTGCCGGTACACCCCCGACACACCCTCAATTATTAGATTGGCTGGCCGCAGAGTTCATGGAAAAGGATTGGTCGATTAAAGAACTGCACCGAACGATCCTCCTCTCAGAAACCTATCAACGTTCCTCAAAAACGGATAATCCGAAGGCTCAAAAGCTCGATCCAGGCAACAATTTTCTCTGGCGACATAATCTACGGCGACTTGAGGCCGAGGCCATCCGAGACACTTTTCTGAGCATCAGCGGAACGCTCAACCCAGCCATGGGTGGACGTGGATTTTTTCCGCATCTCGCCGGTGAAGTTCTGGCGGGTGCCTCTCGTCCAGGGTTAGATTGGGAGCAGTCCACGCTTTCAGAAAGGTCGCGCCGCAGTATTTACGCTTATGTGCGCCGGTCGATGCTCGTGCCCGAGTTAGACATTTTTGATTATAGCAACACGACTTCGCCCTTGGGCGAACGTCCCGTAACCACTGTGGCTCCGCAAGCTTTGCTGTTGTTGAACGATCCTTTCATTCATCAACAAGCCAACGTTTTCACCGAGCGAGTGATTCGGGAATCAACTAGCCCTCAGCTCGAGGATCGAATTCGTCATGCTTACCGGCTCGCGTTGGGCAGGACACCCAAGCCGCACGAGTTAGAAGTAGCCCGGAGCTTTGTGGATCGACAATCCTTGGCTTCGAGTCGCATTCAATCTCGTGTGACATTTCGACCCGATGTGCCGGTTTCACTCTCCGTTGGTTATATGGAACAATTACCCCCCACCAAGTTCCTCATTGGGCCCAAGCAAAATTGGAATTATTATCGAGGCCGGTGGTCTGCGAGCTACGAGGGGATTAGCACTGTGGAACGTTTAAGGGGTCCCTTCGCGCTCTGGCAGAATGTCGATGCAGAGGATGTGATTGTGGAGGCCGATCTCCTCCTCGACCGTGCTGCTGATTCGGCCTCGCTCCTAGTTCGCAGCAGCGGCGAGGGGACGAAACAACGAGCTTACGAAGTTTGTTTGGAACCTAGACAGCGAAAAATTTCAATCTTACGGCAGGCCGAGAAGCTGGAGATTCTCGCCTCGATTGAAGTTCGAATTCCACTGGCTGAAACGATTAAGCTGCGTGTGGAATGTGTTGGGCCCCGCATTCGAATCTGGATGGATGGAAGCGAGAAGCCCTTACTCGAAGCAGTCGATTCAAAGCCATTAACTGGTTCTGGAAAAGTTGGCGTGCGTGCTTGGGGTGCGCCCGTCCATTTCGATTCTTTAACGGTGAAGACAGGTCAGCGACAATTTGTTCTCGAACCCGATAGAATCGAAGCATCCACCCCCAGTTTTGCAGAACGCAGTGGTTTGGAGTCCTTCTGCCTCTTACTACTGAATCTGAACGAGGTGATCTATGTGGACTAACCATCGCCTCGTGCTAGATTCAAAGACGCGACTATACTGACATGAAACCTCTGCGTTTTAATTCTAATAATTCGCCCGTCTGCACGGGTTCGCGCCGCCAATTTCTCTGGCAAATGGGTGCGGGATTCTCGGGAGTCGCGCTCACTGCGTTGCTGGATCAAGACGGTTTTTTCAACCCCAAGGTCATGGCTGCAACTCAGCAGCCCATCACATCGGCTGTTCCGCCTCCCCCTATTCGGCGCAAGATCAAATCCTGCATCTTCCTGTTCATGTATGGTGGCCCTTCGCAGATGGATTTGTTTGATTACAAACCGGAGCTTCAGAAGCGCGATGGACAAACGGTCAACCTCGAGTTGCGCCGTCGTGACGTCAAGCCCGGCAAGTTGCTCGCGAGTCGTCGATCGTTCAAACGTCATGGACAATCGGGGCTTTGGTGTTCGGATGCATTTCCTCACCTTGCAGGCAAGATGGACAAACTGGCCGTAATTCGCTCCCTTTACTCCGATTCGTTTGCTCATGGTTCTGCCATGCTCCAGATGAATAGCGGTCGGATCACTCAAGGTTACCCGTCGATCGGTTCTTGGTTGGCCTACGGGTTGGGTTCCGCTAACCAAGACCTTCCCGGATATGTGGTCATGTTGGATCCTCGAGGCGGGCCGATCAGCGGTGCTGCGAATTGGTCCAGCGGTTTCATGCCAGCGGCCTATCAAGGCACCGTGTTTCGCTCCAGTGGCCAACCAGTTCTCAACCTATCCTCATCGACCGGAATGCCGAGTGCGATGCAGCGCGACCTGATTACCTCTGCCAACCAATTGAACGCGGATCATCTCGCGTCCCGCCCCGGATACTCCGAACTCCAAGCACGGATCGCTAATTATGAACTCGCCTTTCAACTCCAAACCACAGCTCCAGAAGCTTTAGATCTCACACACGAAACGGCGACCATACGCGAGAGCTACGGACTGAACGATCCCAAGCCGGATCATCCGTTGGCACTGGGGCCAGCCCCTTTTGGTCGCCAATGCCTGATCGCACGCAGGCTCGTGGAGCGAGGTGTACGCTTCGTCCAGATTTATCACGGGGGCGGACACCAGCAACAAAACTGGGACGCGCACAACGGAGTCGAAGAGAACTTAACCATCCACTGCCCTGAAGTGGATAAACCGATCACAGCGTTGCTAACGGACTTGGAACAACGCGGTCTGCTCGATGAAACATTGGTCGTTTGGGGCGGAGAATTTGGTCGCCAACCCGTAGTCCAAGGCGAAGGGAATGGCCGAGATCATAACCCCAAAGGTTTTACCTACTTTCTAGCCGGTGGCGGGGTTAAAGCCGGCACGGCCTACGGCGAGACGGACGAATTAGGGCACGAAGCCGTCACCAATCGTCATCACATCCGTGATCTGCACGCCACGATTCTGCACCTGATGGGTTTAGACCACCACAAGCTGACCTACTTCTACGGAGGGCTGAACCAAAAACTAACCGGAGTCATCGACCCCGAACTCATCAAAGGCGTCTTAGCTTAAAAAATGGCTGGATCGGCCATAAGGTTCTAGCGAGGTTTGGGGCTGTAGCTGTTGAAGTTGTTGCCTCTGAGGAAGCCGATGAGGAGGAGGTTGGCTTCGTGCGCTAGGTCTACCGCTAGGCTGCTTGGTGCTGAGATGGAGGCTAGGACGGAGATTCCACCAGCCCAGGCTTTTT
>Ga0114966_10002934_pt1 | contig 15142 bp, 13 predicted proteins | sample M_130207_XF_Meta_FD_87029 | JGI IMG/M metagenome (GOLD analysis project Ga0114966, IMG submission 87029) | Freshwater microbial communities from Lake Montjoie, Canada to study carbon cycling - M_130207_XF_MetaG | ecosystem: Environmental > Aquatic > Freshwater > Lake | place: Lake Montjoie... | reverse complement strand
CGATTTCATCGAGAAAGAGAGTGCCGCCGTCGCATTGCTCGAAGCGTCCGACGCGTTGATTCACCGCACCGGTAAACGAGCCTTTCTCGTGGCCGAAGATTTCGCTCTCCAGCAGGTTGTCGGGAATGGCCGTGACGTTGATGGCCACGAATTCCTTCTGCGCACGCGGGCTGAACTTGTGGATGGCACCGGCGACGAGTTCTTTACCGCAGCCGCTTTCACCGGTGATCATGACCGGAGCATCGGAACGCGAGACACGACCGATGAGCTTGAACACTTCCTGCATGGGAGCGGAACGACCAATGATGGTCTCTTGGATGGTTTCCGCCGGCACTTCCGCGGCTTGGGCACGGGTGACACGACGTGCTTCGATGGAGGTGAGCGCGCTTTCCACCACGGTGCGCAGTTCGTAGGGCAGGCGTTCTTTGCCCAGCACGTCGTAGGCACCGAGACGCATGGCTTCGATGACGTGGCTGGTGGTGGCGCTGCCGCTGAACAAGATGACCATGGACTGCGGATCAGTCTGACGCAGGCGTTTGAGCAGTTCGATGCCAGTGGTGCCGTGGAGGCGGACCTCAGTGAGCAACAGGTCGGCACGTTTCTTTTGATACGAAGCCAAGGCGTCTTCGCCACGCTCGTAAGTACTGATCGTCACACCCGGAGCCTTCAAATGGGTGGTGGCCCATTCGAGGAAGTCGGTATCTGGATCCACGATGATGATGTGGGTGTCCGGGTTTTCTGACATTTTGGCGATCAAGGGGTTGGCGGGGGTTATCGCAGGAAATTGACGCAAGGTCAACTGTCGTCATACGCCTCCGAAGCGCCGGTGGCGCTCATGAAATGCCCGGGTGGCTTCTTTGAGGTCGTCTGTGGTGAAATCCGGCCAGAATTTCTCGGTGATGTAGAATTCCGTGTAGCTGAGCTGCCAGAGCAGGAAATTGGACAGACGCATCTCTCCCGACGTGCGAATCAGCAGGTCGGGATCGGGGTAATAGCGGGTGTAGAGGTGCTTGCTGAACACCTCGACGTCGATCATCGCCTTGTCGAGATGGCCGCTTTCGATGCTCTGCAGCAGGCTTTTCACTCCATCGACGATCTCTTCACGTCCGCCGTAGCTCAGGGCCAAAATCAGCGTCAGGCCGGTATTGGCCGCTGTGGTTTCGATGCAGCGGTGTAATTCCGTCTGGCAGGACTGTGGCAGATCGTGTAGGCGGCCAATGGCCTGAAGACGCACATTTTGCTTCATCATCAGTGGCAGTTCGCCGCGCAGAAAGATCTCCAGCAGTTTCATCAGCGCCTCGACCTCGCGTTTCGGCCGCTTCCAGTTTTCGGAGGAAAAAGCGTAGAGGGTAAGGAACTCGACACCGATCTCGCTGCAACACTCCACCACTCGCCGCACCGTTTCAGCGCCCATGCGATGGCCTTCCGTGCGTGGTAGGCCGCGTTCTTTGGCCCAACGCCCGTTGCCGTCCATAATCATGGCGATATGGCGGGGGACGGGCTTCAAATCATCGTTGGGGCGAGTCATGCGGGCGTGAAATCTACCGCTTCATGTTCTTTGCACAACCAGTTCGCGGTTTCTCGCGGCCTGCGCTAAATTTTAGCACCCATGAATCCTGGCACCACCGCTTGTCTGATCTGCCCGGCTTGCGGGCAAGCGTTCCTCTCCATGCAGCAGAGCATGGCGGGCGTGGCATAGTGCCCACATTGTGCGCACAGCGGATCACGTGCGCAATTTGACACCCAGGGGCAGGTGGTCGGCGTCGTGCAGGAGCGGCGGCGAGAGGCACCAGTGCAACCTGTGCCCAGCATGACGGCACCGATGATGCCGCCGCCGCAATATGCGCCGCCACCACCTGCATGGCCGGTGCAGGAGCAAGCGCCTGCCGCACCCGTCGCTCGCATGACTTTGCAGCACTCGCAGGCGCTTATGCCGACGGGTGCGCCACCGCCAGCGACGGAATTCACCACGCCGCCGCATTTGCGCACTTCGTCGTGGAAATATGCCTTCATCCTGCTGGCGTTTGCAGTTGTCAGCGGTGCGGCTCTCTGGCTGTGGTGGGATCATGCCAATGAGCCAGCCTATGCGTCGAACACGCCTGTAATACCGCCTATCGTGGCTGAAGTTCGCAAGGCTCAAACCTCTCCCAAAATAGAAGTCGCAGCGATTCCACCGCCGGATGTGACTGCCATCGCCGCCGAACTGAAAGCACTGGTCTCAGAACTGTTTGCAGCCGACACACCAGAGCGCCGTGCCGCATGTTTTCATGAGGCGCAAAAATACAGTGCTGAGATCGAAGCGTTACTTGGAACGACAGCGGTGGAAAAAATCGAGATTCGCATGCTGGCGCGCATTCCTGGCATGCCGTTGAGCCTCCCAGGTGTTCAGCCCGTGCCAGTATTCAAGCTCGTCACCTCGAAATGCTCCAACGGTGCCCTCATTCGCCTCGAAATAGGTGCCGATGGCAAACGCCGCATCCACTGGCCACTCTTCCTGGAAACGCATGAGGGCAAACTGGCGAGCCTCATCAAAAACACCAACGCCGAGCCAGCTTGGATGTACGTCGGTCTCCGTCCCAGCCACGGACTCGACATTTCTGCCGAACTACGCAGCAAATACATCACCTTTGATGTGCAGGTATCCGCCAGCAGTGATCCGCATTTCGTTGCCTGTGTCGAACGCGACACGCCGCTCGGCCGCTTCCTAGATCGCGAGACCGAATGGGGCAAAGCCTACCTCGCACGTCTGCTCGTGCGCAGACTCGACATCAAAGCCGATGCACCGTGCGTGATCGTGCTCGATTGTGAAGGTGCGCAGGAAAAATGAGTGAGGCGTGCTGTGTCCAGCACGCCTCACTCATCATCTGCGAGACTTACTTCGGCGCATCACCCGACCGCTTCTCGTCCTCACGCGCCAGTTCTTCGAGCGTCATCTCCTTGGTTGGGAGTTCCGCTGGATCTTCATCAGGCATCTTAGAGCTTTGGTCTTCGCCGAGATTTTCTTCCTCGGGTTTTTCGACCTCGGGCGGCGGAGCGGACGGTTTGGCGGCTGGAGCTTGATATTCGTCCTTCTGGTCTTCCTCATCTTCGGCGGATGACCATGGATTGTAGTTCTCGTTGTCCCAGTCGTCTGCGCCGGGCTTCTCCAACTCCTTCGCATCCTTGTCGATGTCAGCGTAGTACTCGGGGTAGGCGGCACGGTCTTTCTTCTCCATGAAATAAGCCAGCCAGATGCAGACCTCATAGAGGATATACAGCGGCCCGGCCAGCACCAGCATGGTGAATGGATCAGGCGTCGGCGTGACGATGGCCGCGAAGATCGCGATGGCGACGATGGCATACGAGCGCGTCGTGCTCATCAGCTTGTAGTTCAGGAAGTCCAGCTTCACCAACACCATCACGATGACCGGCAGCTCAAACGCGACGCCAAAGAGCATGATGAATCGCGAGGCGAATTTCACATAGCCGTCCAAGCGCCAGCCGTTCGTGAGGCCCAGGTCGTTGTTGAACGTGTAGAAAAACTTCAGCGCTTCCGGCAGCACGACGTAGAAAGCAAAGCACGCTCCCGTCAAAAACAGCCCCGCACCAATGGCGATGGCAGGGAAAATGGCTTTCTTCTCTGCCGGTTTCAGCCCTGGCAGGATGAACTGCAAGATGAAAAATAGCAGCAGCGGAAACGCGAAGATGACTGCTGCGATCAGCGCCAGATTCATCACCATGAGGAAACCTTCCTGCGGGGTCAGTATTTGCAGCATCGTTTTGAGCTGTTCCTCCGTTGTGATCACATGCGTGGCCCACAACGGCATTTTGATGATCTCAAAGAGCTTCCCGTAAAAGCAGAACGTGCCGATGGTCGAAACCAGTAGCGTCGTGACGATGCGCACGATCATTTTGCGCAGGTCTTCGAGGTGATCGAGGAAGGGTTTTTCCTCATCGCCCTTGCCGCCGAGGTTCATGGCGACTTTTTCGCGAACTTTGAAGATTTTTTGGAGGATGCCGGACCACATGGGAATGAGAGGGGAAGGGAAGTTGGCGGATGCAATGGGACTACGGCAGTCCTTGGGCCGCGATCCGCGCGTAGAGTGCCAGCGTCAGGGCGTTGGTGATCGCATTGGCAGCAATCATCCCACGCAGTTCTCCCGCGCTAACAAACCGCACGTCGCTGATGTGCTCGCTTCCATCCGGTTCAGGACGGCTGACGACACACACGGGCTTCGCCGTGAAAAGATAAACGATCTCATCGGTAAAACCTTGCGAGGGAAAATACCATCCCAGCGGCTCCAGCGTGCCGTGCTCGTTGTCCAGGGCGCAGCCGCATTCTTCCCGCAGTTCGTTCAGAGCGGTGTGGATGATCGACTCGCGAGTGACTTTGGTGTCGATTTGCCCAGCGGGAAACTCCCACATCGTCTGCATCACCGGCAAGCGCTCCTGATGCACCATCACAAAGCGGCCGCCCTGCAGTATGGGCGCAATCGCCACAGCAGCTTTGCGTTGCACCACCATCCACGGCACTTCTTCATGGCGGTAGGGCGTCGTAAACCAGGCGCGTTCGACACCGATGTGCGGATTTTCAAACGCTGTCTCGCTGCGCGTCTTCACCCAGCCAGGCTCGGCTCCAGGAGTGTAGAGGTCGAAGTCCGGGATCAGCATGCCAGTTACGCGTTTAAAGCGGCACGCCAGCGTGCGAGTTGCGTCTTCACATTCTGCGGCGACGGCGCACCGATCCCCTTGCGTGCCACCATGGCGGTTTCGAGGTTCAAACAGCCCATCACATCGGCTTCGAAGGCCGGCGAGAACTTTTGGAACTGCTCCAGCTTCATTTCACCAAAGCCGCGCTTCTGCTCAATCGAGTAAGCCACCAGCTTGCCGATCACTTCATGCGCCTGACGGAACGGCACCCCGTGATTCACGAGGTAATCGGCCAGATCCGTCGCCAGAAGCATCGGATCGCTCGCTGCGGCGGTGGTTTTAGCGCGATTGACATCCATGCCACAGATCATTTCGGTGAAGACCTCCAGCGCGATCGAGATCGTGTCGATGGAATCAAATAGCGGCTCCTTGTCCTCCTGCAAATCGCGATTGTAGGTCATCGGCAGGCCTTTGAGTAGCGTCAAGATGCTCATGAGGTTGCCAATCAGCCGCGCCGACTTGCCACGGGTGAGTTCCGCCACATCAGGATTCTTCTTCTGCGGCATTAACGACGAACCCGTCGTGTGCGCATCGGTCAGCGTCACAAAACCAAACTCCGCGCTCGCCCACAGGATCACATCCTCGCTCAAGCGTGACAGATGCACGCCCTGCAATGAAATGCCGAAAAGCAGTTCTGCGACGAAATCACGATCACTGACCGCATCCATCGAGTTCTGCGTCACGCCGTCAAAACCAAGCTGCTGCGCCACGAATTCGCGGTCGATGATGATCGTGCTGCCCGCGAGTGCGCCGGAGCCCAGCGGCATCACGTTGAGCCGCTTCCGGCAATCTGCGAGGCGCGCCGCATCACGATCCAGCATCTCGACATAGGCCAGCAGATGATGCGCAAAGAACACGGGCTGTGCGCGTTGCAGATGCGTGTAGCCCGGCATCAATGCATCGCTGCCACGTTCGGCGCATTCGATCAGTGCCGCCTGCATGGCACGGGTGTGCTTGATGATCGAATCAATCGTCGAACGGCAATACAGCCGCACATCCGTCGCGATCTGGTCATTCCGACTCCGCGCTGTGTGAAGTTTGGCACCGGCAGGGCCGATCCGCTTCGTTAGCTCGGACTCAATGTTCATGTGGACGTCTTCCAGCGACTCCTTGAACTCAAAATTTCCCTTCTCGATTTCGTGGCGGATCTCTAACAATCCCGATTCGATCTTCTGCTGCTCTTCGGCGGTCAAAATGCCCGCTTTGAGCAGTCCTTTGGAATGCGCGATGGAACCGGCGATGTCATGGGCGAACAAACGCCAGTCAAACGACACGGATTCTCCGTAGCGCTGCACGAGAGCGCTGGTTTCCTGAGCAAATCGGCCTTTCCACATAAAATTTCGAGGGCGCGGAGAGTAACGGCTTTCGGCGCTGGCGCAACCACTGGGCTGTTTTCTCTGGCTTGGCGGTATCAAACATATCGCGTGAACGGTACGGTGACTTCGTGACGTTTCCCAAGCTGCCACCAACCACATCCCAAGCCATGACCCTTCTCCGCTACGTCCTCCTTGTCAGCCTCACAGTCGCTTCCATCTCCGGTTTCAGTGCTGACAAGCCGAAGAAACCTGACCGCCCGCAGCCGCCGACTCGTCTCTTGGATGCGCCAGGGGCACCGAAGTTCATCCGGCTCGACGGCAAGCCCGGCGTGAATCCTCCGGTGGATGCGGAGGGAGATTTCGTCGTCGGTCCTGAGTATGTCGCGGCTCCAGAGACGAAGGTCGTCGAAGGCGTGCCGCAGGGGAAGGTGCAACAGTTCCAAATCGACTCGAGAGAATGCAAGCTCTTCAATCCCGGCATCGCACGCGACGTTTTCGGCACCGTCGATCCGAACAACCCGAAAACGCTGATCGTCGAGACGCATCCCATCGACTACAAGCGCACCGTCACCGTTTACGTTCCGTCTCAGTATGTCGCAGGCACTGCGGCACCGTTCATCGTCACGCACGATGGTCCCGGCATGGGCAAGCCGGACATGAACTTGGCGCACATCCTCGACAACCTCATCGCACAGAAGCGCGTGCCCACGATGATCGCCATCATGATCTCCAGCGGCGGTGGCGATGCGCAGGGACATGAGCGTGGCCGCGAATACGACACGATGTCGGGCTTGTATGCGGAATTCATCGAGAACGAGGTGCTGCCGCTTGTGGAGAAGAACTACAGCGTCAAACTCACCAAAGATCCCGAAGGCCGTGCCACGATGGGCAACAGCTCCGGTGGTTCAGCAGCGCTTGCCATGGCCTGGTATCATCCAGAGCTATATCATCGCGTTTTGACCTTCTCTGGCACTTATGTGAATCAGCAGTGGCCTTTCAATCCCGAGACACCCGATGGCGCGTGGGGCTTTCACAGCAAGATCATTCCTGAAAGCCTGGTGAAGCCGCTGCGCATCTGGATGGCCGTCGGCGACCGCGATTTGCTCAACCCGAACGTGATGCGCGATGACATGCACGACTGGGTGGAGGCAAATCACCGCATGGCCAAGGTCTTGAAGGCCAAGGGTTACCACTACCAGTATGTCTTTTGCCTCAATGCCGGCCACGGCATCGGCCCCGCTCGACCTCAAATCCTGCCGCACGCGCTAGAGTGGCTTTGGAAAGGGTATGCGGCGATGAAATAGGCTTGGTCTTGCTGCTGCTCAACGAATCCGAGCGCTGAGGTCTGCGGTGAAAACGCAAAATCTGCTGCAAGTCCGCATTTGCCAGAATCTCGCTTCTTGTTAATCTCGTATCAAAGTTTGCGACAGAGTCTCAATTGCAGAACCGTTTCCCTCACATGCCCGCCACCCTTGCTGAACTCCCCGTTGGCTCCAGCGCCATCGTTCAGGCCATGCCCACCGGTCGTTCCTGCCTCACGCGTCTGCGTGAGATGGGCATCGTACCCGGCACCCGCGTCAGTGTGACGCGCCGTGCGCCGCTGGGTGAGCCGATCGAAATTTGCGTGCGCGGCTCTCATCTTTCCATGCGCAACCACGAGGCGGCCTTTATCGCCATCTCCGCTGCATGAGTGCCGCCGCTCCTGAGACACCGCTCATCGCCATCGTGGGTAACCCGAACTCCGGGAAAACCACGCTCTTCAACCTGCTCACAGGTTTGAAGCAAAAAGTGGCCAATTACCCCGGTGTGACCGTCGAGAAAAAGATTGGCGAGTGCTACAGCCAGCATGGCAAAAAACTGCGTCTGATCGATTTGCCGGGGGCTTATAGTCTCAACGCTCGATCGCCGGATGAAGCGGTGCTGCGTGATGTGTTGCTTGGTCGTCGGCCAGAAACGCCGCGTCCAGACCGTGTGGTCTGTGTGCTCGATTCCGCCAACTTCGAGCGCAATCTTTACATGGCTGGCCAGGTGCTCGAACTCGGACTGCCGACGATTTTGGTGCTGAACATGGTCGATGTGGCTGAGCAGCGCGAATGGCGCATCGACGCGATTAAGCTGTCCGAGATCCTTGGCATTCCAGTCGTCAAAACGAATGCTTTGAGTGGTCAGGGTCTCATCGAACTCAAACTCGCGCTGAGCCGCGAGGACATTTCGACCCCAAAGTGGCAAAATGCCGCGTTGCCGGACGGCGTGAAGGCCGCTTTGGAACACAGTCGCGATGAAATGCGTCAAGCGGGAGCCATTCACACACGCTCCAGCTTGCTTGAGCCGTTGTATCTGCTCTCGGATCACGATCCCACGCACTACGGCATCGCCGACACGCAAATCGGCCGCATTCACGAACTGCGCAGCCGCATGGAGAACGATTTCCCCGGCTGGGAAGATGCGCTCGTGGCAGAACGCTATCGCCGCATCGAGGAGGTCTGTGCGTTGGTCTTGAAACGGCCCGATCAGGAGATCGAAACGATCACCACCAAGCTCGATCGCATCCTACTGCATCCGGTGCTGGGTTTTGTGAATCTGCTGCTCGTGCTCGGGCTGCTGTTCTTCCTCATCTTCAAGGTCGCCGAAGGTCCCATGGGCTGGATCGAGGCCGGATTCGGCCAGCTTGGTGCGTGGGTGGAAGGTTTGATGCCTGCCGGTGATTTTCGCGATCTCATTGTCAACGGCGTCGTGCCCGGCGTGAGCGGCGTGGTCATCTTTTTGCCGCAGATATTGATCTTGTTCTTCTTCATCGGCATCATGGAGGACACCGGCTACATGTCGCGTCTCGCCTTCATCATGGACTGGGCGATGAGCAAGGTCGGCCTCAACGGCAAATCGTTCCTGCCCTTCCTCAGCTCGTATGCCTGCGCCATTCCCGGCGTCATGGCCGCGCGTACCATCGACAGCCCGAAGGATCGCCTCATCACCATCTTGATCGCGCCTTTGGCATCTTGTTCTGCTAGACTGCCAGTTTACTCGCTACTCATCGGCGTGCTGTTTCCGGTGGGCGAGGTTGGAGCCTTCGTGCAGGCCGGGATCATGCTCGGACTCTACGCGCTGGGCACTTTTGGAGCCTTTTTCTTCGCCTGGGTTTTCAACAAGTTCGTCATGAAAGGCACCGCCAGCCCGATGATCTTGGAAATGCCATCCTACAAGATGCCGGCGCTCAAATCCATCCTGCTACAGGTGTGGCAGCGTGCGCGCATGTTCCTCGTCCGTGCCGGAACGATCATCCTCGGCATTTCGATACTCATCTGGGCCGCGTCCACTTATCCCAAAACTGTGGGAGATGATAGTGCGCAGCAGATGGAACACAGCTTCGCCGGACGTGCTGGGAAGCTCATTGAGCCCGTCATCGCGCCGCTCGGCTACGACTGGAAGATTGGCATCGGCCTCATTGGCAGCTTTGCCGCGCGTGAGGTTTTCAACAGCACGATGTCCGTCGTTTATGCCGTCGAAAGTGGTGATGACGACAACCTCGCTCCGCTGCGCGACAAACTTGCTGCCGAACGTCGCTCTGACGGTCGTCTCGTTTACACACCGCTGGTCTGCATCAGCCTGCTCGTCTTCTACGTCTTCGCCATGCAGTGCGTCAGCACCATCGCCATCGTGAAGCGCGAGACTGGCAGTTGGAAATGGGCGATGTTTCAGCTCGGCTACATGACCGGAACGGCGTATCTATTGAGCCTGCTCATCTTCCAGATCGGCAGCGCTTTGGGTTATTGATCTCACGCTTATGAACGAAAACTGGCAATCCATCGCCGCCATTGCGGTCATCATCGTTACCGTCGCGCTGTTCATCGCTCGTGCGGCCAAACGTCGTAAGAAGCCGGGCTGCGGCGGTAGTTGCGGGTGTGGGAAATGAGGCGCAGAGTGCGCGACTGCATGTTCACGCTTGATCTCTGCACTTTCGATCCTGGCATTGCCGCGAAGTCGCCGTTTGCGTTTGCGGCGGCGGTTGTGGAGTGTGTGGAGACGTCATGGGATGAGGGTGCGGATCTCGTGGTGCTGCCAGAGTTCACGTGGATGGGCTTGGAGCCGCTAGTGGAGCCGAAATCACCGCAGCGTGTGGCGGAGGTGTTCTGGAATGAGTTGTTTCTGACGCTGCGCTCCTTGCTCAATCGACCCGATAAGGCGGTCGTGCTGGGCACGGTGCCGTTTTGGGATGCGGATCAAGGTGTGCTGCACAACCGGGCCCCGATCTTTGTCGGCGATCAAATTCTGCATCAAGACAAGTTGCATCTCACACCGTGGGAATCCGTGTTCGCGCCGGGCCGGGAACTGCGCCTCTGGGAGTTCATGGGGCTGTGCTTTGCGGTGGTGATCTGCCTCGATATCGAGATCCCGGAGATCAGCGCACGACTTCGTGGTGCCGGTGTCGATGTGGTGCTCGTGCCGAGCACCACGGATACGATTCTTGGCGTCGAACGCGTGGATCGTTGTGCATCCGCTCGTGCGGTGGAACTGGGCAGCATCGTCGGCGTCTGTCATCTCACGGGAAAGGTCACATCGGAACTGATCGACGTGAATGTGGGCCGGACGGCGATTTATTTTCCCTCGCAGGCGGCGTTTCGTGAATCACCGCGATGGGTGGAGAGCGAGATTTTCGACAGTGGCATTCACAAACAGCGGGTGGTCATTGCGCCGCGAGATTTGGAAGTCATGCGCCGCATGAAACAGGAGACGAATCCGTCGTTGCTTGAAGCGATGCCTGCGTTCGAGGTCGTGCGCAGATGATGCGCGCTTCAGGCTTTGCCCTTTGTTTTGGCCGAGGTCTGGCCGACGACCTTATCCTCGGGCCGGGACACCGCCGTGGGAGCCCTGTAGAGGATTGTTGCCGGTCCGAACTTCTTCCTGGCCTTCGCTTCGTTTTCCTCGGCACGCTTTTTCTCGCCTTCCGTCGGCACGATCTTGGCGATTTCGAGCGGCTGAGCATTGGAGGCAGGCACACTGAGCGAAGGCGAACCATCGTCTCCAGCGGCTGAAGCAGCAGCTTGTTCGGCCTCGCCACGCGGCAGGCCACCCTTGGTGATAACGACCTTGGCACCGATGTTCACATTGTTGAAGAGATCGACGACGTCCTTCATGCCCATGCGAACGCAGCCATAGCTGGCGGGAGTGCCGAGGCGATTTTCTTCGGTGGTGCCATGGATGTAGATGAAACGGTTGGCGGCATTTTTATTGGCTCGCTCCGTGCCTCTAAGCCAAAGGATACGCGAGACAATGGGATCACGCCCTGGAGCGTTGGGCTTGAGCACCTCGCCATTCCAGCGCCGACTTTTCAATACGGCACCGGCAGGCAGTCCCTGACCAATCTTGGCAATGATCTCGTGCTGACCAACCGGCGTGCGATAGCTGCCCTTCTGGTCCCCCAGGCCGAACTTCGAGGTGGAGATGACATACTGCTTAGTCAACTTGCCCGCGCTGTAGATGCCGAGCTTCTGGTCCTTCACGCTGACCACCACATCCCCTTTCGGCGGCGTGGTGCATTGGCTGAGAAGGCCGGTCAGCAACACAACCACACTGGCCTTGAGCAGGCGGGTAGTTTGAGAGTTCTGAGAAGTCCGACTAAAAATTAACATGTCCTACAAGAGTGATACAAACCAAGATATTCGCAATACCGAATTAATGTTGTCTTTAACGGCAGCTTGCAGCCTTCTATTTCGCAAGACCCGTGCCATATGAACGATTGATGCTTTGCCCAACCGCCCAAGCTGTCATCCATTCCGCCCCAATTGCCAATTCATCCCTACCATGGACGATCCACCGCTACTCATCCGCCCCTATCAGGATCAAGATTTGTCCCAGCTTCGGCGCATTACGGTGGAATCTTTTGGCGGCGTGGCCTTGGAGCAAATGCTGGAGCACAAATTTGGCCTCTGGCATGGCCGTGATTGGAAGGCCCGCAAGGCGGACCACATCGACGACGACGTCGCGCAGTGCCGTGAGGGCTGTTTTGTGGCGGAACGTGGGGGAGAAATCCTCGGCTTCATCACCCTGCGACTCGATCATGTGAACGCCCGTGGTCGCATCCCGAACATCGCCGTGGTGGAAAGTGCCCGTGGTCTGGGGCTGGGCCGCCGCCTGATTCAGCATGCAGTCGACTTCATGCGTGAGCAGGGCATGAAGCTGGCCCAGATCGAAACCATGGCCTCAAACGCCATCGGCCAGCACCTCTACCCGAGCTGCGGTTTCGAGGAGGTCACCCGGCAGGTGCATTATGCGATGAAGCTCTGAGGCCCTGCCGCGCCCGTCTGCGGATTTGCATTGTCCCTCAAAATGGCCGATAGACCCTGCCCATCCCTCCTGAAACGCTTGTGACCACCCCCCGCCGCCCCGACCACGCCCCGAAAAAACCCTCTTTGTTCAGCCGCTTCAAAGCTGGCCTGAAACGCGTTATTGGCGGAGGCAAAAAGAAGGAGGCAGCCAAAGATCACGCGAAAGACCACACGCACCACCCGGCCACGATCCACGCCCACAAGCGCCCGCATGATGACAAGGCGCGCGAGCATGCACCGAGACCGCCACGTGATGCCCGCCCACCCCGTGAGCGCAGTGAGCGCCCGCCTGAGCGTGATGGCCGTCGTGGTCCGCCACGCGGTCGTGAGCGCGATGACCGCCGCGGTCCGCCGCGTGACCGTGGCGCACATGAGGAAAAGCCCGTCCGTGAAAATCACGCGGCAGTTGCTCCACCCGCCCCGCCACCGGTGCCAGAAGGCCCTTTCCCGGAAGCTTTTGAAGTGCTGGGCCTCTCCCCCGCTGTCCTCGCCGCCGTGCGTGAGACGGGCTACGAAAAGCCCACGGAGATCCAGGAAAAATCCATTCCCATCATCCTGACCGGTAAAGACGTCGTCGGTGCCTCCCAGACCGGCACTGGCAAGACCGCTGCCTTTGCCCTGCCCACACTCACCCGCATGGGTGCTCCCGGCAAATTCCGCGTCCTCGTCCTCGAACCCGTGCGTGAACTCGCCGCTCAGGTCGTCGAGCAGTTTGAAAAATACGGCAAGCACACCGGCCTGCGCGTTCTTCTCGTCCACGGCGGCGTCGGCTATGAAAAGCAGCGCAAAGGTCTCCAGCAGGGCGTCGATATCGTCGTTGCCACGCCGGGACGCCTCCTTGATTTCATGGGCGAAGGCATCGCCGATCTGCGCAACGTCGAAGTCCTCATTCTCGATGAAGTGGATCGCATGCTCGACATGGGCTTCCTCCCTGACGTGCGCCGCATCGTGGAAAAGACGCCCGCCACACGCCAGACGCTGTTCTTCTCGGCCACCATGCCGCCGCAGATCAAGAACCTCGCGGACTTCGCCCTCAAAGACCCCGAAAGCGTCGAAGTCGGCATCCGTTTCTCTGCCGCCGAGACCGTCAGCCACTACATGTATCCCGTGGCCAGTGATCAGCGTGAGGAATTGCTCCTCGCCATCCTCAAGCAGACCCATTTCGAAAGCGTCATGATCTTTACCCGCACCAAGGCGCAGGCCGATCAGGTCTTCGGCGCCATCGACGCCCTCGGAGAATACAAAGCCGCCGTCATGCACAGCGACATCGGCCAGAAGGACCGTGAACGTGCGTTGCAGGGCTTCCGCAGCGGCGCATTTGAAATCATCGTCGCCACCGACCTCGCCGCCCGCGGCATCGACGTCAGCGGCGTCACCCACGTCATCAACTACATGGTGCCGGAGCATTCCGAAGACTACGTCCACCGCATCGGCCGCACCGGTCGTGCGCAGAAAGAGGGCGATGCCTTCACCCTCTTCTCAGCCGACGAACTCATGAACGTCGCCTCCATCGAGCGCCTCATCAGCCAGAAGATCGAGCGTCGGAAGCTCGACGGCTTCAGCTACAAATACACCACCGCCCTCGACGACGAAGACCGCGCCCGCGCCATCCTCACCGGCCGCAAAAAGAAAAAGCGCCGGTAGAGGCAACAGGCTGAATTGTTTCAGTCGGTTTAACGAAGCTTCAGGCCCATTTCCACCGCAGGGGTGGCCGAGTGAAGTCATCGTTGCATCCAGATGGGCGTTAACACATACTCCGCTTATGAAGACGTTGAGTGCCGCCACCAAATCCATTCGCAAACCGGGACCGTCGGCACGTAAAGCCGGGGCTGCCCCTCGGTCTGCTAAATGGGTGGTTTGTGGCTCTGACCGCCGCATGAGTCGGGAAGAAATACTGGCATCTGATGCCGCCTTTCTGGAGAAGATGCGCCTTGGAGCCAAGGCGACGAAAAGCTCGGTGGAACTGGTGCGCCAAGGGCGTTAAACTCGCTCATGAGCCTCGTGATCGACGCCAGTGTCTTCGTGGCCGCCGCGTTGGTTGAAGATAAATTCCATCGGGTTGCCACTGAGTTTCTTTTGGAAGCACGGCTCGTGGGTGAGTCGATATACGAGCCGGTTTTGGTGCTCGCAGAGGTCGCCGGGGTGATTTCGCGTGTCAGACAGGATCACTCGGTTGGCGATGTGGCTGCGTTGCGAATTGAGCACTTCCCCAGGACTCGTCTGCGCATCGCCGATGGCCCGTTTGCGCGTCGGGCAGCGCGGCTGGCCGCCCGGCATGGCCTTGCGGGTGCGGATGCTCATTATCTGGCCGTGGCGGCGGAGTTCTCGGCCACTTTGGTGACGTTGGATGAAGAACTTCTGGCGCTGGATGCCAGTGTCGTTGTCACGATGAAGCCGGGTCAATGGCTGCGGCATCAGCAGAAATAAATGACGGGGTAAATTCTTCTCTCTGCGGTCATCCAGTCTTCGAAGCGGATTCCAAACCCCCGCCAAACCTCCACTTGGCTCCTGGGCTGAATGGCCGAAAAAGAGGCAAGAGAAGAAAAGAGAGCGGTCGCAGAATCCATCCGGCCTCTTTTACATTTTTTCTCTCTTTCGGCCACTCTCCCCGCTCCTGTCACGCCCGTCACCCACTTGAAACTTTAAACCTGTAACTTACAACTTCTTCATGCACCTCTCCGACCTTCTCTACACCGGCTTCAACAAACGCGTCGCCGCCCTGCATCGGGACACCGGCGAAATCCTCTGGCAGTGGAAGGCCCCCGCCGGCTGTATCTACACCAGCCTCCTGCTGGATGGGGATCGCCTCATCGT
>Ga0114966_10002933_pt1 | contig 15144 bp, 17 predicted proteins | sample M_130207_XF_Meta_FD_87029 | JGI IMG/M metagenome (GOLD analysis project Ga0114966, IMG submission 87029) | Freshwater microbial communities from Lake Montjoie, Canada to study carbon cycling - M_130207_XF_MetaG | ecosystem: Environmental > Aquatic > Freshwater > Lake | place: Lake Montjoie... | reverse complement strand
AGTTAATACGTCAGGTGTATTGCTAGCCATCACACCTGCCGCAGTAATTGTAGGCACATCAAAATTGTTATAGCCCACTGAAATATTGGCTACAATCTTTAAATTTTTAGCGTTAGCCAAAGCAGTCGCATCAATGCGCTCGCTACCCGTCACTAAAGCCCCTACTACATTTGAAAGTTCTTTTTGCAGCTCTTCTGGTGTAAAGACTTGATCAGCTTGATTGGAGCGAACTTCAAAAGACTCCTCTAACTTCGCTAGCAAATCAGGGAATATTGCTCTTGCCGCTAAAATCTTAGGTTTGTTGCTCATCGCTTTCCTTATATTAATTTCTTGTATTTATTTGATAACTAACAATCTCACTGCATGAATTTTATGTGACTTGGGAAGATTCTTTAATCGTCTCTATTAGAGAGGCCTCGAGAATATCTAAGGGCTGTGCGCCTTGCAATACATACTTGCCATTTAATATCAGGGTGGGTACCGCATTGATACCCTGATCTGTATACCGAATCTCTTGGGCTTTTACCTCTTTGGCGTATAAGCCCTCTTCTAAGACTTTGCTTGCTTCGCTTGGATCTAAGTGGGCTCTTTGTACCGCATCTAATAAGTGTTCACGTTTATCGAAATCCGCCGCAAGGCAAAAGTATGTATTAAAGAACTCTCTTTTTAGTTTGAGTTGACTGGCTAGGCCATGCTCATGCCCTGCCCAGTAGAGCAAACGATGGGCATCAAAAGTGTTGTATATCTTTTTACGACCCTCGGGATGAAAATTAAAACCTGCGGCTGCGGCACGCTCACGAATGTTGGCTTGATTGGCTTTGACTTGTTGCTCAGAAATCCCATATTTTTTACTAAGATATTCAATCGCATTCTCGCCACCAAGCCTCATCTGAGGGTTTAGCTCAAATGGCTCAAAATGAATTTCGAAGTCTGCCTGGTCTTTGAGGCGTTCCATTGCTTGTTCTAGGGTTCCCAGCCCAACCGCGCACCAGGGGCAACCGATATCGGAAACAAAGTCAATTTTGATAGTGGGTTTCATGCTCATGAAGTGTAATCATGCACTAGAAGCCTGAAGTCGCAATTTTGGGATTGGATTGGGCAAATACAGGATATTTATTGCTGCAATGCACAATTAAAATCCCTATTACTCAAGGGGAAACCCTCAACCCTATTTACCCTAATTTAGAATAAGCTCTATGTAGGATTTGTTTCATCCAGTAGTTAATTTTATAAAAATGACCTTAGGAGATTTAGATGTCAGATACGAATAACACTAGCCCTCGCCGCAAGTTTCTAAAGAACGCGGCCGTTGGTAGCGCCGGTGCTGCTGCAATGGGCTTCCCGATGATTTCGAGCGCACAAACAATTAATTTGCGCTTCCAATCCACTTGGCCTGCTAAAGATATTTTCCACGAGTACGCTAATGACTACGCAACTAAAGTAAATGCGATGTCAGGCGGCCGTCTCAAAATTGAAGTGCTACCTGCTGGTTCAGTAGTGAAAGCTTTCGATATGTTAGACGCTGTATCTAGCGGAACATTGGATGGTGGTCATGGCGTTTTGGCATATTGGTATGGCAAAAGCCCAGCACTAGCACTATGGGGATCAGGTCCTGCTTTTGGTATGGATGCCAATACTCTCCTGTCCTGGAACCAATATGGTGGCGGTCAACAATTGCTTAATGAAATCTACAGCGACCTTAAACTCGATGTAGTTTCTTTCCCTTATGGCCCAATGCCAACACAGCCACTGGGTTGGTTTAAAAAGCCAATCGCAAAAGCGGATGACTTGAAGGGCTTGAAGTATCGTACTGTTGGTCTCTCTATTGAGATCTTTACAGATATGGGCGCATCTGTTCAAGCTTTACCTGGCGGCGATATTATTCCAGCAATGGATCGTGGTGTATTAGATGCAGCTGAATTTAATAATGCTTCTTCAGACCGCTTGCTTGGCTTCCCAGACGTATCTAAAATCTGTATGCTGCAAAGCTTCCACCAGTCTTCAGAGCAGTTTGAAATTATCTTCAATAAGAAGAAATTTAGCTCATTGGCTCCAGATCTTCAGGCCATCCTGTCATACGGAACTCAAGCAGCTTCTGCCGATATGTCATGGAAAGCAATCGATCGCTACTCCAAAGACTTCGCTGAACTCCAGACAAAAGATAAGGTGAAGTTCTACGCTACACCGAAGTCTATTTTGGTAGCCCAGTTGAACGCTTGGGATAAGATCATTGCCAAGAAATCTGCTGAACTCCCAATGTTCAAGAAAGTACTTGATTCACAAAAAGCCTTTGCTCAACGCGCAGTTCGTTGGGATTTGCTAGTAAACGTAGATATGAAGATCGCTTACGACCATTATTTCAAGGGCTAATACCCTTTAAAGTCCTATGGGCTTATGTAATAATGTGGCTTCATGCACATCTGAACCGGACGGCATCCCCGTCCGGTTTTTTTTAGTGGCGTTGAGAATTACAGAGTTATCTTAGGAGAGTAGTTCATGGATAAATTCATGCTCACAGTAGATGAAATTAGCACCTTTGTTGGTAAGGCGGCCGCATGGCTAGTGGTTGTTTTAATGCTGATGGTATTTACAGACGTTGTTCGGCGTTATGCATTTAATTCCCCATCCGCATGGATCGGTGAGTTGTCTGTCATGGCGTATGGCACCCTATTTATGATGTGTGGTGCATATACCTTGGCACAAAATGGTCACGTCCGCGGCGACTTCCTATATGGGTCCATGAAACCCCGAACACAAGCCACCTTAGATTTAATTTTGTACGTTACTTTTTTCTTGCCAGGTATTGCGGCTTTAGTTTATGCAGGCTATACCTATGCTGCAGAATCATGGCGCATCGGTGAACACACTACTCAGATTGCGAACGGTCCGCCACTCTATCCATTCAAAACAATTATTCCCATTGCAGGCGCATTTGTGCTTTTGCAAGGTGTTGTAGAAATCTTGCGTTGCATCGTTTGCCTTAAAACAGGCGAATGGCCTGCTCGCTTAAAAGATGCTGCAGAAATTGATGTGATTGAACAGCAATTGGCTGCGTCAACTCACGTTGACGAAGAATCCCGTCAAAATGCAATCAAAAATGCTAAATCCATCGATGAAGCAGCACACCATCGTATTGGTCAAACTAAAGAGATAAATCATGAGTGATCCAATTCTTGGCTTAGCCATGCTCGGCCTGATTATTGTTGTAATCATGCTGGGCTTCCCAACGGCCTTTACCCTGATGGGCTTAGGCATGATGTTTGGTTTTGCAGCCTTTTACGACCCGTCGCAAAGTTGGACTGCAAACAAAGTTTTTACCCTCATGGTGCAAAGAACTTTTGGAGGTATGACTAATGATGTCCTCCTATCCATTCCGCTCTTTGTATTAATGGGGTACGTGATGGAACGAGGGGCACTGGTAGATAAGATGTTCTACAGTATCCAGTTAGCATTCCGCCGTGTACCAGCCTCATTAGCCGTAGCTACTCTGATTGTTTGTACCTTCTGGGGTATTGCAAGCGGTCTCGTAGGCGCTGTTGTTGTTCTCATGGGCGTGATTGCCATGAAGCCGATGCTCAATGCAGGCTACGATACGCGGCTTGCTGCTGGTGTCATTACCGCTGGCGGAACTTTGGGTATTTTGATCCCACCATCAGTCATGATCATTGTGTATGCAGCTGTTGCAGGCCAATCCGTAGTCAAACTCTACGCCGCCGCAATGGTGCCAGGCTTCTTCCTTGCCTTCTTGTACTTGGTGTACATCATTGGCTGGGCTTTAATTAATCCTAAGGTTGCGCCTAAGCTTCCTGCTGAGCAATTGATAGTCCCAGTTCCTGCCTCTATTCGCTTTTTGGGTGAGCACTATTCAAGAAACATGTTGCTTGCATCATTTAAGGCTTTATTTTCTCCAGCCAAATTACTCAATGCACCAACTGATGCAAGAGTCTCATTCAAGGGTATTTTCAAAAATGTACTGGCAGCATTAACCCCATTATTTTTGATTGCCCTGACTATGTGGGGTGTATGGTGGTACGTCATTATTCATCAACAAAATGAAAAAGATGCGTTAAATGTTCCAGTGGCTACTCAAGTTGCTAAAGCAACTACCGCTAGTGCTGCGGAGCCAGTTGAGGAAACTCTTGTACCTATCGATGCTACCTCTAGCAAAATCAAATCTAAAGAGGTTGAGGAAGATGCACCTTTAGTTGCCTTAGATGCAGCTGCTGGTGATGCCCCAATTGAAGCTGGAGCAGAAGCTGAAGCCAATACTGGTCCACCAGAAAACTTCGAACTGTATTTTGGTTTGACTTGCGTACTCTTCGGACTGCTATTGATTTACTACTATCTTAATTTTGATGAAGAGCAGTTTGAAATTCTCAAGCTGCTGATTGAGTCGGTCATGCCTTTGGGTGTTCTTACCATCCTAGTGCTCGCCGTGATCTTGCTGGGTATTACCACTGCCACCGAGTCTGCAGCGGTAGGTGCATTGGGCGCCTTCATTCTGGCGTATCAAGCTGGCACTTTGGACTTTGAGCGTACCAAGCAAGCGGTTTTCTTAACAGCTAAAACAACGTCGATGGTGTGCTGGTTATTCGTAGGTTCAGCGCTCTTCTCGGCTGTGTTTACTATTTTGGGCGGCCAATCGATCATTGAAAAATGGGTGCTGATGCTAGACCTATCACCAATTCAATTCATGCTGCTCTCTCAAGCCATCATCTTCTTCCTGGGATGGCCTTTAGAGTGGACTGAAATTATCGTGATTTTCGTGCCAATCTTCTTGCCTTTGTTGGCTCACTTCAACATCGATCCACTTCTGTGGGGCACCTTGGTGTTTGTGAACTTGCAAGCAGCGTTCTTGTCACCGCCAGTAGCAATGTCAGCCTTCTATCTCAAAGGTGTCTCGCCACCAGGCGTCACACTGAACCAGATTTTTGCAGGCATGATGCCTTATATGTTCATCGTGATTGCCTGCATGGCCTTCATGTACATCTGGCCAGGCATGACATTATGGCTACCGAGATTCCTCTACGGAGGTTGATAGATCAGCTAGTTTTACTAAAAGAAAAAGCGCTCTTCACGGAGCGCTTTTTTTATCTCTACTATTAAGTTAATTTAGGCAGTCTGTTTTAGTAGCTCACTATTCGTCTTACCCAAGGCAATCGTAAATAAACCTTGCCAGTAATTAAATGATGCCAACTCATCTTCATCTAACTCCATCTCAATAAAAGCTGGATGACGAATTAAAGAAAGCCAAATGCGGCAAAACATCTTATCTTCAAGACCAGAGGGTTTGCTAACAAAAGGAATTTCTTCTAACTGGGGAATTATTTCGTAGACATCTGTATCAACCATCTCTTGCTTATCCCTACTTAAACGCATCATTTCAAGCATCACTCGACCCAACTGATCATAATGTCCTTGCCAGCAAATAGGAGTTGCTGCGATCTCTCTTGTTGTCTCTAAATACTTTCGAGCAAACTCACTCCAGGCATGCGCTAAGTCAAACTCCGTCTTTACCTTGGCGTTTTGCAAGGCAGTAGGCAGATTGGTAGATTTCATTAACTCTAGACTTCGATCACCCCCAAAGGTGTAATCGATAATCAATAGTGGCTTTGCTGTTTTATCGATCTGTAGCCGATACTCTTCCATGGTCCATTCTTTCCTAGTGGGGTTTATTGATGCCAATACCTAAAGTGTAATCAATTGGAGCAGAGCTTTTGAAAAGCTAAGCCCTAGGGAAAGCCCTTGCTTAGACCCGATTCTTACTTTCTACAGCCATATGGGTAAAAGCGATTTTTAATAAGGGGCAGTCAATCGATTTATTGCTAGCAAAACCAATCAAATCACCCAAGATGTGTTGATATTCATTTTTCTTTCCTGCTAGCAAGTCTCTGAGCATCGAAGCAGTAGAAGGTGATCCTTCTTTTGTCAGAATTGCTTCAGAAGTTAATTGAGTCTTTTCAGCAATCGGTTGCTTTTGACTAAGGGCGATAGCGCAGCACTCTGCAAACATTCGCTTACACAGCTCTTTACCATCGGGGGTTGCTGCAATCTCGCCAATCGAGCCACGACAAATGGTTGTCATGCCAGCCAAGGTTGCTAAGAACACCCATTTATCCCATAGAGCTTGATTAATATTCTCTTTATAAAAGGAGTCGAAATCGGATTTTTGACATAGCGCAAATAATTCTTGGCAGAGTGCTACTTGTTCTGGTGTTCTTGGGCCCATGGTTAATGAGTTTATTTCGGTAAGCTGTTTTACTGAACCTGATTCAGAAATGGTTGCCGCAATATGCGCTACACCACCCATCACGCGTGCTTTACCAAATTCACGATCTAAGGTTTCAAGATGTGTAAAGCCATTCAAAAAGGGGAGGATGACACCCTTTGAGCTTGCTTTGGCGATAGACTTTAAGGAGTCATTTAAATCAAAAGCTTTACATGTCAAAATAATCAGATCATAAATAGGCTCTAACTGATCAGCCAAAACTGTTTTTGGATGAATCGTAAAACTCCCCTTAGGAGTCTCAATCGTTAGGCCCTGGCCCACGATTAACCGCTGCCGCTGCTCACGTAATAGATAGGTGATATCTGCGCCCGACTGCTGTAGTTTGGCACCAAAGAAACCACCGATACCGCCTGCCCCAACAATGAGTATTTTCATAATAGATGCTCTTTTTGTTTAATTTCGACCCCCAAGGATAGCCCTCATTTTATAAAGCCCTCAAAAGGGTCTTTGGGCCTAGAAATTGGGCCTCACCTGAAAAATTGGCTATTTCGGCTAAAATTGAGGTTTTATAAATAACAGCCCCCATTGAGGGCTCTTAAGATTAAACATCATGACTTACGTTGTTACTGAATCCTGCATCCGTTGTAAATATACCGACTGCGTTGATGTTTGCCCAGTTGACTGCTTCCGTGAAGGCCCCAATTTTTTAGTAATCGATCCAGATGAGTGCATTGACTGCGCTGTCTGTGTTCCAGAGTGTCCTGTAAATGCTATTTATGCTGAAGATGACGTTCCTAGCGATCAACAGGCCTTCATTAAGCTCAATGCGGATCTATCCTCCTCTTGGACTTCCATTACCAAGTCAAAAGCAGGGCTTCCTGATGCGGATGAGTGGAAAGATGTTAAAAATAAACTCGATCAGCTAGTAAAGTAATTTCTTAATCTCCCCCTTCGAGAATTCGTGCTGCACTCACCTACACAAACCGACGCTGTCATTATTGGCGCGGGGCCTGTGGGTCTCTTTCAAGTCTTCGAACTTGGCCTGCTAGAAATCAAAGCGCATGTCATTGATTCTCTTCCAGAAGCTGGCGGACAATGCATCGAGCTTTATCCAGATAAACCAATTTACGATATTCCTGCCATTCCAGTTTGTACTGGACGTGAGCTCACCGAAAATCTACTAAAGCAAATCAAACCATTTGGCGCCCAATTTCATTTGGGACAAGAAGTGACCCAGCTTGAGAAACAAGCTGATGGTCGTTTTTTAATTACCACCTCTAAAGACCAGCATTTCTTGAGTAAGACCGTCTTTATTGCTGGTGGCGTAGGAGCCTTTCAGCCTCGCACCCTCAATCTGCCTGGCATAGAGGCTTTTGTGGGTAAACAGGTTTTCTACAGCGTTAAGAATCCTGAGCAATTTACCGGTAAAAAGATAGTCATTTGTGGTGGTGGTGATGCTGCTTTAGATTGGGCACTGCATTTTTCTGACAAGGCTGCCAGCGTCACTCTGATCCATCGGCGTGATGACTTTAAAGCAGCACCCGCATCGATTGCCAAAATGCGTGAGCTTTGCAAAAACAAGCAAATGCAATTACTCATTGGGCAAATTACTAACTATGAGGTTGAGCATGATCAGATCTCAAAAATAAGTGTTACTGATATTGATGGCAAAGAGCATCAGATTGCAGTAGATGATCTCCTCATCTTTTTTGGTCTCTCACCTAAGCTTGGGCCGATTGCCGATTGGGGGTTAGATATTGACCGCAAGCAAGTGGCTGTCGATACGGAGAAGTTTCAGACCAGCATTCCCGGCATATATGCCGTCGGGGATATCAATATTTACCCAGGCAAGAAAAAACTCATTCTGTCGGGATTTCATGAGGCGGCATTAGCGGCCTTTGCTGCAGCCGCTTATCTCAATCCAGAAAAACATATCCAGCTCCAGTACACCACTACCTCAACAAAGCTTCATCAGGTTCTTGGGGTGAGCCCGCCCACATTCGAGTAAGCTATAGCTAACCACCCATTTTTACCAATATTCATATGCGCCAATATCACGATCTCATGAAAGAAGTCCTTGCCAAAGGCGTCCAAAAGTCTGATAGGACTGGTACGGGCACTATCTCGGTATTTGGTCACCAGATGCGCTTTAATCTGGCTGAAGGCTTTCCGATGGTCACTACCAAGAAGCTTCACCTGAAGTCCATTATCTATGAATTACTCTGGTTTCTGAAAGGCAGCACTGATAACAATTGGCTTAAAGAGCGAGGTGTATCGATCTGGAATGAATGGGCAGCGCCCGATGGTGAACTTGGTCCTATCTATGGTTACCAGTGGCGCTCATGGCCAGCGCCTAACGGAAAACATATTGATCAAATCTCTGAGGTGGTTGAAACCATCAAAAAGAATCCGGATTCACGTCGCATCATTGTGTCTGCATGGAACGTAGCAGATATTCCTCGCATGGCATTAGCACCTTGCCATGCCTTTTTTCAGTTCTATGTTGCTGACGGCAAGTTATCCTGCCAGCTCTATCAGCGCAGTGCTGATATTTTCTTGGGCGTCCCGTTCAACATTGCTAGCTATGCCCTACTCACACACATGATGGCGCAGCAATGTAACTTAGAGGTTGGCGACTTTATTTGGACTGGTGGCGATTGCCATCTGTATAGTAACCATTTAGAACAAGTCGATCTTCAACTATCCAGAGATTTCTTCCCATTGCCAAAACTCAATATTCTGCGAAAACCAGATTCTATTTTTGATTACGAGTTCGAAGATTTTGAAATCCTCGGCTACGAATCACATCCACATATTAAAGCTCCAGTAGCGATCTAAGAATAAGAGAGTAATTCATGATGCAGCCTGCTATTTCGATGATTGTTGCGCGCTCGCGCAATCACGTCATTGGCCGTGATAACCAAATGCCCTGGAAGATCTCAGCGGATTTGCAATTCTTTAAGCGTGTCACCATGGGTCACCCAGTCATCATGGGCCGTAAGACTTGGGAATCGATTGGCCGCCCACTACCTGGCCGTCGCAATATTGTGGTGAGTCGTAATGCACAGTTCCAACTGGAGGGCGCAGAACTTGCAGGCTCTTTAGATGAGGCCTTAAATCGTTTAAGCGAAGCTCCACGTGTATTTGTGATCGGTGGCGAACAGCTCTTTAAGCAAGCTTTTGCCAAGGCGGATCGTCTTTATATTACTGAAATTGATATCGACGTAAACGATGGTGATACTTTCTTTGAAGTTCCGGATGTAACATCTTGGAAAGAGATAGAGCGTACTCCAGGATCTGAGGGTGATACCACTTTTACCTTTGTGACGCTTGAGCGTAAATAAAAATAGACTCAAGAAATTATTGAGTAATAAAAAAGAGCTCCACGGAGCTCTTTTTGCATTCTCGAGAAAGCGATTTACTGAATCACAATCTTAGATTCTTTAGCGATCTGCGATGAAAACTCAAATTGCTTTCTTTGTGCCAAGCCATTCCGAATTGCAGGCTTGGCTTGTTCGAATGAGGGTGGCTTGCTGCTTCTTTTATCTTCCAGCTTCAATAAATACCAGCCCTGTTGCATCTGAATAGGAGCCTGCGATACCTGTCCTTTAGCCAGGCTTAGCAATACCGTCGCAATCTGTGGTGGAACCTGTCCAGCCTGAACCCAACCCACTGCGCCACCTTGAACTTTATTGGGTGCGAGAGAGACACTCTTTGCCACCTTATCAAAAGGCTCGCCCTTTTTAATACGACTTAATGCTGCTTGCGCATCTGCTTCAGTAGCAATCGCGATATCACTCAGCTTATATTCGACTAGCATACCTTGGGGGCCAAGCGAAGCAATCTCATTGTTGTACTCAGCTTGCATATCAGCCTCGCTGATTGGGTTTTGAGCCATAAATGTTGATAGCTCAAGATCTGCCAAATAATTTTGACGTATCAACATGAGTTGAGTGTTCGCTTTTTCTGAGTTTGCTAAACCATTTTTTTCAGCACGCTGTGCAAGCAACAAGACTTCAATGTATTTCTGAACGACTGCTCTGCGCAGCTCAGGAGAATCTTGCTGACCCTGTGAAACAGCCATCTTAATACCCTGCTCTACCATATCGTTAGTGATGATCGTGCCATTCACAGAAGCTGCAGCGTTAATTGGCAAACCACTGAGCTGAGCATGTGCACTACCAATCAATGCAAGCGATAAAAAACTGGCAGCAAGCAAGATGTTTAACTTCGATTTAAATGAGGGGGACAATGAATTCATGAGACTTGGTCTTTCTAAAAATGAGCCTTAATATTAACAGTAGCCCAAAGCTAGAAGCGATAAACCGGAGTGCTTGGGGTATAGGGTTCAGCAGATTGGGTTTCAATCGCCTCCGCCTCCTGCTCACCCTGTGGGGGGCTGAAATATTTTGAATTCTCAGGCGGCTGTTTCGTCAAATCCATCTCACGTTCAGGTGTCGCTACCGGGCCGAAAGGACTTTCCACTGGTGAGATAGGTTGATTATTGAATTCTCGCAATTGCTCAGAGGTATAAGCAGGGCCGGTCTGCGAACCCTTGGGCGGTGGACCTTGAGTTGCTGAGCAACTTGTTAAGGCAAGGCAAAAGACGAGTCTGAGGTAGGTATTCATGAGGCCATTGTATGAGAGTCACATTCCGCGCTCTAAAATCAAGAGCGTATTTTCTGCAGCCTCATTCGCAACCAAGGCAAGCGGCATAAGAGCAGTAACAAAATAACCATGCCGTAGATCCAAACTGTCTGTAAATCATTCTTGCCGGCCTTATGCCACCAATAATGGATCACTGCTGTACAAGCAATCACATAAACCAGTTTATGAAGCAGACTCCAGCGCCTGCCTAAGGCACGAACAGCCCAGTGATTAGATGTCAGAGCTAAAGGAATCAGTAGCACGAATGTCGTAAAGCCCATCGTAATAAAGGGCCGCTTAACTATATCAGCCCACATTGCCTGAAGATCTATATTTTGATCAAGCCAAAACCAAATCGCAAAATGAATAGAAGCATAAAAGAAACAAAAGAGGCCAAACATCCGGCGCCACCCAATCCATGCAGTCCAGCCGGTGAGCAAGCGCATTGGCGTCATTGCTAAAGTAAGGCATAAAAATACTAGCGCCCAAGTACCAGTAGAGCGAGTAAGAAGCTCGATGGGATTGGCTCCTAAATCATCATGAAAGCCAAGCCATATCAAGCGGCCTAATGGCAATAGCGAAATGAAAAATAGAGTGCTCTTTAAGTACTTCATTAGTGCATATTAAACGACCCACCGTTTAAAGGATGGGTCGCGTTCATCAGAAACTTCACTAGCACTCTAAGCCAAACTCAAGCCCTCTTTACTCAGGGGAAAGTTACGCACTGGCCTGCCAATGGCAGCAGAGATGGCATTGGCAACTGCAGGGCCAACAACGCAGATAGTCGGCTCACCTACACCACCCCAAAAATCATAAGTCGGCACTAGAACAGTCTCAATCTTTGGGGTTGAGGCCAGCTTGAGTAGCGGATAGGTATCGAGATTTTGCTGCTTAATTCGACCATTCTCCACGGTAATCTCTGGATTAAATATCGCTCCCAATGCCATCGCCACTGAGCCCTCAATCTGCTCACGCGTCAAATAGGGATTCACCACATGGCCACAATCCAATGCGAAGACTAGGCGGCTGATATTGACAACATTGTTCTTTACCGAGACCTCAGCAACGCAAGCAGAATAACTAGCGTAGCCCATGAACTGTGCGACCCCACGATACGTGCCTGCAGGTAATGGCTTATCCCAATTTGCTTTTTTGGCAGCAGCATTCAAAACACCTAAGTGCTTTGGATGACTTTGCATTAATACTTGCCTAAATTGCACTGGATCTTTACCAGCTGCCTTAGCGCACTCATCCATAAAGCATTCCATAAAGATGCCATTCTGATTGGTGTTCACACCGCGCCATGGACCTACAGGGACATGCGTATTCTTCATCACATATTCAGTTAGGAGGGTTGGGAAGGTATAACCCAACTGTGCATCAGGACCCTTCTCGTAAAGCCCTTGCAGTTGACGCTCATCCTTACCATTCTTGATATTTTGCGGTGCAAGGGTGGCATTAATTGACTGGCCTGACACTTTAATATGCATACCTGTCAAATTGCCAGCATCATCCAGACCAGCACTCATCTTCGCCATCGCAATCGGATGGTAAAAATCATGAGTTAAGTCTTCCTCACGACTCCAAACTGCCTTTATTGGCACCCCTGGAAATTGCTGCGCTATCTTAGCTGCAAAAGTAGTGAAGTCTTGTGTAGATCCACGACGACCTAAACCACAACCAGAATCTAATTTATAAACTTCACAATTTTCAAGTGGTAGCCCTGTTGCCTCTGATAGCGCTGCATATGAGCCTTCACCATTTTGGGTTGGAACCCAAGCCTCGGCACGATTGCCAACAATTTTTACGGTGGCATTCATGGGCTCCATCGTGACGTGAGCTCTAAATGGTGTGTAATAAATTGCTTCTACTTTTCTGTTGGCGCTATTAATAGCCGCAGGTGCATCCCCCACTTTTCGCTGCCAAAAATCGCCTTGCTCCTCTAAGCCATCACGTAGCATTTTTTCAATACCTGCTTGTGAAGTGCTTGCACCTTTGCCTTCATCCCAAACAATTGGCAAAGCATTCAGTGCAGTATTGGCGTGCCACCAAGTATCCGCAACGACAGCAAGCGTACTGTCATTAATTTTGACAACGCCTTTTACACCCCGCATACCTTTAATTTTGGCCTCGTCATAGCTGATTAGCTTACCGCCAAATACGGGACAAGCCTTAACAGAGGCGCACAACATATTAGGCAACTGCAAATCAATACCATATACTTTTGTGCCATTCACCTTATTGGCTGTATCGATGCGCGCATAGGGCTGTCCGGCAACCTTCCAAGCTCGAGGATCTCGTAAAGTAATCGACTTAGGATCAGGAGGGGTCAAAGTAGATGCTAATTGCGCAACCTTGCCATAAGTTGTTTTTCGTCCTGTTGGAATATGGGTGATAAAACCTTTGTCTACCTTGACTTCACTGACTGGCACATTCCATTGCTTTGCTGCCGCCTCTAGGAGCATGATGCGAGCTGCTGCTGCTCCGCGGCGCACATAGTCTTCAGAAATCCGAATACCCCGACTTCCACCGGTACCATGCTCACCCCATACGCGTTTACGAGTGAGACTCTGCCAAGGTGTTGCAGATTGGGTTTTTACTTTCTTCCAATTACACTCTAACTCTTCTGTCACAAGTTGAGCTAAGCCAGTACGTGTACCCTGACCCATTTCTGAACGAGCTATTCTGATATAGACAGTTTCATCGGGAGCGATACTGACCCAAGCATTCACTTCATCATCACCAAACTTGGTTGGTGTATTTGGATCATATTGAGCGCCTGCTGCATAAGCTAGATCTGGTATAGCGCCAATTCCTAGCATCAAGCCACCACCAACTAGCGTACCCTTGATGATGAAATCGCGCCGCGCAAGATTCTCTAAAGCAACATTTTTATTATTTTTCATCATGTTGTTCTCCTTAACCCCGTGTCGCAGGAGTAGCGTCATACTGCGCCAAGACTTCTGCTAATTTCTTTTGGCCAGAAGCAACATGAATGCCATCCCGAATCTTTTGATAAGTGCCACAACGGCAAACGTTAGCCATGGCACTGTCAATATCGGCATCGCTAGGTTTTGGAATTTTCTTCAATAGAGCAGCCGCCGCCATTACCTGGCCAGATTGGCAATAACCACATTGTGGAACATCTAGTGCAATCCAGGCTTTTTGAACTGGATGTGAATTATCTTTGGAAAGCGCCTCAATTGTTGTGATCTTGGCAGAGCCAACTGCTGAAACGAGTATGGAGCAGGAACGCACTAACTGACCATTGAGATAGACGCTACAAGCGCCGCACTGTGCAACGCCACAGCCATATTTGGTGCCAGTAAGGCCAATACTGTCACGAATCGCCCATAACAAAGGCATATCGGGTTCTACGTCAATATTATAAATTTGACCATTCACATTAAGCTTCATGCTGTCTCCTGTTTTGTATTGTCAAAATACTATAAATGATTATTGGCTTGCTGCAGTCGCACAAGAATTTCACCAAATGGAATACTCAAGCACCCCAAGACTTGATCAAAAATAGAGGGGCATTCTTAGTTTCTGCAAAAACCACCAAATTTGACGGTAATTTGCTATTCTGAAGAATCAATTAAGGATAAATATGACTGACAACGACCAAAACCAAAATGACGAAGATTTTGACTATGGCTGCGAATGTGCAATGACCTTGCTCAATGAGCCTACGGAAGATTGTCTAAACGACTTAATTGACGAGCTAGATGAAGACGGCATGATCTCGACCGAAGTAGTTTACGGCTTACTTGCAACAATCTTAATGAGTATTAATGAAGAAGATCACGAAGGCGATGAGCATTAATCACTAGCGCTTGACCTGCACTTGTAGGGCAAATATATCCATTGCCTTAGCCATCTGAATATCTAATACAGTCAAACCTTTGCTCGAATGGGTGCTTAAATGAACGGCTACCTTATTCCAGGAGTTTGACCAATCGGGGTGGTGATCAATCTCTTCCGTACGCTGTGCACACAAGGTCATAAATTCAAAAGCCTCTTTGAAATCAGCAAAGATAAATTCGCGAGAAATTATTTGTCGAGATTCATCTAGTATCCACAAGGGGATATTGTTCTTAAAATCAAAATCTTCTGGTAAGAGGGCTTGTTTCATTTAAAGGCCGACACTTTGTGAGAGTTGCTGCAAATCTTCTGGATATAACCAACGCCATTCACCCTCTGCTAGATCTACAGGCATGACATAGGCGCCGATTTCTACACGGTGAAGTTTATCAACATGATTGCCT
>Ga0114966_10002932_pt1 | contig 15147 bp, 15 predicted proteins | sample M_130207_XF_Meta_FD_87029 | JGI IMG/M metagenome (GOLD analysis project Ga0114966, IMG submission 87029) | Freshwater microbial communities from Lake Montjoie, Canada to study carbon cycling - M_130207_XF_MetaG | ecosystem: Environmental > Aquatic > Freshwater > Lake | place: Lake Montjoie... | reverse complement strand
ACATTTACCGTTATCTTTAACGATAAACACTCTATTTTTTACCTTATGTCGTATATCACAACATTCAACATAAAGTGTATAGATTGAACCACTTGTAACAAGTTTGCTACAAGCTTTTTCATCCTCTAAATTGACTTTCAAAGCATCTTTAGAATAGATTCGGATCATAATTAACCGATGAATAAATATAAAAAGAAAATCGTTGACAATCAAACTAAATATTAGTATAGTATTAAAAATAAAATTATATGGAAAAAGAACTGACTATTAAAGACAAAGTAATTAACCCAATTATTATTCAACACGATGATCTGTCGTTTGATGGTAAAACAATAACCATTCCAGGTTATTATGTTAATACCATCTTAGATTATATTAAAAATTGGAAACTTGATGGTGAAAAACAAGTAGACGTTGAAGATTACGTTTTATTTCGTAATTTTCTTTACGATATTCAAGAACACAAAAATCAAGGAAACTAATTTATGGGAATGTTCGATGACATAGTATGTAAGTATCCACTTCCGTTTCCGGAAGATACTAAGGGATATATTCCTAATGGATTTCAAACCAAAGATTTAGATTGCGGATTGGATTCTTATGAAATCCGTGAAGATGGCACACTATGGTTGCGTGAATGCGAACGAGAACACATTGAGGGTGATCCAAATGGTAAAACGTTTTCTGAAAAGTTTGGCGTTGTAAAGGAAATCAAACATTGGTGGACTCATGTAAAAACAACCAAAACCATCCGCATGTATGATTATCAAAATAATGATGGTGGTGTATATGACTATTGGGTTGAATTTGAAATTGTATTTATTGACGGAGTTATTGACAAGATTAAATTAATTAAGTTTGAAATAAATGATAACACCAAAAGAAAAGAACTACATAAACAACATATGGAAGAACTCAAAAAACAAAAAGCGGTTGAATCCGCTATGTTTTATAGATTAATCATCAAACCATATAATAGAATTATTAGATTTATCTGTGGATTGATATATAAATTTGGTTCCTTTTTGATTGCTAAAGTTTGGAAATTGGAACGTAAGTTGACAATTTAAATTATAATTATATAAGATTTTGTCTATTTGATAGTTATACCGAGTTATGCGTAATGTACATTATATAAGTCAAACAGGAACATCTGGTTATGCTAATGCGGCTAAAGGTTATGTATATGATTTAATTAAAAGAGGTATAAATGTCAAATGGACAACTTTTTTATGTGATCAGTCAGTGACTGCGGAAACCAGTGACTTTGATAGTTACATAAACAAATATAGGACTAATGTTATTCCTGAGAATGAAATTGATACTGTTATTATTCATTCAACTCCTGATATTTGGCAAAAGATCATAGAGGATCTAAAGATAGAATGTACGGGAAAAACAATAATAGGTAGAACGGTGTGGGAATTTAATAAATTGGTACCTGAATGGGTAGAGTGTATTAATACCAGTCAAGTTACTGAAGTGAGTGTTCCTACGTCATGGAACAAAACTGTTTTTGCAAACAGTGAAGTTAAAAAACCAATTGTTGTAGAACCGCATGTATATGTGGATTATCCATACAAAAAAATTGATTTAGATTATATCTTACAGAATAAATGTACTATAATTTACAATAAAAGTTTTGATAAAATAAATTTTAATTTTGCATATAAATTTTATACAATTGGTCAGTTTATTTCAAGAAAAGGTATATCAGAAACAATTTCAGCATTTTGTAGATCATTTACCGGAGATGATAATGTAATTTTATTAATAAAAACTTTTAAATTTGACCATTCATATGAAGAACAAATTAAATGTCTAGAAGAAATTATAAATTGTATTAGATCTAATTGTACAGACGGAAATCATCCTCCAATTGTCTTTATTAAAGAAAATTTAACTTATGATGAAATGCAATCATTGCATGATGTGTGTAATTGTTATATACAATTGACAAAAACGGAAGGATTTGGTCTTGGTATTTTTGAAGCATATAATAAGAAAAAAGAAATCATTGTCACAGGATACGGCGGCCAAATTAGTTTTTTAGATCATAAATCATCAAATCTGGTTGATTATAAGTTACAAAGTATTAATAATGTTTATGAAAAATTTAATCTTTTCAATTTAGATGAAAGTTATGTTTGGGCAAATCCTTCTATTGATCATGCGGTTGAATTATTTAAAAAAATATATAATACATCACAAAAAATAGCAGACGTTAAGGATAATGTAGTGATATTATCAGATGGTTGGTATGATTTAGAAAAAAGTTTAACATCATCATTTAGATGGTCAAGTGTCAATACTAATATTATATGTAAAAAACAAAATTTATATGATAATGTGTACATCATATCACAAAATTTATTTAATAATAAAAAAATAACATTTAGTGTTAAGAAGTTTAATTCAAATGTATATGAGGTTATCTGTGAAAAAGTTTTTGTTATAAATGAAAATATAAAAGTTTCTATACCAATAAGTGGTGTTGAAAAAATAAAAATAACAAGTGATTATTATTCACCATTTGAATTTAGTAATAGTGATGATAAGAGAAAACTTTCATTACAAATAAGTGATTTTTATTTTGAAAAAAATGGTTATGTATTCAAACAGTCAATTAGTAATACAAAACATGAAAATGATATATTTTATAATGATATTACCAATAATGATTACTTGATACATAATGTTGATTATTATTTTAACAAAAATAATTGTGTAAATTCATTTGATGTATCAAAACCAATTAGAAGTGGTATTTTGTTATATTTGCCAAACTTTAGAGATAAACATTTAAAATGTCTGGATAATTTAGATTCATATAAACATTCCAAGTTTGAAATTCCTATAATTGTTTATACTGATTCAGATGATAAATTGCCAAGTAAGTATAAATTTAAGTATTTTAAAATTGATCCTCTTCCAAAGATGGAAGATGGTATTATTCCAGCTGGGTATAAATACGCTACATGGGCATTTTTTGAAGCAATTAAAATTGCTAAGATTTTTAAATTAGATTATTTTTTCTGTTATGAATGGGACTGTAAAATTGGAAAAGATTATTGGTATGACGTTCTTTGGCAAGAACACTTAAATTGGCCTGTTGAACCTATAATGACAGGTACTCCTGTATTTAAATGTCCACTAATTGGAGTTGGTAATTTGTTACAAGGAGCTCAAGAATATAGACATGCATATTCAAAAGAATGTAAATTATACATGAATATTGAACATGTATATCCATTTTCTTTGTATACAAACGGCGCATTAACATTTTATAATACAAAACAAACTGAAAAATATTTTCTTACTGAATTAAATTTTCAAGGAAATCCGTCAGATCATATGGATACAATTACTAGTTGGGATCTTGAAATTGGTATTCGTTTATTCAAAGATTTAAAAGAAAAATCATTTGAAAAAGTTGGATGGTTGCCATCATCATATTCAGGATGTGGAGATTATTATTATAATCAAAAACAAAGAGATATTATGTTAGAATCTGAACTTAAAGTAGTAATGCATCAGAATAAATATATATGAATGTATACGCATTTTATGAACCGATCTATGAATCATGGATTGATCAAAATGATCAAAAAATATTAATTGATCTTTGGAAAAAAAGTTGGAGTTATTATGGGTGGAATCCTGTCATCATCACACTTGATGATGCAAAAAAACATTCATTATATGATGATTTTTATAAAAAAATTGAACAATTTCCAACTGCATGTCCTAAAATCTATGATATGTATTGTTTTTTAAGATGGTTAAGTTTTGCTAATTTTGGTGGATGGATGAGTGCAGTTTCAATAATGAACTATGGTTTTACTCCAGTTGATTATAATGAACAAATAGTTACTGCGAATGCATATAGATTATTGGTACCAACAACTGCAATTCATATTACAAAAAATAAAATTGAATTGATTTTAGATATCATAATGAAATATGAAGTTACACTAACTGATACTATACCAGTTAACGGAGTTGATACGCCGCATATTTCAGATATGATTATTCTCAATAAAAATTATTATCTTTCAAGTTTAATTGACAAAACAATGAACATTTCATCCACATATAGTCCAGTTGAAAATTGGCAAAATTCTTTAATTGTTCATTATCCTGTTCCAACCATTCATATGTATATTGATAGAGATAAAGATAAAACGAGAACACAAGTTATATTAGAAGATCCAAGATGGAAACAAATTTTATGAAAAAAACAAAAATCCCATTATTTTACCCATATATACCGAAAGAAAAAATCTTAAAAGAAATTGAAGATAGTTTAAGCGGACGTTGGTTAGGTCAAGGTCCAAAAGTAAATTTATTTGAGAAAAAATTTGGTGAATTATTAAATTATAAATATCCTTTAATGGTTAATTCAGGCACTTCTGCTTTAGAATTGGCATATCATTTAATTGGCCTTAAAGAAGGAGATGAAGTTATTGTTCCTATCCTAGATTGTACAGCGGGACAAATGGGATTGAAACGGAAAAATATAAATATTATTTTTGCTGACATTGATGACAATCTAAATATTTGTCCTGACGACGTTGAAAGAAAAATTACACCAAAAACTAAAGCAGTGGTTGGTGTTCATCTAGGGGGTATACCATTCAATTCAAAATTGAATGATATATGTAATAAATATAATATTCCTTTGATTGTAGATGCCGCACAACATCATTGTCACGTTGAGGGTGATTATATTTGTTATTCATTTCAAGCAATTAAACACATTACAACTTGTGATGGTGGTATGTTAGTTTTAAAAGATGAAGACACATATAAACGAGCTAAGCTTCTCAGATGGTTTGGAATTGACCGTGAAGTAAAAGAAAAAAATAATTATCAAGCATGGCAAAAACGAGAAATGACGTTTGATGTATATGAAGCAGGATTTAAATTTCAACCAACTGATATTGATGCTTGTTTTGGTATGGCAGCAATTGATGATTTGTCAAGTGTAATTGAATATAGAAAAAATCTTGCTGATTTATACGTTAAAAATCTACCTTCTGAATGTAAACCATTATGTGGTGGAAGTTATTGGTTAATGGGTATATTGACTAATAAAAGAGATGAATTAGCAGAATATTTGACTGAAAATGGTGTTGATAACAATCTTGTTCATTTAAGAAATGATATTTATACACTTTTTGGTGGTAAAAGATTAGATCTACCAAAGATGAATCTATTTGAAAATCAATACTTATATCTACCGTTAAATACACATGTAACTAGTGATGATGTTTTGTATATATGTAAATGTATAAATAATTTTTACAAAAAATAAATGAAAATTAATTACGTTGTTGCATTTTATATTACAGATAATTCTATAACACTTGAACGGAATAATTTATATCATTCAGTTGATAAATTTTATGCTGTTAAATGTCAAATAGATTCATTAAATTCATTTTTAATGCCTGACATTCATAAAATAACCTTTGTCATTAACAAAAGTAAACACGTAAAAGAAGGAGAAATAGAAAAAATTATTGAATATAGATATATTTCTAGAATTCCCATTGAAGTAAAATATAGAGATAATTGGGGATTATCATATGGCGCATGGGAGTATCATATTAGAGATTCAATTGATGAATCATATGACTATTATTTTTTAAATGAAGATGATTATAATATATCTGATGGTATGTTTTATGAACCATTCTATAAAAAATTCAAAGAAAATGTTGCGTTTGTTTGTGGACTATATGATGGTCACCCGGCTATATCATATAAATTAATATCAAAATTATCATGTGAAAATGTTTTGAATAAATACGGAGAAATATTTAAGACTTATAATGATAGATTATCAGATTTTTCATATGGATATAGAGGATGGCAAGGATATTATCATATGAATTTTTTGAATTATGGATATGATATACTTGATGTATCAGATGTAATGCCTTTGATTTACCGTAGAAACAAAATATTCACAGTTTTTACAAGTTCTACATATGATATGAAAATCCCAGGATATACTAAAATAGTTCCTTTGTTATGATAGACATAAGAAAATTGACAAAAGAAGATTTATATTTTTTAAATTCAGTTAGAAATGAGTGTGCTGAATTATATTTACATGATTCAAGAATATTTTCAGTTGAAGACACATATTCATGGTTTGAAAAAACAAAACCAGATTATTACTTAATATTATATAATAACATTTCAATTGGATACTTCAGATTATCAAATCATTCATTAGTTAATAAAAATATTTATATAGGAGCTGATTTACATAAAGATTGGATGGGAAAAGGGTTGGCATATGAATCATATTGTAAGTTTATTCCATTTATATTTGAAACATATAACTTGAATAAAATTACACTTGAAGTATTATCAAGCAATTCAGTTGCTATAAATTTGTACAAAAAATTAGGATTTGTCCAAGAAGGAATCAAAAGAAAAGAGATATATAAAAATGGAGTTTATATTGATTCTGAAATAATGTCCATGTTAAGAGATGAATATGAAAAAAAATTTAATAAATGATATTTATGACGCTGACGTATTTGATTTAGAATCGTTTCATATTCTTGAACATGATGAAAATAATTTACCATTTAGATGGGTAGAAGGTTTATTTAAAATTATACCAAAACGAGAAGTAAAGAATATATGTTTAAAGTTTGTATGTGCATGCAATGATAAAAAGATCGTTGTTTTTATTGAAAATGAATCAAAATGCATAAAAAAAGAATACTCAATGCAAAATGGCACTGAATATATAATAACAGTGTCAGTATTAAAAAATGATAGTGTTTCTTTTTATGTAACACCAAACGTAAAAACTGTAAATGGAGATACTAGAAATCTTGGTTTATTAGTTAAAAAGATATTCTGTAGTTCACAAGAATATAAATCCATAGAATTAATTTTATCAACAGATCCTTTATATAAATTATATGATTCTGAAAATATAGAATTTGAAAGTAAAGATGTTGATTTATCAGAAATTTCTATATTATCTCAACAAAAAAATGTATCAATACTTGATTTAAAGTACAGTAAGAAAAATTTTGAATTTAATTCATGTATATTTTTATTTAAAGATAAAAAATATATAATGACTAGACAGTCTACTTTTATTTCCAAGAAAATGACTATTAATACTTTAAAGTTATATGAATATAATACTTTAAAGGCAATTCCGCTTGATATAAAAGATGAGATTGATTTTGAACAATTTGAAGATCCAAGGGTGTTGGTTTATAATAATAAAATATATGTTTCTTGCGCCACTTATACACATGACAAATTTAATTTAATTCATCAAAAAATGTTAGTTTTTGATGAAAATTTTAAACACATAGATAATATACATTTTGAATATGGATTTAATGGAAAAAGTAGAGATAAAAATAGTGGAAAAGAAAAAAATTGGACTTTTTTTGTACAAAATGATAAATTGATGTGTGTTTATAAAATGAGTCCACATACAGTTGTAGAATTTAGCTGGGATGGAAAAGTTGTAGGAGAATACATCACGTACAATCATATACAATCAAATTGGAATTTTGGTTTATGTAGAGGAGGATCAAATCCAATTTTTAAAGATGGACATTATCATTGTTTTTTTCATAGTAGTGTATATTGGAAAAACGGAAAAAATAGATATGTGATGGGATATTATAAATTTGAATCACATCCACCATATAAAATAGTTGCGATATCAGAAAAACCAATATTATGGGGCAATTTAATAGATGAAATTATTTATCCGGATGAAAATCCACCTGTAATATTTCCCTGTGGTGCAATATTAGAGGACAATAATTTTCTGGTTAGTTTTGGCTTTAATGATGAAAAAACTGGTATTATAAAAATATGATTTCAAAGAAAATTCATCAAATATGGGTTGGAGACAAACCTGCGCCGTATAAAATTATGGAATCATGGAGACGGTATTGTGATAAGTTTGGGTGGGAATATTACTTATGGGATGAATCTTCTATAGAAAATTTGAATCTTGTTAACAGACACATATATGATTTTTATAAGTATGAATCAAAAGTTCAAGATAAATTTAAATACCAAGGAATGTCAGATATTGCAAGATTAGAAATAATAAATCAATTTGGGGGATATTACTTTGATTGTGATTTTTATAGTTGGCAAAATGATATAGAAAATATTGTTAATCTGGATCATAATATGGGTATATTTTCAACTGAAAATTTATATCCATCAGACTGTATCAATGAAAAAACAAAATCATGGTGGGTTAAATTTGAAGGAAATTTTAACTCTTCTCATTTTATATGTAATGGTGCATTTTATGCTAATCCAAACAATAATATTTTGACTGACACAATAAACGGTTTAGATGAAGTGTTTAATAAAAACAAATTAGTTCAATGGGATAATCATGGTATAACTCTTGAGAATGCAAATTGGTTAACATGTGGTTGTTGGCAACTATCTAATTTTTCAAAAAAGTATCCTTTTATATTATTATCACCAAAATTTGTATTTTCTAGTATTGAATATGCAATGCAGAATAAAGAAACATTTATACCTCAAATCATATCTAGTTATTTGGATAATCATGATGAAAATAGATTAAACATATTAAATCAATGACAAAATTTTCAGATATTATAGTGTTGTGTTCTACAAGAAACAAAAAAGTAGAAGAATTTCAGATACAAATGATAGATTCATTTGTACAAAATACACCAGAAGAATGTAAATTATTGATTGTAGAAAATAACTCCAATGAATCATCACACAATATATGGAAAGATTATGTAAAATCAAAAGGTCAAAATTTTATATTTTCTAAAACAGAATATAATATGAGTAAACTGTATAATGAAGGTACAAATTTAACTCATAATGAATATGTTATGTATTCAAATAGTGATTTATTGTTTTATCCTGAATGGTATTATAATTTATTAAATTGGTTTGATGTAATAAATGATTTGTTTGTTATTTCTCCTTTTACTAAAACATATGACTGGGAAAATTTTGACTCTGGTGTTTATAGGAAAGATGTTACTTTAAAAAATCATTTTCATGATACAACACACATACCAGGATGGTTTTATTGTTTTAAAAGATCTTCCAATTATAAATGGGATGAAAGATTTAAGGCTCACTATCAAGATAATGATTTTGTACTAACTGTTGAAAAGATGAGAAACAAAAATGTTAATATAAAAAGCGGAATTGCATATAATAGTAGAGTAGACCATATGGGAGGAAGAACATATAAAAATGTAGAACAGTACTATTTTAATTTGGAAGGTAAAATTGCAATGATTGAAAAGTGGGGTAAATGTTAATATAATGAATAAATTACCAAAAATATTTTGCTTGACGTTAAAAGATACGCCTAAAAGAAGAGAGTATGCAGAACATCACTTCAAACAACATGGTTTAGATGTTACTTTTTTTGAGGGTATTAACGGAAAAACTTTTGGATTGAAGACAATTATACCTTTTATGGATGATATATTACATCATAATCCAAATTGGAAACCTGGAGATTGTCCTCCAACTTATATTACATCAGGTCATGTTGGTTGTATTTTATCACATTATATGTTATGGAAAACACTCAGTTATTTTCCAGATGATGAATTTCTTATTTTTGAAGATGATGTATTATTATGTGATGGTTTTAAAGATAAATTATTAGATTATAAATCACGTTTACCTAATGATTGGCAATATGTTTTTGTTGGACATTGTTGTTTACCAGATGAACAACATGTACATAAACAATTAGATAATATATACACTACATCATGGCCTCCATTATGTACTCACGCATATATGATAAAAAAAGAGTCAACAAAATTATTAATTGAAACAAATAGTGTTGCTTGGGCGCATATTGATGTTCAGATACAAAAGAGAACTTTGTGGGATAATAAATTAAAATATTATGTATTTTTGCCACCACTTGCAGATCAAATGAGTTTATTAAAACAAACTTCAACTGATATATCAATTGATAAAGATAATATTTTTAATTCAATGACTTTGGAATCTACAAAATGAAGGTTGGATTGTTTACATATGTACATCTAGATGAACAGGAACTATTGGACTTTAATCTGTTGCATCATTATATTAAACATTATATTAAACACAACATTCCAACAAAAAATATTGTTATATGGCCATATGGGTTTTATAACTATGAATTGAATTACAAAAAATTTAAAGATATATGTAATTATTATAGTATACCAATATATCCAATTGAAAATTTTCAGTATGACTTTTTAATTGCACATAACAAATTTTTAGAATGGCAAATGACAGAGGGCAATAAATTTGAATGGTTAATAAAAACTGATATTGATGAGTTTATATCATATGGATATTATAAATTATATGAATATTTACATTATATGGTAAAAAATGAATTTGATTACGCTAGTGGATTGTTTATTGATTGTGTTGATAAAGATAATAAATTGAAGAATGTTGACATTAATATTGATATATTTGAACAATTTCCTAAACGATTTATGATAACTAAAAATATAGTAAATGGTTGTCCGCATAAAATGGTTTTATTTAAATCAAATATAGTTCCTAATATTGGACATCATCAAAGTATTAATAATAATTTAAAAATACACAATTCAAAATCAAATAAAGTATATCATTTTAAATGGTTGAGTAATTTAAAAAATAGGATAGAAACAAATAAAACCAGAAAAATATTTTATGAATTTGATTGGGGAAAAAAAGAAATTAATAATACAGACGCAATAATTAAGGGAGATATATTATTGATATGAATATACATTTAATTATACCACCATCTCCTTTTTTATTAGATGAAAAAGTGTTTATGTCATTAGGCATATTAAAAGTAGCTGCAGTATTAGAACCATATCATAACGTTAATGTAATTGATTTATCAGGGGATAAAGATTATATCAATACTATTAAAAAATATATACATGATGATGCTTTATTTGGAATCACTACAACTACTCCACAATTACCAAATGTGGTTGAAATTAACCATGTACTAAAACAATATAATAAAAGAGTAATATTAGGCGGACCACACGTTACTTTAATAAACTCTGCATATAAAAAAGAAAAATCAAAAAATATAATTGGCAGAGCCACAAAATCAATGAATCAATTAAAAAATGAATTTGATACATTAGTATGTGGTGACGGAGAACTTGCTGTATTTAAAGCAATAAATGGTGAAAAATACGTTGATGCAGATGATATTAAATCTGATTTATTTTTAACAGATGAACAGTTTGATCAACTTCCATTTCCATCAAGACATTTGATTGATGTTAATTCTTATAAATTCACAATAAATGGTGTTAAAGGATTGAGTTTAATTAGTCAATTAGGATGTCCATTTAATTGTGGATTTTGTAGTGGAAGAAATAGTCCTACATTTAGAAAGATTAGAAACAGAACCGTTGACAATATAATAAAAGAAATTGACTTACTTTATAAAACATATGATGTAAAAGCATTCATGTTTTATGATGATGAGTTAAATTTAAATTCAAGTATTTATTCATTGTTAAAAGAATTGATTAAATATCAACAACAACATAATATAGAATTTTTGTTGAGAGGATGTATTAAATCTGAGTTATTTAATGAAACACAAGCAGATTTAATGTCAAAAGCCGGATTTAAAAAGTTGTTGGTAGGTTTTGAATCTGGAAGTGATAAGATACTAAAAAACATTAATAAAAAAGCAACTAAAGCAGAAAACACAAGATGTATAGAAATAGCTAAAAAATATGGTATTGGTATTAAAGCTCTTATGAGTATTGGACATCCTGGTGAATCAAATGAAACAATTCAAGAAACATATGATTGGTTGTTGTCAGTAAAACCTGAAGAATTTGATGTGACTATTATAACTACAATACCTGGTAGTAAATACTATGATGACTCAGTAATGATTGAAGCGGGAATATGGAAATATACTACTAATGGAGATAGTTTATATTCTATAGAAGTGGATAATTTTACTCAATATGAATATTATAAAGGTATTCCTGGTAATTACAATTCTTTTGTTTATACAGATTATATAACCAGAGAAAAATTGGTAGAATGTAGAGATTGGTTAGAAAAATCTATACTTGAACAATTAAATATACAAAAGGTGTCAAATACTAATAGTTCATTATATGAACATTCAATGGGTCAAATGCCTAATTTTGTTTAAAACGTGATATTATTTTATATTTATAGGTATGTTTAAACCTTCTTTACAAACAACATCTCCTTTTAATTGATGAAGTTGACAATCAATGTAAAAACATTAAAACAACTAGACTAGAAAGATGGAAAAATATGAATGACATAATCAATTATTCTACAGATTGTTTGAAGTTATTATGTGATAAATTTAAAGAACATAATATATTTCATTGGATTGATTTTGGAACTCTTTTATCTGCATATAGAGAAGGTAAAATGTTTGATCATGATTATGATGTGGATATATGTATCTTTAAAGAAAAACAGTCTGATGCAATCCAAATATTAAATAAATTGGTCAGTGAAAATAGATTATCAATAATTTTTGGAAGCGCAACTGAAGGTAATATTATTTCAGTTGAATTTTTTGGACACAATATTAAATCCAGAAGATTTGATATTTATACATGTGAAAGAAATGGAAATTTTATTATACTTCCAATTGGATTCCCTAATGTTAATGGCAACTTTAACAACTTTAAATTCAAACCATTTTATATAGATGAATTGGAAACGATAAAACTTGGAGGTTATCAATTTAATTGTCCCAGACATTTGTCATCATTCTTAAAATTAAGATACGGAAAAGATTATATGATTCCTCAATATAGATGTGAAGAATTAGATAAAGAGTGGTCAGTGATAGCGGATAATGTTGGTGTTGATAAAGAAACACATGTTGCCTATACATCATTGGTGGGTGATCTTTTTCATGAGGGACATTATAATTTATTAAAACGGTGTAAAAAATTATTTCAAAAGGTTATAGTGGGTGTACATAATGATGAACAAGTAATGTCTTACAAAGAAAAACCGTTAGATTCATATGAAGTTAGATTGGAAAATGTAAAAAAAACGGGATTGTTTGATGAGATCTATGAAAATGCACCGGTAATTACTACTCAATCTTTTATTGATGATTTAGAAGTTGATTTTGTTGTAGCGGGCAGAGAATCATCTGAAAAAATAAAAAAAATGTATCCGGTAGACATAAATAGATTACATTTAATAGAAAGAACACCTAATATAAGTACATCTATATTAAAAAAAATTAAATTAGGTTTGTTTTAAAAATTTTTCATCATCTCTTAAACTAACGCCTCTATTTTTTGTTACTAATTCATGACGTGATAAATCTTTTGCTTTAAGTATGTTGTTTAAATAAAAATTGTTTCTATCAACAAAATTTTCAAATTCTTCATCATTTGAAAAACCATCTACTTTAATGAGAGAGTTTCTAAACGTCATATTATCTATTGTTTTATTCAAATTCCACCATAAGTTTTCTTTTATAACTTTGTGATATAAAGGTGTACCTGGCAACGGATTGAAAATTGACAAAGAAAAACTATCTGCTCCTGAGTCAGACGCTATTTCAATTGTTTTTTTCATTTCATCGTTTGATTCACCAGGAAATCCTACAATCCAAAAACTATGCACAAAAAGACCAGCATCTTTTGCTTTTTTAATATTATCCTTGAATGTAGATACTTTTATATTTTTTTTAATAATACTATCTAACACTCTTTGTGATCCACTTTCACACGCAAATGTTGTTTGATAACAACCACTTTTTTTCATTTTTGAAAACATTTCAAATTGGTTATCTTGATGATAATTAATTTTTATTCCGTTTGGAGTACACCAGGGAAGATGGAAATCACTTATATGATCACACAGTTCATATAAATTTTTTAAATTTGCAGTAATAGTATCATCTTGAAATTGTATTTCTCCTATATTATAGTTAATAATTGATTTTTTAATTTCTTCATAAAGTAATTTAGGATTTTTCCATCTTACTTTAGATCCCCATGTAATTGGAGTAGTACAAAATTGACATTTTTCAGGACATCCACGGGATGACATTACTGGTAAAACTCTATTTGAATATGATTGTGCTGAATGAAAACGGCCAATTGAAAAATATTTTTCCATATTAAAATAATCCCAACTTGGATCTTTCAATTCAGACACATCTAAAAAAGACTTATTTTTATTAATTAAAGTTTTTTGTCTAAATCTACATAAACCAGATATATTATCAACTGATGTACCATCTTTTAATTTTTTTATAAATTCAACAAAATTTAATTCAGATTCTCCTATAAAATAATAATCTATATTATTATTGATTATATATTTTGTATTATCTATACCGTATTCATAATCATGTATTATATTTGTTATATGATTTCCACCAACAACTATTATTGTTTTTTTATTAATTTTTTTTGCTATATTTGTGATTTCATGTACACTATCCATTAAATTTGCAAATAAAATTGAAATTCCAATTACATCAGGGTTTATTTTACTTATATACTTTTCAATTTCTTCATTTGATTGTCCTATCATTACCATTTTTCCATCAATTGGTATTTCATTTTCATATCCATCTATGGCAGTATCTTTTACATAAATTTCAACACCGTCTATTTCTTGTAGATAACTTGTCAAATATGATAATCCAAGAGGAGGTTGGATTCTGTTTACTCCATTTTTGAAACCTTTTATGTTTGGAGAAATAAGCAAAACTTTCATAAGTTGTATATTTTATTATCTGAAATCCTTAATCATAAATATCAAACGCTTTATTCTTGTTTTTCCATTTTAAATTATAATACAATGTATTTCTATTGATACAATCATCAATATGTTTTCTATGTTCTTCACTTGACTGCTTATATGTTCCGCAATGAACATGATGTATTTCATATTCATCATTTTTATTGAATAACAAGATATCCTCACTATCCTCTGCATTAAAATCAATTAAATATGGTGTTATTTGAGTTACATGATCTCTTAAAATATTTGTTATATAATCTGAATCTTCCCAATATGCTTGTTTATAGTTTTCATCAAATAGTCCATATTTTT
>Ga0114966_10002930_pt1 | contig 15150 bp, 12 predicted proteins | sample M_130207_XF_Meta_FD_87029 | JGI IMG/M metagenome (GOLD analysis project Ga0114966, IMG submission 87029) | Freshwater microbial communities from Lake Montjoie, Canada to study carbon cycling - M_130207_XF_MetaG | ecosystem: Environmental > Aquatic > Freshwater > Lake | place: Lake Montjoie... | reverse complement strand
CTATAATCCTTGTGTGAATCGCCAAAAATAGTGAGCAGTCAGTCAGTCGTTCAGAGAATCCCCCCCTCTCCGTTCGACTGACTGCCCATGAGCCATCATCTATGGCTCATGGGTGTTTGTGTTTCTGAAGCCCGCCTCAGTCTCCTGTTAAGCGACCGGCAAGAAATGATTTCCCCGAACACACCAACCTGAAGTGTGAACGAGGTCGTCGATCGACTTCGCCCTCGTTCACACTTCGGCTTGGTGTGGGTAAGACAAGTCTTGCCGGTCGCCTTTTGTCGCCAAGATTCGCTAGCGGATGGCCTCGTTCGGAACGCCGAGACCGTTACGGCTTTGCGTACAGCCGAAAGCAATCGCGAAGGAGCGAGCCGCGCGACGACTAGTGCCCCGTCAAACTGAAGCGTGGGGTTCAGTGTGCTAGCTGCCGGTTCTCTCAGAAGAAGAGGCGGTGGATAGCGCCCAATGGCACTGACTTTAGAAAGTAGCAGGCACATTCCATGTGCCGTTCCCCGCAATTTGCGGACGGCACATGGAATGTGCCTGCTACTTTCTGGGTAAAGTCAGTGCCATTGGGCTAGCGCCTTGCCGCTCACTGAGTCGGCCCCAAAATCAAGACTTGACGAGGCACTAGCTCAGTTTGAGTCGGCAAGGAATTACTTACTGTCTCTCCTACAACGAAATTGGAACGATGGTGCTGACGCCAGAAAACACCTCAGCCACTGCGAGACGAGTGACACAACAGGCTGACAGAACGGCATGTTACGGCGGTGACAGAAGTTTGACAGAGACATGACGGACTAATGACACTCGTCTTCCGATGTTGGTGTAGAAATGCGACTTCGCGGGGTTGGACTAGTCGGTCTCTACACTGCGTCTCGTGGCGGATGGATCTGTCGCGATCGTTTTTTGAGGACTTTCAACTCGATCGGAACACACATGTCGATCAGCCCTCCTGCCCGCCACAAGCATAAGTCTCATCATGTCACGCACGTCGATGCTCCTCGTGAGGAGCTTGCTTCGGAAGAGGCACTCGATGTTGTCGGTTCGATGGTTCCTGTCTCCGCGACGCTGCTCGCTCCCGAGTCAGTCTCTGCGGCGGAAGAAGAGCCGATTTGGGGGCCTTGGCTTCCAGACAAGCTGGTGTGGGCAAACACCGACTGGGTCGTCGTGGCATGGATGATCGGAATGCACGCCGGTGCTTTGGCTGCCCCGTTCTATTTCAACTGGCAGTCGGTGGCCATGTGCTTCGTGATGCACTGGTTCACGGCGAGCATTGGCATCTGTCTCGGCTATCACCGGTTTCTGTCGCACAAGTCGTTCAAGGTGGTCTACCCGGTCAAGTTCATGGCGATGCTGGCGGGAGCACTCTCGGGAGAAGGCTCGCCGCTCGTGTGGTCGGCCACGCACCGACTGCATCATCATCGGTCTGACCAACCGGGCGATCCGCATTCGCCGCTCATCACGGCGATTTGGTCGCACTTTTCTTGGATGCTCATTCGCCGCACTCCCGCTCAACAGCAGGCGCTCTTTCAGAAATACACGCCCGATCTGATCCAAGACCCGATGCTGCAATTCTTCGAGAAGACTTACTTCTTGTGGCTGGTTGCTTCGGGCATCGCTCTCTACGTCGTCGGTGGGATGCCGATGCTGCTGTGGGGCCTCTGCATGAGAATGGTCCTCGTCTATCACGGGACGTGGTTCGTGAACTCGGCCACACACATTTGGGGCTATCGCAACTACGACGTGCGGGACGAAAGCCGCAACTTGTGGTGGGTCGCGATCTGGGCCTACGGCGAAGGCTGGCACAACAACCATCACGCTCATCCTCACGTCGCCCCAGCGGGCCACCAGTGGTGGGAACTCGATCCCACGTGGTGGGCAATCAAAACCCTGCGACTCTTCGGTCTCGCCTATGACGTGGATGATCGCATTCCCATGAAGACGACCGGCCGCGAACCCGCCGCCGCCGCGTGATCTCAACGGCAAATGTCTTGATGGCAAACAACAACAGGCCGCGTTCGGAAGCTTCCGAACGCGGCCTGTTTCATTTGAGACGCCCGTATAGGGCAACGGCAGCAGAAAGAATTGGAACACTGATCAGCACTGATCGACGCTGACTCAAATGATACGCATCCCAAGAAATAGTTGCGTTCGACAGACTTCCGAAGTCTTGGCAGATGCGGCCGCGCGGTTATTTCTTGGGATGCGTATGAGAGGGCATTTCAAAACTAGCCCGACGCGCGAGCGAGGGCTTCACCATCATCGAGTGCCCAGCCCTCGCTTGCGCGTCGGGCTAGTTTTTCGAGGCAATAAATGCCCTCTGGGTCATGGAGTTTTTATCAACGAGGATCAGTGTTCCCAGCTCTTCGGAACCCCGTGCGAGTCTCGCGGGTGAGGCGTGTTCATCAGGAGGGCGACGGCGGCGGCGACGGCGATGGCGGCAGTGATGAGCCACATGGCGGGAAGATGCTGGTGCGATTCGACGCCGATACCGAGAGTCTTTAGTTCGTCTGTGAAGCTCGACAGAGACAGTAGAAATCCGTTGTGCATGACGTGTAGGAGCATTCCCGGCCAGAGGCTGCCGGTGCGAACGCAAATTGCGGCGAGGACGAGGCCGAGGAAGCAGGTCGGGACAAAGCGTTCGGCAAACAGCGACTGCTGCACGATGACGTGAAACAGGCCGAAGATTGCTCCCGAGAAGGCGATCGACAACGGCTTCGACATCGCAGATCGGAAGGCCGACAGCAGGAATCCGCGAAAGAACAGCTCTTCACACACGGCGGGAACGGCGGCGAGCGAGAGGAGCATCAACCAGGGCGGCACATCGTCAAGTTGGGCTTTAAACGGAGCGAACAGCTTTTCGAGAGCTTCAAGTCGTTCGGTCGAGAGGAGCAAGACCTGCATTTCATAGGCGAACGGCCAGAGCGACAGACCGAGGATTGCGCACGCTGCGAATGCGCCGAGTGAGGCACCTCGCAACGACAGCCCCGTCGTCCACGAGATGCGTGAGACACTCGTCAGGACCAACGGCAACCCGGCAAACAACAACGCGGTAATGACCGAATTCCCGGTCAGTCGCCCCGCAATCGAAAGGCCCTCCCATCGCGCGGGGATGCTGCTGAGGATCAGAAACGCGGGGAAGAGGACGGCCAATCCGAACATCGCCTGCGCGAGAGTCGGCCTTGCTCGCGGTTCATCGGGGCGTCGCAGTAGGTCGGACCAGCTGCCGTCGCTGCCGTACAGCACAGCATCCGTCCCGAAAATGCGAGCCGCGGCTCCGAGAGCGACCGCCGAATATAAGACCGTCGAAAGGAGCGTGGCCATCGCCCAGATCGGGACCACGCGGTCATCGAACACGTCGCGTGCGAGCAACACGATGTTGACGAGCGGCGTCACGGCGTAGGTGACGTTGAACTCGATCCCCGGCAGCAGGCACATGATTCCCGGTGCCAGTGAAACGAGCATGACCGGGATGAGATACGCCTGCGCCTCTTTGAAGCTGCGTGCGAAACTCGTCAGCACGAGGATCACGGCCGAGAAGAACGCGGCGAACACACAGAGCAGACCAAGGGTGCAAACGATCACGCGAACGGAGAGTCCTCCCGTTCCGAACAGCATTCCTTCGAGGCCGCTCGCGTAGGCCGTGACTACCATCGAGAAGAGGTTGGCCAGTGCCGTCAGCATCGCGACAGACAGCACCGCGAGATATTTCGCGAACAACAACTCGTGCCGCGGAACGGGGGCAGAGACGAGTGCTTCGAGCGTTCCGCGTTCGCGTTCTCCCGCAGTGAGATCAATGGCGGGATAGACCGCTCCGGTGACGGTCATCAGGATCAGGATCAACGGGACGAGAGTCGCCAATGAAAACGGAGCATCTGTCGCCCCCGGTTGTCTCGGCAGCACGACCGACTTCACCGCGACCGGCAATGCTTCGGGTGGCGTTTGTGCGGCGAGTCGTTCCACAGCGAACGCTTCGTTGACCGCACGAAAGCGGTCCTCAATAAACCGCCGGACCGCGCGACTGTTGTTCGAGTCGGGGCGATAGACGATCTCGCACCGCAGTGGCTCTTCGTCACCGAGTCGGATGAACCGCAGGCCGATGTCTGAGTCACCGTTCTGCACCATGCTCGTGATGTCCACATCCTGACCCGGATCTTCCGAGGCAAACATGTTGAGAATCGGATCCTCGATAGTTCCCGCTGGGCGCTGCTCAGGATCGAGTTCCCGGCCCTCGCGCTGCGCCACCAAGACATGTCCGCGACCGAACAGGCGTCGGAACAGGTGGATGTCCTTCGGGCGTTCGAGCGTGATGCGGTACTCGACTTTCGCTTCCTTGGCCAACTGTGTGACGAGCAGCTTCTGCATGGTCACACCCAGTAGTGGGTAGATCAGCAGCGGCATCGCCACGAGCGTGATGATCGTGCGGCGATCTCGCAGGATTTCGCGAAGTTCTTTCAACGCCATGCGCCACCAGCGCGGCGACCGCCACCGTTTGGGACGCGCAACGGGAATGCCCAGTGTCGAGCGGGAATCAATCGACATTAACGGCCTCCTCACACGCGATCTCGTCCGCCGGGATGGGTGAACCGAGCAGTTGCAGGAACATGTCGAACAGCGTTGCCTTGCCTGTCACTTGCTGCAGCTCTGCGAAAGTTCCTTCGTGTTGCAGATGCCCGTGATGCAGCAACCCCATGCGGTCGCACAGATGAGAGGCCTCGTCCAGCCGGTGCGTGGAGACGACGACCGCCTTTCCCAACGAACGGAGTTGCGAGATGTACTCGAACACAACGTGCGTGCCGACAACATCCAGCCCGCGCGTCGGCTCGTCGAGCAGCATCACCGGGGGATCGTGCATCAAAGCCCGCGCCAACGTGACTCGCTGCTTCTGTCCCGTGCTCAGCGTCGCACATCGCTGATCGAGGAACCGTTTGATGTCGAGTATCTGGCACAACTCGACGAGTCGTCGCTCCGCCCGATCGGGTTCGACGCCATAAAGGTCAGCAAAAAAGAGGAGCATCTCACGCGGTGTGAGCCACTGATAAAGGCCCGCGCTGGCCGAGACCAATCCGATCCGCCGTTTCACTTCATCGGGATCGCGCGCCACATGAAAGCCATCCACGACCGCATCGCCACTCGTCGGTTGTAGCAAACCGAGAACCATCCGCAGCGTCGTTGTCTTCCCCGCGCCATTCGGGCCGAGCAGCCCGTAGACCTCGCCCGCCCTGACTTCAAATGAGAGGTCATTCACCGCCACCAGCGTTTTGCCGTGCGAGCGGAAATGACGAGACAGGTGTGTGACAGAAATCATGCGGCGACCTGGTGACAACATTCCGACAACGTGCGGCTCTTCTGAGGTGAGTGCGGAATCGTAACGAGTGATTCTCGGCGATGCTCGTCTACTGAAAACAGGTTTGAAAACGACTTGATTTGCACCTCGCCGCGTCAACAGGTGGGCTTGTGAATCGGACTGAACGACTGCGAGTTGCGTTGCCTTACCGAATTGTTGGTTCTGTCCTCAGACCCCATCCGCCTCGTGCGGATGGTGAACGAGACGGTGAGCTGACTTGGCGATCATCTCGAGTCGGGTTTCGCCCCTATCCAGACAAGTTGGATGGGGGCGAAACCCGACACCTGCAACTCGGTAGGATCTTTGATTGGGAAATGGTGGTTTTGACGCTTTCGACCGGATGAAGTCGTTCAGTTCACGGTTTTTCCGACCGTAGTAGATGTTTCAGTACCAAGCCCCTATCGCCGTTTGACGGTGCATAGGCCCGTCAGTAGCATCCCCTTTGGCTTGGCATCTCATGCCTTTCGTGCAATCCCGTTCGTTGCCACTTTCGGAGAATCTCCGCCGATGACTGCTGCTGTTCGACGTGCTTTGTTGAGTGTGAGTGACAAGCAAGGTTTGATTCCGTTTGCACAAGGGTTGGTTCAAGCGGGGTTTGAGCTCCTCTCGACGGGCGGAACGCGGAAGGCTCTCGAAGCGGCCGGCGTCGCCGTGTTGGATGTCGCTCAGTACACGGGCTTTCCCGAGATGATGGATGGCCGCGTGAAGACACTTCACCCGAAAGTCCACGGTGGTTTGCTCGGTCGTCCCGATCTGCCGGAGGACGCGAAGTCGATGCAGGAACATGGCATCACGCCGTTCGAGTTGGTCGTGGTGAACCTCTATCCGTTCGTCGAAACGATCACGAAACCGGGTGTGACCGCCGACGAGGCCATCGAGCAAATCGACATTGGCGGCCCGAGCATGTTGCGATCCGCCGCGAAAAATCATCGGTATCTCGGCGTCGTGACGAGTCCCGCTCAATACGACCGTGTTCTCGCCGAATTGCAGGGCGGAGCGTTGAGTTTTGAGTTCCGACGTGAGCTTGCGGCGGCGGCATTCGAGATGACCGCTCGCTACGACCGAGCCATTGCCGACTACATGGTCGGCCTGACGCACAGTAGTTCGACGGCATGTGATTCCGATTTCCCGGCGCAGCTCGCGATGCAGTTCGAACGCCGCTCGACGCTGCGATATGGCGAAAACCCGCACCAGCGAGCGGCCTTCTACGTCGAGCCGTGTCCGGCTCCGTCCACGCTGGCTGCGGCGGAGACTTTGCACGGCAAGGAACTGTCCTACAACAACCTGCTGGACCTCGACGCCGCGATGCAGATCGTGCGTGAGTTCCGTCAGCCCGCCGCCTGTGTCATCAAGCACAACAATCCGTGCGGCTGTGCAGTCGGTGATGACCTTGCCGACGCCTACGTCAAAGCGGATGGAGGCGATCCGGTCAGCGCGTTCGGTTCGGTCTTGGGCTTCAACCGCTCGGTCGATGCGGCGACGGCTGAGCAACTTTGTGCTCCCGGACGTTTTATCGAGGCAATCATCGCGCCGTCCTACGATGCAGAGGCCTTCACGATGTTGACCACAGTTCCCAAGTGGAAGAGCAACGTGCGGCTGCTGCAATGCGCGGCGATGCTCGACCCGAGGCCACTCAGCCAAGAGTATCGTCGCATCACCGGCGGGTTGCTCGTGCAAGACCGCGATGAAGTGGCGGAAGAGCTGAGCCAATGGCGCGTCGTCACGAAGCGACACCCGACTCCGACGGAACTCGCCGACTTGGAGTTCGCCTGGTTGGTCTGTAAGCATGTGAAGTCGAATGCGATCCTGTTCGCCAAGGGAGGGCAAGTGGTCGGCGTGGGAGCAGGGCAAATGAGTCGCCTCGATTCCGCTTACATCGCGGCTTACAAGGCTGATCAGCGTGCGGTCGATGGCGTGTGTGCCTCCGACGCCTTCTTCCCGTTTCGAGACGGCATCGACCAGATTCACTCGGCGGGAATCACGGCCGTTATTCAGCCTGGTGGCTCCAAACGCGACGATGAGGTGATTGCGACGTGCGACGAGTTCGGCATCGCCATGATCTTCACCGGCCGCCGACATTTCCGACATTAGCGCCGGCTCAGCAACAACTGTCCCATCGTGGCGGATGCTACCAGCATCCGAGCCGACGCTGGCTGCGTCGGCCACGACAGTCGTTGCTGCGCCGATCCTTAGGCGAGCGTCGAGAGAGATTACCCCGTACCACGACTCACACCTTCCCCTGCTCTGTTTCACGAGGAATGCCATGCAAGACAACGGACTGGATCGACGCGACTTTCACAAATTGACACTCGCCGCTTTGGGGGGCGTGTTGGCCGGAGCGACCGCCGGTTGCGGCGGTGCGACTCCACCGAGCCGCCCCGCTGGCCCTGCTGGCATTCCCGCTGCGACCCTGAACGCGACTTCGGTCAAGGAACTGATTGATGTTGAACAACTCATCACCGACGAGCCACACGTTTGCCGAGGGCTGAACTCCTGCAAAGGACTTGGTCGCACCAAAGAGAACGACTGCGCGGGACTCGGATCATGCGCGACGATGGCCGATGCGTCGTGCGGTGGCAACAACGACTGCAAGGGGCAAGGGGGCTGTGGTGAACTTCCCGGCATGAACTCGTGCAAGTGCAAGGGAGCCTGCCACATCCCGTTGATGGACCACGCGTGGGACAAAGCCCGCGCCGCATTTGAAGCGGCGATGAAGAAGTCGAACAAGAAGTTCGGTGCCGCTCCTGCGAAGATGGAAAAGGAGAAGGCATGACGGCGCGCATTGGCATCGTCACTGTGTCAGACCGAGCGAGTCGTGGTGAGTACGAAGATCGCGGTGGTCCCGCGATCCGCGACTACTTTGTTGATGTGCTCACATCGCCGTTTGAAGCTGTCGCACGGGTGATCCCGGACGAGCAGTCGCTCATCGAGCGGACGCTGCGTGAGCTGTGCGAGGTCGACGGTTGTTGCCTCGTCGTCACCACGGGCGGGACGGGACCGTCGCTGCGCGATGTGACACCCGAAGCGACCGAGGCGGTCTGTCAAAAGCTGATGCCAGGCTTCGGTGAGCTGATGCGGAAGGTCTCGCTGGAGAAGGTCGCCACGGCCATTTTATCTCGCCAGACAGCGGGCATCTGCGGCAAGTCGCTCATCGTGAACCTGCCCGGCCAGCCGAAGGCAATCAAGGAATGTCTTGATGCGGTGATGCCGGCGATCCCGTACTGCATCGACTTGTTGGAGGGGCCGTTCCTCACGACAGATGAAGCGAAGATCAAGGCGTTTCGTCCGAAGAAATGAGTCCACGGGACCGGGCGTGTTGATGTTCAGAGCAAGAGTGACGACCTGTCAGGACACAGGCTCTTCACTTTGCACTTTGCATTTCTCACTTGTCACTTTGCACTGCTTTCGCTGCCCTCTAGTCACCGCAGCGAAACATGCCCGTGACACACCATCTAGTGGTCCAGATCATTTCGTCTCGCAAAATGTTCCGTTTGCTTTACAACCCCGAGTGACCTCCTTAGAGTCCCGCCCGCTTGAGGACGACCGCTTCAGTCGCATTTGGAATGCTTCTGATCGGTCCATCGAACAACGTTCGGTTGAGTTGTTTCACGCGGGCATTGCTCCCGGAAACATCGACCGCCGTCACCTGAAGGATTCGGGTGGAGACTGCTGAATGGATTCGCTGACAGTACCTGTGTTCGGTGTTGGTTGCCTCGTGCTTTTCGGTCATCACTTTGACCATCCACTTGCTCGTTCTATGAGTGAGATGCTTCGTTGGGATGGTGCCCGTCGGTTCGTTTGATGAGGGGGGCGCGTTGCGCCCGAGCGAACCAAGTTGGCGGATGGGTTATGGTCTGCGCACAAGGATGTGCCTCGGTTCAAAAAAGGGAGTGTTATGCAGAAGAAACCAATCATCGGCATCAATGGCGAACTTCGTCTCGGACGCAAGGACGCCGTCGGGTTGAGCTGGTTCAACAGCGGCTACTACGACTCGGTCAGTGCGGCAGGCGGCCTGCCGTTCTTGATGCCACCCTACGCTTCGGATGACGATTTGAAGCAGGCGTTGCGCAACGTCGATGGTGTTGTCCTGGCCGGTTGTTCAATGGACCTCGATCCGACGCGGTTGGGCTTGGAACCACATCCTCACACGCGACCGATGCCACCTCGGCGCGAAGACTTTGACCGACGCATGGCGAAGGCTGCGGTCGAAATGCGGTTGCCGATCATCGCCATCGGATCGGGGATGCAGACGCTGAACGTAGTCTGCGGTGGAACGCTCCATCAGCACGTTCCAGAAGAGGTGACGAAGGCTTTGCATCACCGCGACACGGTCGAACGGCACAACCGTCACATCATCAACATCGTCGAAGGGACTCGCTGCTTCGACATCTACGGCCCGGGTGAGATTCGCGTGAACAGCGATCACCACATGGCGGTCAAGCAACTCGCGCCGTTCTTCCGAGCCGCCGCTCACGCCCCCGATGGCGTGATCGAATGCTACGAAGCGACCGAAGAGGGCTGGTTCTGCGTCGGCGTCCAATGGCATCCCGAAGACGAAACGTCCTCGGCGCTCGACATGCAAATCTTCCAAGAGTTCATGGCCGCGTGCGGAAGCTCGACTCCGCAGATTCTTCAGATGCCAGTTCGCGCTGCAGCGTGACGCGGTCGCAAAAACTCTGACGAATGAACGAAAACACCCCGGTTGCCACTCGGCAGCCGGGGTGTTTGTTTTGAGGAGTTGCAGGTCATTGCCTCGGCCGCAACAACAGTATCACTCGTCAGTGACGCAGCCTTCGGTGGCGCTCTTCACGTTCTTGATGTACTTGTAGAGCGTACCTCGTCGTGCCTTGAGCGGTGGTGGCAGGAAGTCGGCTTTACGGCGGGCGAGTTCCTCTGCGGGGAGGTCGATGTCGATGCGGTTGGTCTCGGCGTTGATCGTGATGAAGTCGCCATTCTGAACGAGACCGATCGGGCCACCCTCTTGAGCCTCTGGCGTGACGTGGCCGACGATGAAGCCGTGCGATCCGCCCGAGAAGCGGCCATCGGTGATGAGGGCCACATGCTCGCCCAAGCCAGCGCCCATGATGATCGAGGTCGGCGTCAGCATCTCTGGCATCCCAGGGCCACCCTTCGGACCTTCATAACGGATGACGATGACATCGCCCTTTTGAATCCGCTTGTCTTCGACACCCTTCAGCATCGCCTCTTCCGAATCGAAGACGCGCGCCGGGCCAGTGAAGACAAGTCCCTCTTTGCCCGTGATTTTGGCGACGGCTCCATCGGGGCAGAAGTTGCCGCGCATGATGCGGATGTGGCCCGAGGATTTGATTGGCGTTTCAATTGGCACGATGACGCGCTGTCCTTCGGCGAGGCCCGGCAGTCCCGCGAGGTTCTCGGCCATCGTCTTGCCGGTCACGGTGAGGCAACTGCCGTCGAGGAAGCCTTTTTCCAGCAGGTACTTCATCACAGCGGGCGTGCCGCCGACATGATGCAAGTCTTCCATCACGTACTTGCCACTCGGCTTGAGGTCCGCAATTAACGGAACTCGGTCGCTGACCTTTTGGAAATCGTCGATTGTCAGCGGGACATTGACCGACCGCGCCATTGCGATCAGGTGCAACACGGCGTTCGTCGAACCGCCCGTCGCCATGATGACGACCATCGCGTTCTCAAACGCCGCGCGCGTCATGATCATGCGTGGCGTGATGTCCTTTTCGAGGAGGACTCGGATCGCCTTGCCTGCCGCGAGGCATTCGCCTTCCTTCAGCGGATCGGTCGCGGGGATCGACGAACTGTACGGCAGCGACATCCCCAACGCTTCAATCGCCGACGCCATCGTGTTCGCGGTGTACATCCCTCCGCACGCGCCGGCTCCTGGGATACTGCACGCGATGATTTCCTGACGCTCTTCGTCCGTGATGCGACCGTAGATGTATTCGCCGTACGCTTGGAAGGCCGACACGATGTCGAGCTTGGGGTGACGCGGAGTACATCCAGCTTTGATTGTCCCGCCGTAGACCATGATCGACGGACGATTGAGCCGTCCCATCGCCATCAGACAGCCGGGCATGTTCTTGTCACAGCCAGGGATCGAGATATTGGCGTCGTACCATTGAGCCGACATCACGGTCTCGATGCTGTCAGCGATCAGATCGCGCGATTGGAGCGAGAACGACATCCCGTCGGTCCCCATCGAAATCCCATCGCTCACGCCGATCGTGTTGAACCGCATCCCCAGCATCCCCGCCGCGACAACGCCCTCTTTGACCTTGTCGGCCAGTTTGTTGAGGTGCATGTTGCAAGGATTGCCGTCGTACCAGACGCTCGAAATCCCGACCTGAGCCTTGTCCATGTCTTCGCGCGTCATGCCGGTGGCATACAGCATGGCCTGCGACGCCCCCTGCGAACGGGGTTGAGTAATCCGGGACGAAATTTTGTTGAGGGCTTCGGGCATGATGGCTCTGCTGGTGGAGAAAATGAAGGAATCGAGACTCGCCGCTGACAGGATTGCATTTCAAAACTAGCCCGACGCGCGAGCGAGGGCTGCACATCCATTGAGTGCGAAGCCCTCGCTCGCGCGTCGGGCTAGTGGGTTGAGGTTTTGAATATTGTTTCTACGGAACCAGTTCTGCGGGGTGCGGCACCCGATCGACTTTTGGCAGGACTTTCGGCTGGTAGATCGTCGTGTAGGCCGTCGCCTTGCGATGAGCATCGACGGCCGTCTGGTCGGCCCAATGTTCGTTCAGAATGAAGACCTTCGGGTCGTTGTTCGAGTGGTAAACCTCGAACCTCACGCACCCCGGCTCGGCACGCGACAGACGGCCTTGCTCGGAGAGGAGCGATTGGATTTCGGGGACATCGCCCGCGTCTTTCACCGTCAAAATCACGTTCAAATAGATCATGGTCATTGGTCCCATAAAGCCGCGAATCAAAGCTCAGAAGCGGGAAGGTCGAGCAGGATAACAGCCGATTTCAGAAGAGGCCAGCAACCAGAATGTCACTCGATTTTGACGGAAGTCTGGTGCTTTGCATTTGGTCTTTCTCTGTGCCTTTGTAGTGAATCTGTTTCGCCAGCGTCGCAGATGCGACTCCACCCGATTGAGCCACAGAACCACCGAGACACAGAGAAGGCAAGCACGGCCGAGCTTGTCGTTCTGAGGCCGATGGCCATAATGCTCCGACCTTCCGATTAGGAACGAGAGGTTCCTCCCACCCTGCGGGTTGTTTCCGTCGCGCGAGACTCACTTGTCCGTCATGGAAACATTCGCGAGACAACTCTTTCACAAGGTGATTTTCGATGCGCAAGTTCTCGGTTTTTTCTCAGGCATCCGCTGGCGTGGTGACGCTGTCGGCAGCGGCTTTCTATTTGGCGTTGGTTGGTTGCGGTAGTGCGACCACGTCGACGCCGGTTCAGGCGGCGAGTCCCATCGTGGCGGCGACAACGGTTCCCGTCGTACCCGTGGCTGCGGCTGTTGTTGGTCAAGCCAAGGGCGACTGGGGTTCGATTAAGGGGCAGATCGTGGCGGATGGTGCCGTCGCATCGCTGAAGCTCCTTGTGACGAAGGGCGATGCTGGCGCGAAAGATTCCTCCGTCTGCGCCGCTCAAGACGTGCCAGACGAGTCACTCGTGGTCGATGCCAAGTCGGGCGGGATCGCCAATGTCGTGATCTATCTGCAAAAGAAGCCCGCCAAGGTTCATCCTGATTTGGAGAAGAGCAAGGAAAAGGAAGTCCTCTTCGACCAGAAGGGCTGCCAGTTCCTGCCTCATGTGTTGCTGGTTCGCAACGATCAGCAGGTGCGCGTCAAATCGGACGACGCGGTGGCTCATAACACGCACACGTATCCGTTGAAGAACAAGCAAGAGAACTTCGTGGTCTCGCCCAATGATCGCACCGGTGTTGCCGTGCCATCGGTCACGCTGGCCGAACGTCTTCCGGCCAAGGTGGGCTGCGACATTCACCCGTGGATGCAGGCGTACTGGGTGATCCTCGACCATCCGTATGCCGCCGTCACGAAGGCTGATGGGACGTTTGAGATCAAAGGCCTGCCGGTCGGAGATCACGTCTTCACGGTCTGGCAAGAGAAGGTCGGCTACCTCGACAAGATGTACAAGGTGACGGTCAAGGCGGGCGACAATGAACTCAAGCCCGTCAAAGTTCCCGCCGCGACGCTGTTGGCCAAGTAGCCCATTTCAAAAACTAGCCCGCCGCGCAAGCGAGGGCCTCACTGTCATCGAATGTTCAGCCCTCGCTTGCGCGGCGGGCTAGTTTTTCGAGGCAACAGGTGACGTGTGAGCGAGTGGACTGGAACGCAGTCGCTCGCTCATTTCGTTCCCCACGAGTTGAAGCGAAGCAACATTGCCTTCACTGGTCAGAACGGGATCACCAGCCCGTCGTGGGAGAGCATGACTCCGGCGGGCAGGCGTGCGTTGGTCTCGGTGTATTCGAGATAGTGCGACACGTGCGTGAGGTACGTCTGCTTCGGACGGACTCGCTCGACGACCGCGAGTGCTTGCGGGATGCCGAAGTGCGTGGCGTGCGGTTCGTCGCGCAGGGCATCGAGAATCAGCACGTCCAACCCTTCGAGCAGCGGCCAGCTCTCGTCAGGTATGAAGCTGACATCTGTGCAGAAGGCCACGTTGCCGATGCGGAACCCGAGGACCGGCAGCTTGCCGTGCATCAGGCGGATCGGCTGGACTCGCACACCGAGCAACTCAAACGGGTCGAGTCCGATGCGCCGCAGTTCGAGCTGTGGCACGGCTCCGTAATGCAGTTCGGGATCGATCGGCGCGAAGGCATAGCCATACGCCGCGCGAATCTGTTGCTCGACGATCTCTTCGCAATACAGCGGCACGGCGTGTTTCAGCCGATAGCCGAATAGCCGCAGATCGTCGAGACCGAACAAGTGGTCAGCGTGACTGTGCGTGTAGACGACGGCATGAACCAAGTCGATCTGTTCTCGCAGCAATTGGATTCGCAGTTCGGGCGACGTGTCGATCAGAAACGTCCCCTGCGGCGTCTTCACCGCGACGCCCGTGCGCGTTCGGTTATTGCGCGGGTCCGTCGATGTGCAGACCGGACAGTGACAGCCAATGATCGGCACACCGTGGCTTGTGCCTGTCCCAAGCAGCACCAGTTCGCGGGGGGAATCAGAAGAGTCAGACATCGCTCAGGAAACCGTTTCAGAGAGACGTTCGCGGAACACGCGAGCCGACGATGAAGAGCGGCCGCAGTGGGACGGGAGTGTAGCAGGCAATGTGCCAGAACGCAGTTGTTCAACGGCCACTGCTTGAGCCATCTCACGATGGCTTGATGGCGAATGCGGTTTGACTTTTCAGCCCTCCGAGCTAATCACGAACGCTCGTCGAATCTCTGCAACTTTCCAAAGGAGACTTGTCGGATCGAGTCAGAAGTTCGTCGCGCGAACGATGACTTTGTGGTCAGGCGTGCCCAAAGCGTGAGCGATCAGGCTTCGCGACATTGCGGTCATCCGAAGTCCGTTGAGCCTCCTTGTTAAGAAACCCTGCTGAAAGCCGCTCTGAACGAAAAGGGACTACGCCCGGCACAACGGTTGCGTAGTTTCGCTCTGTCGAAAAGATTTCGACGTGATCGCCGCACGGAGGCAATTCGTTCAAGCGGTCCTGTCCACCAAGGGTAGTTCGGCTGGGGGTGCAGCTGGAGACGGTCTGATGGCCGTAACCGGGCGAGCGCCTGTGCTCTCAGCCGACTACTCTTTTTCTTTGCCAGCGCAACCTGCTGGACGCTCCATTCCGAACGCCGATCTGTATTCCACGCGGTTGAAAT
>Ga0114966_10002929_pt1 | contig 15155 bp, 10 predicted proteins | sample M_130207_XF_Meta_FD_87029 | JGI IMG/M metagenome (GOLD analysis project Ga0114966, IMG submission 87029) | Freshwater microbial communities from Lake Montjoie, Canada to study carbon cycling - M_130207_XF_MetaG | ecosystem: Environmental > Aquatic > Freshwater > Lake | place: Lake Montjoie... | reverse complement strand
CGCTGCAACTCCGTTTCCGCCTCGGCCACGTTGAGACCGGCCGCGGCGCGGTCGGCCAACACGCGCCGCGACTGGCGGGCGAGCCAGTCGTTGTTGCTGAGTTGCAGCCGGGCAAGTTCGGCGCCGCCGAGCCGGGCGAGATCGCCGATCGTGCGGGGTTTTGATTCTCCATAGGTAATTTTGTAGATCCGCCCGCTCGTGCGGTGAATGCCGTCGTTGTCGTGACATTCGCCGGTGTCGCTCCAATCGCTGAGGAAGACCCCGCCGTCTGGCGCGGCGATGAGGTCGATCGCCCGCAGCCAGGGGTCGGTGAAGAGAAATTCGTCGGGTTCGCGCTTGCCTACGAAGCCGCTGCCTTCGCGCTCGAGCCGTTCGACGTTGATCCGCCGGCCGTGAAGATTGTTCGTCAGCAATTTTCCATTCCACTCGGCGGGCCACTGGCCGCCCTGATAGATCAGGAGCCCGGTGTGCGCATGGCCGCCGCCCGTGGCCAGCGTACTTGGCGTAACGCCCTTGCGCACGTCGGTCCAAACTTCGCCGGTCGCCCAGTGGACGTGATCGGCGTGTTGCTCGATGATCTCATAGACGTGCGGGTTCAAGTCGTTGCCCGACATGCGGCGATAATGACCGCCCGGGATGAGATGCCAAAGATGACCGATGACCGTGTTGATAAAAAAGGGCTCGCCCTGCGCGTTCCAGTCCATACCCCATGGATTGGTCGTGCCGGCGGCGACAATCTCGAATGTGCCGCGCCGCGGGTGGTAGCGCCAGATGCCGGTGTTCACCGTCGTCCGTTGCTCCGATGGCGTATCCGGTTTTCCGACACGGGACGTGCCGAGAATGCCCTGGCGCCCGTAGAGCCAGCCGTCCGGCCCCCAGCGCAGACCGTTGGCCAGCGTGTGTCGCGCCCGGTTGAACTCGAAGCCGTCGAGCACGATTTCCGGTGCGCGGTCGGGTACGTCGTCGCCGTTTTTGTCCGGGATAAAATAAAGATTGGGCGGACAGAGCGCCCAGACCCCGCCCAGGCCGACCTCGATGCTGGTCAGGCGTTGGGCGCCTTCCCAGAATACGGTGCGCTTGTCGAAACGGCCGTCATTGTCAGTGTCCTCGAAAACCAGAACCCGATCGCGCAGGTCGGGATGAAAACCTACGGTACGTTCTGAGTAGGTGTAATTTTCGGCCACCCAGAGCCGCCCGCGGGAGTCGGTCGTCATCGCGATCGGCTGGCAGACGTCGGGCTCGGCGGCGAAGGCTGTGCAGTGAAAACCGGGTGGCAGCTTGACCTGCGCCGCGGCCATAGCCGCCGGCATCGGCCCGCCGGCGGCGGTCTCGGTGTTGAACGGGGTGGGAATCGCCGCCGGCAGTCGCGGGGAAAAACCAAGACATAGGAAGCCGCTGGCGAGGCGGGCGGAGGCGAAGGCGAAGGGGCGTCTCATTTTGAAAACGAAATAGGTTTGTTTTGGGCGAGCGCGCGTTCGACGCGAACTCCGCTTAATTGGATGGCGGCGGTGCCGGTGCAAGCGGTGAAACGGAACCATGGTTGATTTTCCCAACTTCGTGGTGCTTACCGCAAATGACATTGAACCGTCCGTATGCTACCGTCCCCGTGTTTCACCGTGGAGGGCTTCCCCCCCCACGTTTGCTTTCCCTCCCCCACGCTTGCTTCCCCCCAGTTGTTTGGTCCCCGCCGATCGCTTCTTCCCACGGTCACGGCTGATGGGATTTTTTCGCGGTGGAGGGAGACCTCTTTCGTTTCCGATCAACCATCATGAAAATCAAAATCCCCACCCGATTGTTGGAGTCGCGCGCCGTTGCCCTGCTGCTGGCATTCAGCCTGTCGACGTTGCCCGGTTGGTCCCCATCAGCCCTCGCCCAACCGGTGAAGGCTGGAACCGCTGAACGCAAACCGGTCACGCCCGCCCCGGAGGTGACGCGCTCAGCAGGGGAGAATGGCACGGGTGTGACCAAGCTCTCTCCCTTCGTGGTGCACCCTTCGGAAAACGACAGCGGCTACTATGCCGAAAACACGCTGGCCGGCAGCCGGCTGAACACGAACATCGGCGATCTGGCAGCCTCGATCACAGTGGTGACGCGCCAGCAGATGCTCGACACCGGCTCGCTCGATCTCAACGACGTGTTTCTCTACGAAGCCAACACGGAGGGCACGGGCAACTACACCTCATTTACCTTCGACGATCAGGGCGGCGTCAGAGACAACAACCAGGGCGCTCCCGAATCGGCGAACCGCGTGCGTGGTGTCGGTTCTGTCACGCAGGCGCGCAACTACTACGCCAGCCTCCCCGGCCTGGCGTTCGATGTGTATAACACGGAGAGCGTCGAGATAAGCCGGGGCCCGAACTCCCTGTTGTTCGGTCTCGGCAGCGCCGCGGGAACCGTAAACCAGTCGTCCGCGTCGGCCAATCTGCAGCGCAACACCAACGAGGTTGCGTTGCGCTACGGAACGGAGGACGCGTACCGGGCCAGTTTCAAATTCAACCGCGCGTTGATTCCCGGGAAACTAGGCATCATCGCCGCCGGCCTCTATGATTCGCGCGGATTCACGCGCAAGCCCTCGTATGACATCTCGCGCCGCGCTTACGTTGCGACGACGGCCCGGCCTTTCCGGAAGACGTCCCTTCGCGCCAGCTACGAGCATTTCAACGCCGACTCGCGTCTCCCCAACACCGTCACCCCGCAGGACGGCATCACCGAGTGGCGCACGCTCGGCAGTCCCACCTGGAATCCCCTCACGGGCACGCTCACCCGTAATGGCGTCGCCAGTACGCTCCCGAATTCGAACGTGACCAATGTGCCCGGATTGCAGAACCGGTTCTCCAGCCTGCCGGCGATGTATTACGACGACGGCGGGCCGCGGTTGTGGATGCAGCAGGGTCTGACCGCCGGCGCCGTCAACAACGCCTACCCCACCACGCTGCCCCAGAGCGTCTACTCCGCCACCACGATCATGAAGCTGTTCGGCACCACGCTGCCGCTCTTCCGGCCGCTACCGATCACGAATCGATCCCTGTACGACTGGTCGCGCATCAACGTCACGTCCGGCACCTGGGCCAAGCGCGATGCCAACGTCTACAACATCGAGTTGATCCAGGAACTGCTGCCGGACCTTTTCCTGCAGGCCGGCTGGTACCGCGAGGACTTCAAGACGAAGAACTTTTCCTACAACGCCAACCAGCCGGTGGAGATCGATGTGAACACCGTGCTAATGGACGGGACCGCCAACCCGTATCTGGGCAAGCCGTTCTTCAGTTTCAGCGGCAACTCCCAGCCGACGTTCAAGATCAACACCAACGACAACTTCCGGGTGGGCCTGGCCTACGCGTTGAACTTCACCAAGAAGAGCAACTGGCTGAAATGGCTGGGCTCCCATCAGCTCTTTGCCATCGGGGACCGGCGCGAACTCTCGACCGACGCCCTGACCTATTCGCTGACGGTGCTGGACAATCATCCGTGGCAGAACTCGGCGGGCCGCTTCGCGGGCGCGCCCGGCCAGATCACGATTGGCTCGACAATTATTCCCCGGGTTTACCTCGGTGGAAACGACGGTGTGATCAGATACGGTTCGGGCTTCACCAACCTCCTGGACAACTTCACGTATCCGCTGCGGAATGCCCTCCTGACCAATGGGAGCTATGCGTGGCAAAATGAGCCCGCGCTCCTCGGGCCGGCGTTGACCCGGAACTCCAACCGCGCGCATCAGTTGACGGACTCCCTCACCACCGGGGTGCAGAGTTCGCTGCTCGGTGGCCGGATCGTGCCAACGCTCGGATTCCGGCGCGACAAGAACGAGTCCAAGGCCAACGTGACCCTGCCCATCGATCCCGCCACCGGGCTCCTCATCCCGGACGGTCTGAACAGCTTTGGCCCAACCCAGGTGCTCTACGGCAATACGCGGACGGCGGGCGTGGTCGTGAAGCCGTTCAAGTGGTTCAGCCTGACCTACGGGCAATCGCGAAACTTCTCTCCCGCCGCCTACCGGGTTGACATCTTCGGCAACGCCCTGCCGCTCCCGACCGGGAAGGGCAAGGACTACGGCGTCCGTTTCGCCCTCAAGGAAAACCGGCTCGTCCTCGGCGTGAATTTTTTCGAGACGAGCGCGGCCAACGCGCGGGGCACGCAGGCGGACGGCTTCATGTTCCGCGTTTCGCGTTTCGAGAGCGGGTTCATCACGTGGGCGACGACCGCCGCCCAGAATCAACTCGGGGCGGGCGCGTCGAGCACCGCCGTCGCCAACCGGGTGGCCGAGATCACTCAACTGCCGGTGAACTTCGTTCCTCCCGCGTTGGCGACGATCGGATCGACCTCGACCGTTTCGGCGCGCGGCCTCGAGGCCCAGTTGATTTTCAATCCGGGCAAGAGCTGGAACCTCAAGGCCACCCTGGGAAAACAGAAGACGGTGTATGCGCACGTGGCGCCGGAATTCGAAACGTATTCCAATCCCCGGATGCCGGTCTGGCTGGCGGCGAAGGACAGCGCGGGCGTGCCTTTCTGGACGAACCCGGCGGTGCCGGACCTGGGCATACCGGTCAATTTCTGGGTGCAGAATATTTCCACCCCGATGAGTCTGGCGAAGGCGCTCGAGGGCAAACGGACGCAGGGCCAGCGCGAGTGGCAGGCCAACCTGATCGGCACCTACCGTGTCGTCGAAGGCCGGCTCAAGGGCGCCACGATGGGCGGTGGCGTCCGTTGGCAGGACGACGCGATCATCGGCTACCTCGGCGGGCCGGCGGGAACCGACGGCGTCATCCGCTCGCTCGATGTGAACAAACCCGCTTTCGATCATCTTAATCCGGCGGTGGACTTTTGGGTCTCCAAAAACTTCATCCTGCCGCAATGGTTCGGCCGCAAGCAGGAGGCCAGGGTGCAGCTGAACGTGCGAAACGCGTTTGAAAAGGGAAACTGGCTGCAGCCGATTTCGGTCAACCCGGACGGCTTGCCCAGCGGATACCGAATCGTCGAACCGCGGCAGTGGTATCTGACGACCACGTTCATTTTCTAATTGGTGAATATTTTCAGACCCGCTTCCACGAAGACGATCGCTGCATTTTTGGTGGCGGGAACGTTCCTCGCCGCCCAACCGGCGGGAACCTTTGCGCCCGGCGACGGTTCGTCGATTCAATCGTTGCTGGCCCAAAGCCCGGGTAGAATGGTTTTCGTTCCCGCCGGCGACCATGTCATTTCGGAAGCCATCCGGATTTCCGGCGGTAATTCGGGACTCTGGGGCCCCGGTCGGATCATTCAGAGCAACCCAAACGCCGCCATCGTCGAAATCGACGGGGCCACCGGCGTGCAACTGCGGGATCTGACGCTGACCCGCGCGGCGGGTGCGATGGAAACATCGAAGTTCGCCATCTCCGTCGCCAAGAGTTCCCAAGTCGTCTTGTCCAACCTGCAGGTGCTCGACAATTGGGGAAACCGGGCGTCGATCCACGTCAGCGGCTGTGACGGCGTGACCATCCGGGACTGTCTGGTTCAAAACTACTCGCGGATCTCGATCGATGACCGGACGGCGTCACCACTTTATGGTTACGCATTCAACTGCATCGACGGCCACGGCGTGCAGGTGCGGCTGACGACGGCGGTGATGATTTGCAACAACCGCATCATCGAACGGCGGATGTTGCCGACGCCGGAGCTCAAGGCGAAGCATCGCCTCGGTCAGTGGGTCAAAAAGAACGAACAGAAAGGCCGGGTGATTTCCCAAAAAACCTGGGATGCCGGCTACACCAACAACTGGCACCAAGGTTCGGCGGTGCAGGTCACGGGCCCGGAGGCGACCGACCACGTGCAGATCCTCGGCAACTCCATCGAAAACGCCGCCCAGGGGATCGATATCCACGCGGACCACGTGGTGGTCGCCCAGAACATCGTCAACAACGCGTTCATGGGCATGAAGGCGATGCACGGTTCCCGCAACGTGCTGATCACCGGAAATCAATTTTCGAAAAACGATCTCTGGAGCATCGGATTGATGCCGGGCACATCGGCGCACGGGGCCACGGCGGCGACCGATGGGAAACCGGCCCGCGGTGCCAACGTCGACGGTCACACCATCGTCGCCAACAATATCATTTCGGATTTTGGCTATGGTAATGCCCGTTGGATCTGGAGCCAGGAGGCCGGGAGTGTGGCGCCGATTCGGATCGACGGCGGGCCGCTGCCCGAAAATCCCGCCCTTTCGGATGTGCTGTTCCAAGGAAATATCATCTACGACACCGGTCGAGACCAGATCGTGGTCGATGGCCGGCCGCGGGTGGAACCGCCGCGTTACAAGTTTGCCGTGAGGATTGAAAGCGGGCCCGGTGCGCCGCGTGGACTGCATTTTACGAACAATCTTTTCCATCCGGGCACTGACGGTATTTCAAATGCCGAGCTCGCGCCGTAGCGGAGTTCATTCCCTTTGGGTCCGATACCCCGAAGCTTGCTTCGGCTTGGTTGGCGGAATCGGTTGGATGGTGGAGTGCACGATGGGCTGAATAACTTTCGGTGGTTTGTTCCGATAATGCCCCGGGGCTTGCCCCGGGGATTTTTACTCATCCGGCGTGGACGCAACTTTGACTCCCATCATTGCCGGATTGATGAAATTGGCGGACTTCGCAGACGGGCCGTTTACGCTGGTGGGGAGCTCGCGCATTTTTTTCAGCATCCGATCGGTGACCTCCGGATGAATCTCGCGCATGTTCCACTTCTCGTTCGGGTCAATGTCCAGGTTGTAGAGGTCCGACTTTTTGAAAGTGGGATCGCAGTGGCGTTTCCAGATTCCATCCCGCAGGGCCAGACCTGAGCCCTGCATCCTCACTCCGTCGCGCAAACCGACGCCATACAGAAGAGCGGCTGTCCACGGTGGAGCGTTTCGCCGCGCAAGGCCGGGCGGATGTCGATTCCGTCGGAGGGAAAGTTCGCCTCCTGCGCCACGCCCACGCTTGCGCAAACCGTCGCCAGGATGTCCGGGGTCCAACCGACGTCGTGGCGCACCGTCCCCGACCGGGTCACGCCAGGCCAGCGGACGATGGCGGGCACGCGAAGACCTCCCTCTCAGAGCGAATTTTTCCGCCCCGGAGGCCGCCGGCGGAACCGCGGGCACGCTCGCTCCGGGGAAGCAGATGCGGCTCCGGGCCGTTGTCGCTGGTAAAAATGACGATGGTTTTTTCCGCCAGTCCGGTGCCGTCGAGATAGTCCAGTCGTCGTCCGTATGGTTCATCCATCTGAGTAATCGTGCCGCAATAATATGGCTCGCTCTCGGACCGGTCCGCGTAGAGCGCGCGATATTTGGGCGCGCAGTCCACTTCCTGGTGGGGGGCAAAACTCCAGAGGTTGATGAAGAACGGCCGTTCGCCGGCGTGTTCGATGAAGTCGATGGATTCATCGATATAGAAGACGTCGCTCCACGCTCCCTTGGTTTGGATGCGGACCTCGTCCCGGCGCGAAAACGAATCATGATAGCTGCCGTTGCGGGAGGCACCCAGCACCAGCGAGCGGTCGTAACCGGTGTCCGCCATGGTCGGTTCGCCGGGACGCCCGACGAAGCTCAGGTGCCACTTGCCGATGTGGGCGGTCGTAAAGCCGGCGGATTTCAGCAGGCGCGGGAGAAAGGGCTCTTCCAACGGGACATGATGGAAGGCGGGCGGCGCCGGGCCGGTTTCCCGGATCAGATGCTGCAGGCCGGAGCGATTCTGAATCCGGCCGGTGCACAGGCCGGCGTGCAAAGGGGAACCGCCCGGTGCCGAGAAGTAAAATTGATCGAGGCGGCAGCCCGATCTCGCCAGCCGGTCGATGGAGGGTGTCTTGATATAGGGATGTCCCTGGCATCCGCGATCTCCCCAGCCCATGTCGGCGGCGACGAGAATGATCGCGTTGAGCGGTCGCGAGGTGGCGGCCGATGCGACGGTGACGGGAAACGCGACGACCGCGGCGAGGAGGACCGGGATGATTTTCATATCAAATCGGTCTGGGGCGGGGGAGTCGGCGTGACACTCGGCAACGATTTTCGCGACGGCTACGGCGTGATTTCCTCCAATCTTCGATTGCGGGTTTCGATCATGCCAAAGGAGGCCGCGAGCCCGAGGCCGCAAACCGCGGCGAACATCAGGAACACCGACGGAACGCCGCCGACGAGCATCAAACTCCCGACTATCGCCGGACCGGCGGATGATCCGAGCCGCAGCCACGCCGTGGCGAGGCCGGTGCCGACGGCCCGAATACGGGTGGGGTAAATCTCGGGTGTGTACAGATAGAGGAGCACGTTGACGGAGCCGAGGAGTCCGTAGCCGAGCGTCGCGAGCAGCCCGACCGCAAACACGGAATCAGCCGCGCGCCACCAGACGGTGAGAAAAAGCACACCCGCTCCGAGATAGCAGGCCGTGGCCCAACGTTTCCGGCCCACCCGATCCACCAGCAGGGCACAGGCGAGGGTGACGACGACCTGCACGACATTCGTCAGCGACGCGCAGCGCAGGGCGGATTTCAGGTCCAGATTGTAGACAGTCGTGTAGAGCGTCGGCAGCCAGTTGTTCAGGCCGTTCGCGACCAAATACGTGCTGAACCACAGGACCCAGACGATGAGCGTCCGGTTCCGGTAGTTGCCGGATATGAGCTCCCGCCAGCCGCCCGGTTGGCTCGTTTTCGGACTGACGGCCGGCGTCGTCAGTGCGGCCGGCGACGGCACCCGTCGGTCGGTGCTCGCCTCGATCTCGCGCACGATTTTCTCCGCCTCCGTGTGGCGGCCCTGGTGGATCAACCAACGGGGAGATTCGGGGAGAAACCAGACGAGCACGGCGATGAAGATTCCGGGTGCGGCACCTACGAGGAACATGCTCTGCCAGCCGAACGCCGGCACGAGCCACGCGCCCAGCTGCCCCGTCGCCATCAGGCCGATCGGGAAAATCAGTTCGTAGAGGAGAAAAAATCGGCCGCGATTTTGGGCCGGGGACAGTTCGTTGATATAGGTGGCGGCCACCGGCACCTCGCCGCCCACTCCGATGCCCTGCACAAAGCGGCAAACGAGGAGCGCGGCGTAGTTTCCCGTGAGGGCGCAGGCCAACGCCATGATCGACATCACCGCGATGGCGACCGACGCGCTGCGTACGCGACCGATTCTTTCCGCCAGATGGCCGAAGAAGAGCGCGCCAAGAAACTGGCCGACGTAGCCCGCCGCGATTAACGTTCCGATCTGTCCCAAGCCCAGCTGCCACTGGCTGCTCAACACCGGCAGAACAAACGCGAGGGACAGCGCGTCAAACGCGTCGAAGAACGTGGCGCTGCCCATGACAATCCTGGCCTTACGATGCCAGCGCGAGAAGGGAACGCGGGCCATCCGGTCGAGCAACGCGCGCCCGCTTGTCTCCGAATCTGCGGAGTCAACGATGCAGTGGGGAGACGAACACACGGGATGGGAGTGGGGGAGGATGCGGGCGATGGCCTTGGCTCAATCGTCCAGGGCGTGATGCGTACGCGCTACCCTCATACCGCCGCCTGGCGCCATGGCCAACGCTAAGCGAACAAAGCATTCGATTTTGCGCAGTATTCGGCTTAACCAACCGACCGGGCCAACCAACCGGGCCGCCCGTTGACCGGGTTGGTTGAAAATGAGTATTTTGCGGGCAGTTATCCTCTTGGGGCGCGCGGGCGGTTGCGCTAGTCTCGCCGACAGCGCGACTCGATCCCTTCCTGGTGCCGAAACTTCGGTCCCGGCCCCATCCTTTAATCGCACGATCATCGGCACGGAAAATATCAATGATGAAAAATTGGCGTGATCTCTCTTGGTCAGGAGTCTTTGCGGCGACTTTGTGTCCGTTCCATTCCGATGAAACGATCGACGAGGAGGGACTCGCCGCCTATTTCCACGCCATCGCCTCGGTCGACGGCGTGCGGGGTTTGGTATGCAATGGCCATACCGGCGAGATCATGTCGTTGCGGCCCGCCGAACGTGACCGTGTGACGGCCATGGCGGCGCGGATCGTGAAACAAATGCAACGGCCGGTGCGCGTCGTCTCGGGCGTGAGTGCCGAAGGCAGTCTGGAGGCGATCGATCACGCCCTGGCCGCGAAGGCCGCCGGGGCCGACGCGATCCTGCTCATGCCGCCGCACCACTGGCTGCGCTTCGGACGTTCGAGCGCGTCGGCGGTTGGATTTGTCGCCGACGTGGTGGCGGGCGCGCAGGTCGAGGTCGTGTTGCACCAATATCCCGCGTGGACCAAGGCTGGTTACAGTCTCGAAGAAATGCGCGAGATCATCCGGATCCCGGGGGTGGTATGCATTAAGATGGGGACACGGGACATGGCCCGGTGGCGCTATGACTACGACCAGTTAAAGGCAGTCGCCCCGGACAAGGCGATCATCACCTGCCACGACGAGTATTTGCTCGCGAGTCTGCTTGAGGCGGCGGACGGCGCCTTGGTGGGATTTGCCGGATTCGTGCCCGAACTCATCGTGGCTTTGGTGGAGGCGGCTTTGGATGCCGACCTCGCGAAGGCGCGGGAAGCGCAGCGGCTGGTCGATCCGTTGGCGCGAATCGTCTACAATTTTGGTGAACCTTCGAGCGAGGCGCACCAGCGCATGAAATGTGCCCGCTGGTTGCTCGGAAAATTGTCCAGCCCGGTGGTGCGCCGGCCGCTCCGCCAGTTCGAGGCCCATCAGGTGGCGCAAATACGCCGGCAGCTCGAGGAGATCGGCCTCCCGTGCATCACGCCGGTGCAAGGCAGAGCCAACGGCCGGCCCGACGTTCAAGGCGTTTTAAGCCGGAGAATTCAAGGTGGTATCTGCGCCAATTCAGCGCTCGTCGATCAACTCGGCCGCCAGCGCGCCGGCCTCTGATTTGCCTTTGCGGCACCAGTTCCCGATGAACCATCCCCGTTTCCGTTTGGGCATTCTCGTCTTTCTTGTGATGGCGGCAGGTGTCCGCGCCGCGATCGTCCTGGCGGCCCCGTTCCGGGACGGAGCGGTTATCCAGCGTGGAAAACCGATCCCGGTGTGGGGCAAGGCGCAACCGGGTGAGACCGTCGAAGTGGAGTTCGGCGGTCAGATGCGCAAGACGGTGGCGGACGAGCAGGGCCGTTGGAGCGTTCGCCTTGGTCCTTTTGCGGCAAATTCTGCTCCGGCAAAACTGACCGCGACCGGTCGTGATGTCGTTACCGTCAGGAACGTGCTGGTGGGCGAGGTCTGGCTCTGCTCCGGCCAGTCAAACATGAATTTCCCGCTCAAGCAGGCGGCGAACGCACCAAGCGAAATCGCCGGGGCGGACTATCCGCTGATCCGGCATTTCGTCGTCGACTCGGCGGTGTCCGACCGGCCGTTGGAGATGGTCGGTGGAGAATGGCAGGCCAGCTCGCCGGACACGGCGGGAAGCTTCACCGCCGTCGGCTATTTTTTTGGCCGCGAACTTTTTCGAAAACTCGGCGTCCCCATCGGCATCATGAAAGCCACGTTGGGTGGCAGTCCGATCGAAGCCTGGCTGAGCGAGGACGCGCTGGGGGCCGAACCGGCTTTTGGCGTGGTGGCGGCACGATGGCGGGTGATGCGACCGCGGATTGAGGGACGGGGATTTCGCAACCAACCGGGCGGCCTCTATAACGGGCTGATCCACCCGCTCGAGCCCGGCGCCCTCGCGGGTTTTCTATGGTATCAAGGCGAGGGCAATGCGGAGCGCGCGATGGAGTATGAAAAATTGTTCCTCACGATGATCCGGCAATGGCGGCGCGATTTTCAACAGGGGGATCTGCCGTTTATCTTTGCGCAGTTACCGAACTTTGCCCCGACGAACGATCTGACAGGTCAAAGTTGGGCCTGGTTGCGCGCCGCCCAGGCCGCGGCCCTCTCGCTGCCGCACGTTGGCATGGCGGTGACGATCGATATCGGTGACAACGCCGCCCTGCATCCGGCCAACAAGCAGGACGTCGGCCGTCGGCTGGCTTTGGTGGCGCTGGCAAAAGTTTACGGTCTGCCCGTTGGAGATACCGGGCCGACGTTCGCCGGGATGGAACCGGTCGGCGCCGAATTGCGGATACGATTCAAGCAGGCCGACGGGCTGCGATTCGTCGGCGATCCGGGCCGTGTTTTCGAGCTGGCGGGCGACGACCGGAAATTCGTGCCGGCGGTGGGCCGGATCGACGGGGAGACGGTGATTGTTTCCGCACCCGACGTCACGCAACCGGTGGCCGTTCGTTTTTCCTGGCGCAACGCACCGGCCGCCCACCTCGTCAACCGGGGCGGTCTGCCGGCGGCACCCTTTCGCACCGACCAGTGGTCGCCGGCGCCAACCCCAGGCAAGCGCTGACCGGTTGTCCGGCGGCGACCGACACCAATTCGCGCATGCGCTCTCACTCGAAAAACTCGACGCCACTCACCACTTTCCGCATGCCTTTCGTGATCATCCTCCTGGTCTCGGTCAGTCTCGCGTTGGGCCGGGCGTCTGCGGCCGACAGCCGGCCAAACGTGATCGTCATCCTGGCCGACGATCTCGGTTACGGGGATCCTGGTTGTTACAACCCGCAGTCGAAAATTCCCACGCCCCACATCGACCGGTTGGCCGCGGAGGGTATTCGATTTACGGATGCGCACACGCCGTCGGCCGTGTGCACGCCGACCCGTTATGGCCTGATGACGGGGCGCTATGCCTGGCGCACGTGGCTGAAATCCGGGGTGCTGGACGGATTTGATCCGCCATTGATCGAAGCGGACCGCGTGACGCTGGCTTCGTTCCTGAAAGCGCAGGGCTTTGCCACGGCGTGCATCGGCAAATGGCACCTGGGCATGACCTGGACGGGTGACGATGGAAAACCGGTCGCGTATCGCGGCAATCCGACCAGTGGCTTTCGCCCTGGGAGCGACGTTGATTTTACCCGCCCAATCGAGGGCGGTCCGCGCGACCGCGGCTTCGACCTGTTTTTCGGAATCGCCGCATCGCTCGACATGTCGCCGTATTCATTTATCGAGGACCGGCGAACGCTGCCGCCGCCCCGCCTGGCGGCTCCGGAGTCGAAGACGCTTTTTCTGAACCAGGCGGCGGGCGTGCGATCCGAGGGGTTCACCCTCGAAGGCGTGCTGCCCGCCCTGAAGCAACGGGCGCAGGATTTCATCCGCTCGCGGGCGGGAAAGGCGGAACCCTTCTTATTGTATCTTCCGCTGTCGTCACCCCACCTGCCGATTGTGCCCAACGGGGACTGGATTGGAAAAAGCGCGGCCGGGCTCTACGGCGATTTTGTGGCGGAGACGGACGGGGTGGTGGGGGACATCCTCCGCGCGCTCGACGCCGCGAAATTGCGCGACAACACGCTCGTGATTTTCACCAGCGATAACGGCGGATTGTGGCATCGTTGGGAAGCGGAGGAGGCCGACGACGTTGCAGGCTACAAGTCGACGCCGCGTGGCAACTACACCGGCGAACGTGCGCACCGGAGCAACGCCGCGCTGCGTGGCACGAAGGCGGACATCCACGAGGGCGGGCATCGCGTCCCGTTTATCGTGCGCTGGCCCGCACGGGTGCGGGCCGGCGGCACGAGCGCCGCGCTTGTGGAGCTGAACGATGTTTTTGCAACCGTGGCGGAAATCACCCGCGTCCCGCTGCCGTCCGGCGTCGCCGGGGATAGCTTCAGTTTTCTTCCGGAGATCACCGGCTCGAAACCGGCCACGCCTGTGCGCACCTTTGCAGTTCATCATTCGCTCACGGGCGTGTTTGCTCTGCGCGAGGGACCGTGGAAATTCGTCCCGGCCCGCGGTTCGGGTGGCTTCAGCCTGCCGCGAACGGTCAGCGCGAAGGCCGGCGAACCGATCGGGCAACTCTACCATCTCGGCGACGATCCGGGGGAAACGCGCAACGTCTGGATGCAACACCCCAGGGTCGTGAAACGAATGGCCGAGAAATTGGCGGCGGTGCAGATGGCGACACAAACCCGTTGAATTCCTCCGCCCGATGGTCCGTCCGCGAAAGGTGCCGCGAATGCGAGCAACGGCGTGAATGTCACGGTATCTCACCGTTTTGGACAAATCGGTGATGCCGCTCACGGTATCGCCGGTTTCCTTCGTCTCCACGAACGCAACCCTCCAAAGCGATGCGATCCCAATGGGAAACATCAGGGCGCGGTCTTTGATTCAGATCAGCCGGTCGCGCACCGCCTTTGCCGCGGCGCCGCCGCGGGTGTTGACGCGGAGTTTTTCGTAGATCGCGCGCGCGGAGTCGTCGGTGGTGTGCGCGCTCAGGCCGAGGCGTGCCGCGATTGCCTTGTTGGTCAGGCCGTCGGCCATGCCTTCTCTAATCTGGCGCTCGCGAGGGGAGATTCCCAGAGCCGTGGATACGCGCGGTGCCGATACGCGCGGTGCCAGCTTGGAAAACATTTCGAGCACGCGGCGCGCAACCCGGGGCGTCATGGGTGAAACCCCGCGGCGCACGTCGGTCAGGGCGGTGGCAAGCTCGGCCAGCGGTGTTCCGCTGGGCAGGCAACCGGACGCGCCGGCACCAGCCGCACGTCATCGAACGGCTGGACGTCTCCGAGATCGATCTGCGCCCACGCGATCGCCGCGGCCGTGGGCGTGCGCACCGATTGCCAGTCGTGCGCGCGCGGGCGTTGGCTCTTCCGCATTGGCGCGCCAACGACACTTTTTTGGTCGATGAGATTCTCTCGGCTCCAAACGGGAGCGCTCCCGAGCGAGCCGCTGGTTCGGACCGGCACTCCGCGCAGGCCGTTCGTCAGATTGCGATGGCCGGTCAGCACCATGAACTCACCCAAGGCATACGCAAAATGGCCGTTTCTCCCCCAAGGTTATTCCTAAGAAAAACCATTCTTGAAACGTTCCTGAGCAAAATGCGGGAAGCTTTTTAGGTCACGGCCAAAATTCCATTTTGGGGCGGGGGCTGCTGGGAAACTGGATTTGCCGGGGGGGCGGGGTTCTTGGATTCAACGGACGAAACGATCCCAAAATCCCAAGCCTTGTATCCGTTGGTTCGTTCCTGATTCCGTTGGTTCGTTCGACACCGTACGTTACGGCGACCGTGGCGCGGGCTCGGGCGCGCGGCCTGATTATTCAATCCGCAGCATCCTCGGATCGGACCGCACCCCGCGCGCCACACCGCGCCCGCCGCGGCAACTCCGTCGCAGGCGCTTGCGCGATGGCGCTCAACTATTTTAAGCCACCGCTGCTCAGTT
>Ga0114966_10002924_pt1 | contig 15167 bp, 13 predicted proteins | sample M_130207_XF_Meta_FD_87029 | JGI IMG/M metagenome (GOLD analysis project Ga0114966, IMG submission 87029) | Freshwater microbial communities from Lake Montjoie, Canada to study carbon cycling - M_130207_XF_MetaG | ecosystem: Environmental > Aquatic > Freshwater > Lake | place: Lake Montjoie... | reverse complement strand
TTTTGACATAATATATGCTTTTGTTGGAATATAATTTTGAATTAATCCGAGGGCAAGATTATATATTAACAATTGACCCTTATAACCTTTAAATCTGCCTTCATTCCTAATTGTATAACCATTCGCACATAAAGTCATTGATGTATATTTAATATCAATTACTACATAATAATATTTACCATCTAATGTCTTCATCTCATTTACTGGAATAACTTCTCTTTTATATAATTGATTAATCCAATCAGATCTAATAACAATATCAGCAACACCTCTAAATTTTAATTTATCATTCATTAATGGAACTTGTAATAAAATTGGTATTTGTTTTTTTATCAAATCTAATGTTTTTTGAAAATCTGTTTCAGTTATAATCCCACCAGGTGTCATTAATATCTTTGTTGATTGTGTTGGATATCTTAACAATATATCATCATAAATTTTATTTTCAAACTCATTGCCTTTTGCAAATAATAATTTTATTGACCCATTAACTTTAATTTTATTATCTACTTTATTATCTACTTTATTATCTACTTTATTATTTACTTTATAATCAACTTTATTATCTACTTTATTATCTACTTTATTATTAACTTTATTATCTACTTTATTATTTACTTTATAATCAACTTTATTATCTACTTTATTATTAACTTCTCCATTTTTATAATATAAATTTAACCAATCTAATAATGGGTCTTTTTGTAAATAATTGTGTACAGCTGTTCCACTAATCCATGATTTTTTAAATTTTTTTTTTTGATGTAATATAGGTTGAAATAATTCTGAATTTAATACATCAAATATTCTTTTTTGTGACATTTTTAATTTAATTATAAATTTTTATCTTTATAATATTTTTATTGTACTAATAATATAATAATGTATTCTATTTATGAAATAAGTTTAGTAATTATCGCATTTGTTATATTATTTATATATCTAAAAACTACAAATAAAACAGGCGATTGTGACGGAGAAGAAGATTTTAATAATTTTACATCATCCGCAAGTACATCACCTGTAGTTGCCTTTATTAACAATAAAAGCAATTCATCAACTGATGTAAATATAAAAAAAACTTTATTTATACCACAAATATTTAGTAATAATGTATTTTATAAAAATGATGATTATTCGAAGGTATCAAAAATGTCAATAGCTGATATCGGATCATATATTAAAAATAATAATATTATGTATTTTATTGAATTATTAAATCAATTTACACAAGATGCATGTTCGCCATCAGAATTTAAATTATTATTGACTATGTTTGCAAATAATAATATTCAATTTAAGAATATACCGGGTATAGCAGATCAAGAAGCAACAAATATTTTATCAAATCATATGTTATTATATACTGAAGTAAAAAAAGCACAAAAATTATATAATGATTTATTATCCACTAATAAATTAGATCAAACAACTTTTAATCAAACTTCAACACAAATTAATTTAATTTTAAATAAAATTATTCAAGAAATGCCACAAATTGATAGTATATTAAAAAAAATAAAATCATTACAATTTACAAATACTTATACATCTATTACCGATACAGTTGATAAAAATTCAATTAATTCATATAAAAATTTAATGTGTAAATCATCAGAACTTAATGCAATTGTAAGTTCTAAATCAAGATTTTTAAATCAAATTAAATCATATAATTCATCAACAAATAAAATTAAATTTAATAATAATAATATTCAATTTTGGATTCCATTTTATACAAAAATTAATATAAGTGAATCTGATATTAATCAATCTAATAATATGGAATCAGTTAATGAAGTATTTACATCAATTATATTTCCAAAAATATTTAATTATTCATTAACACTTATTGAACTTATGAATGAATTAAATGATACAATAAGTGATAATACATTATCTGATTCGATTAATTTTTTTAATACATATGTCGTATCCTATTTAATTGTTTACATGAATGTAATTACAAAACAAATTGATTCAGATACATTATTACAATTACAACAATTAGAACCATCTGTTAAAAATTTATATGATTTAATTATGACAGTATAATTTTGAAATTTTTTTATATGTAATGAGTAAATTTTCAATAGTAGAATCTTTAATATAATTATCTGAAGATTTATCTAATAATATTTTTAATTTTTCTATATTTTTATCATTATATTCTTTATTAATTATTTCTTGATTAATATTTATAATATTCTTTTCAAGATCATTTATTTTCTTTTCTAAATCATCATATGTTAAAATAATTTCAGTTAATGATGTTGTATTTAATAATCGATTAATTTCTTCTTCCATTATCAAGTAAATATTTTATTATCTTTAATATCTTTAATATCTTTTTAACTAATTTATTTTAATAATATTCTTTGGATTAATCAATAATTGTTTACCATTAAAAATTATAATAAAATCATTATATAATTCATCTATTACTTTAATCTTATTACCTGATTCTGGATTTATTATAATAATTTCATTATTATTGATTCGATTTTTTATCTTTTCAACATTAAATTTTATTGTTTTAAATTTTGATCTTATTTCATCAATTAATTGTTTTAATTTCATATCTATAATTTTTTTAATCAAATCATTTTTTGATGGAATATTCTTTTTAATTGAATTTATTCTAGATTTTAATTCAAATTGAATCTTTGACATTATCTGTTCAGCATCTTTATAAATTAAAAATTTTTTATTATATTCATTTATAATAATTTGTGCTCCAATTGATGGAGTAGGTGCACGTAAATCAGCTACTCCATCAGATAACATATAATCAATCTCGTGACCAACCGCACTTATTGTAAATATATTTGAATCATAAATAGCTTTAACAACTTCTTTTGATGAAAAAGCCATTAAATCTTCTAATGAACCACCTCCACGAGTAATTAATAATAAATCTACTTTATCATTTACTTTATCATTTACTTTATCATTTACTTTATCATTTACTTTATAATTAAAAAATTCAATTGCATCTTTAATTGATTTAGGAGCATTTATACCTTGGACAATACAATCCTTTATTATAATTGTTCCATTAAATCCACCATTTTTCAAAACATAAAGAACATCTTGTAAAGCAGCACCATCTTTAGATGTTATAATACCAATTGATTTAATATTTTTTGGCATAACTTTTTTTTTATCAAAATATCCTAAATCTTTAAATTCTTGTTTTAATTTTTCATAAATCTTAAACTGATCACCTACACCTAATTTTGTTATTGTTATTGCTTGTATATTAATTTTTGATGTCTTTTTATAAAAATTAATCCTTCCTACAATTTCTACTTCATCACCATTATTATAATCTTCTAAAAAATTCCAACAAATTATATCAATTGAACTATTTTTATCCTTTATTGATGCAAAAATATTTTGATTACGTTTTGAATAATTATGTAATTCTCCTTTAATTATAAATGATTGTTTTAATTCATATAATTTAGATGATATTTTTGAAATTATATCTGTTGGTGTAATTATATCTGTTGGTGTAATTATATCTGTTGGTGTAATTATATCTGTTTGTGTAATTATATCTGTTGGTGTAATTATATCTGTTGGTGTAATTATATCTGTTGGTGTAATTATAAAACTCATAATAAATGATAATAAAAATATAATTAAATGATTTTAGATTCAAAAATCTTTGTAATTTTATTTTTAATTTGTTTATTTAATTCTAACATATTATCACTTTGATCATAATCAGAATTATTCATTCTTTCATATATAGTTTTTAATAAAATATCAAGACTATTTTCAAAAGCCTTAAATATACCATCTTTTTCCATTTTATCAACAGTTATATTCATATCAATTATACTTATTTTTTTTGTAATATATGTATCTAAATCTGGTTTGATTTCAATAATTTCTGACATATATAATTTTAATTTATCTTTTGGTGCTATATCAAATAAAATATCAATATCTTTTTCTTCAATCTCATTAATATTTTCCATTATATCTTCTGTTCGTGTTATATCAAGATTTAATAAAATAATATCAATATCTGATGGTACATCTTTAAATAAAATCTTAAATCTATTATTTAGTTTAAAAGATTTATATAAAATCTTTATATAATATCCATTATTATTACAACTTAATATTAATTTACTTTTGGAATATTTTGTTATAAATGTAATAACTGAATTAATATTGATTGTTTCAAGAAATTTATCAAATAATAATATAATGTCTTGATATGTTATATTTTTTATATCAATTTTGTCATTCTCGCTATAAATTCTTTTATCAATAAATTCATGAAAATAAAAATATTTTATTAATTGTTTAAAATTAAATCTTGAATTCAAATATAATATTAGTTGCTTATCATGATCTTTATGAATATCTTTATGGATATCTTTATGGATATCTTTATGGATATCTTGAAAATATTCAATAAATATATGTAAATCATTAATAGATTTTAATTTATACCATGATTTTGGTGTAGAATTATTGTAACCAATTAAAATCATTTTATTAAATTGATAAATATTAAAATTAAATAATCTCGCAAAAAGTGTTATATCTTTATTAATTATATCTTTACAATTATTTATCTCACAAAGATCTTTTTTCCATATTTTTTTAATATCACTGATTGATAAAAGAATCTCTTCTTTATCACTTTTATCACTAATATTATCCATATCAAAGATAATATTAATTAATACTTAAATATAAATTTTATTCATAAACCGGCATATCTGTGTCTGTATCGGTTGCAGTATGTTTTAATTTTTGATTTACTTTTTCAACTTCGTTATTTACTTCGTTATTTACTTCGTTATTTACTTCTTTCTTTACTTCTTTCTTTACTTCTTTCTTTACTTCTTTCTTTGCTTCTTTCGTTGCTTCTTTCTTTGCTTCTTTCGTTGCTTCTTTATTTGCTTTTTTCTTTTCTTCTTTTACATCTTTTTTAACTTTTTGTTGTTTTGTTTTTTTCTCAGATTTTGTTGATTCTGATTTAGTAGTTGACGATGATGTAGATGATGTTGTTGTTGATTCATCTAATTGTTTCTTTTTATTTTGTGTTTGCAATGCTTGTTGTTGTAATTGTGCTTGTTGTAATTGTGCTTGTTGTAATTGTACTTGTTGTAATTGTGCTTTTTGTTGTTGAATTTGTTGTAATTCTGCAAGATAACGTCTTTTCTCATCTAATTCACGCATAATTTTTTCTTTGTCTTCTGCTGGTACTTCATTCTTTGAATCAGTATCATCATCATCATCCTCAACTTTAATACGTGGACTAAGTAATTTAGTCATAATTAGTGCAATTAATAAATCACCAGCCATTACATAATAAAATTTACCCTTTAGTAATTCAAATAAAAATGCTCTTGAATCAAGGAACAAATAATAATGTATAAATAGATATAAAACAGATCCAATTACAAATAATTTAAGATATTTTGTTTTTTTTGGATCGGAATATACCATGGGTAATCTACTAGCTAATATATAAAACATTTATTTATAGATTTTATAAATATTAAATAAAATTAAAATAAACTCATTATATTTATTTATTTAATATAGTCGATAGATCATTTATATTATCTTTAATTTGATTTAATTTTATAACATTTTTTGGTATTTCATAAGATTCAATTGCGTTATATTTTTTAGCACGTTTTTTCTCTGATTCTAGTAAAGTAAAATCAATTAGATAATCTATTTGATGTGATCTATATAAATCTCTTAATTTTTCAATTACATCTTCTTTATTTTTATATTCAAACTTAAGATAACCATTTTGTAAATCTTTATAAAATTCTTTTATTTCATTTATTTTTTCTTCAAGATATTTAATTCCATCATCCTCATTCATATTACTAATTTTTTCGGCAATTAGCGGGTCTTCTACAATTTTTTCATCAAGTGAATCAATAAATGATTTATATTTTTCAGTTACTTGTTGTTCACAATAAACTTTAATTGTATATGAACCAGTAAGTTTTGCATTTACAATATCTTTAGGATTTTTTAAAATTTGTAGTGATTCATGATTTGGAAAAAATCCAACAAAAATATCAAATAAAAAGCCAGTTACTGTATTTTTTGTAAAACCAACTGATAATGAATAAACAGGAAAATATTCACCCTTTAATAGAATATCACCTTTGATATTATTACGCATAATAACAGCAGTAATATCATAATTATATAATGTTTTTATATAATCAACATTTTTATTAAAACGTTTTATCTCATAATCTGTTGTTTTAATTTCAATAATCTCATCTAAAAGAGTTTCCTTTGTTGCATCAATATAACCAACATGTGAAACAATACATAAAGAGTTGGTTGAATTACATTTTAGTGGTTTTAATCTAAAAATAGGAATATAACTATCATATTTTTGGGCCATTTTAAAATATAATTTATATCGACAAAATTATAATATAAATTTGACTCATTTTTTGTGGAATTACCGAAACAATTTGTCCCTGATATTTTCCACTAATTTTAGATAATTGTATATAAAAAAAAGTAGAGTTTTTTGCATCAACTAGAACTGATTCTCTTGCAATATCAATATATATTCCATTACTATTTTTACCTTTTACAATAATATTATATCTATATCCAAATAAAAATGATAGTATTATTTTATTTATTTCTCCATCAACTTTTTCATCTACTTTATTTATTATTTCATTTATTATTTCATCTACTTTATTTACTTTTTCATCTACTTTATTTATTATTTCATCTACTTTATGAACTTTTTCATCTACTTTATGAACTTTAAAATCCTTAAACTTTGCTTTTAATTTATAAATATTTTTTTTATATGATTCAAGTACTTTATCTAAAATATTTTTTTTAATAAAATATTTATAACAAAACTCTGATTTACTTGAGTCTTTTTCATAAGATCTATATTTATTAATAATTTTATAAATAGTAATTATATCACCGTATTTAGAAACTATCTCAGTTTTTGCTTTTTTAAATTTTTGATATAAAGATGGGTTTTTATCTGGTACAATAAATAATTCATCTAAATTAAATTTAATCTCCTTTAATAACAAAATTATATTTAATACTTCATTTAATATATTTAATTGATAAGCCATTATCATTGTTAATCCTTCATTTAAATCTAATTGTAAATCACCTATAATCTCTCCATATTCATTTAATGTACATTCTGTTTCGCAATTTTTTAATGTTCCATAAACTTTTAAATTATTTATAGCCATTTCAATATATTCTTCTTTTGGAGGTTCAATAAATTCAGATAATATTTTTCTTAATGTTGCTGTAGTTTTAATTGAACTTTCTTGTAATAATTTTAAACATTCTGAAGTAATATCAATTGTTTTTATTGATGGTTCTGGAAATTTTCTCATTATATTTTCAAATTCATCTTCTGTATATAGATGATAACATACACCTGGTTGAGTTCTACCGGCTCTACCCATTCGTTGCATAGCTTGTGCTTTAGTTATTAATTGTTTATCAATAACCTTTGCTCCAGTCTTTGCTTCATCATAAGAAAATATCTCAAAACCAGAATCAATTACAAATTTAATACCATCAATTGTTAATGATGATTCTGCTACATTAGTCGATATTAAAATTCGGCGTTCATTATTTTCTTTATTCTTAATTTTTTCTTGTTGTTCAGATGATATTCCAGAATAAACTGAAATTATCTCATAATCGGAATACTTTAATTTTAATTGTTCTTTAACATCTTCTGTTTCATTTTTACTACAAACAAAAAATAATATATCTTCTATCTTACTATCTTTTGATGGTTTATATTTTTCCTCAATTTCATCAATTATTTTAATACCTCTATCAACATATGAATCAATGTCTGATCTATTTTTTGAAAATATTGATTGAATTGGAAAATTAGTCTTTCCACCTACATTAATTTCCGCATATTTATATCCCGAAAAATATCTATTAAATAGTGTTGAATCAATAGTTGCACTCATAATAATTAATTTAAAATCGGGTCTTTTATCTAGAACATTTTTTAATAAATAAAGCAAAAAATCTATTTGAATTTTTCTTTCATGTGCTTCATCAATTATAACCATATTTAAATCTTTTAATTCCGGATCTGATATTAGTTTTGCAACAATTGTACCGTCAGTTGCATATAATAATAACGGATTAGACCCACGATCTTTTGGATCAGAACCTTTAAATTTATAACCAATCTCTTTGCCAATTGTTACATCTAATGTTTCAGCTGCAAATTCAGCAGCTGATTTTGCAATGATTTGTTTTGGTAAAGTTATTGCAATTTTACCTTTATAATCTGTTGAATGTAACGCATATTTTGGTATTAAAACTGTTTTACCAGAACCAGTACCTGAAATAACTAATATAACCTGTGAATCTTCTATTGTTTTAATAATATCAATAGCTGTTTCATATGCTGGAAATTGAGACCACTTTTTAGCTAATTCTTTATATCTATCACTGTATGGTTCATTTGTTAAGGGATTTGGATTTAATCCTTGAGGATCTAATATTCCTATATTTTTATTTTCCATTATAAAATAAAAATATATTTAAATTTAATCTACATCATCAATATTTGTTGCTTTATTTGTTGCTTTATTTGTTGCTTCTTTTATTACTTTATTTGTAACTTTATTATCTTCAAAATTTATAGTTATAAATGTTAGATATATAAATACATTAAGAGCTAAATACATTGATTCTAATTGTCTTCTAGTTAATTTTGGATTTAATTTTAATTGTCTATCAATAATATGTGTATTACGTGCCATTAATTCTAGGATTGATGGATCAGAAAATATATCTTCATAATTAAAATTTATACATAACATATATGACATAAATATTAATTCAAAATTACTATCAATTTTAAAAATATTATTATAAATTGTTTTAATAAAATTATAACACTCGATATTGCTCATTATTATTTATAAAATAAAAAATTTATAAATAAAAAACACATTAAAAATAAAAAATGTTATAAAAAATGTTATAAAAAATGTTATAAAAAATGTTATAAAAATACATAAATTAACAACAACAAAATAATTCATAATTTATATTATTTTCATGTGCATGTTTTTCACAACATTTTTTATCATGAGAACGATTAAAAGTTATAAATAATTGGTCATGTTCCCATGACTTACATAACATTTTATTACATTTTGCACACCAATCTTTTCCACATCCATTCCAATCATAACCTTTATTATTATCAATATATCCACAAATTACATATTCAATTATATTATTTAATCTTACTTGAATACTACAATGTGGACATTTTTTTAATATGAAATTTTGATCATAATCAATATTATCATTATCTGTATTATTAAATGTTACATTAATGCGTTTATCTTGTACATCATGTATTTTTATTGGTTTAAATTTACTTAATCTTATTAAACTTGTTAACTGAATTAGATCAACATGAGATTTTATATTTTTATCAATAAATTCATCAATATCTTCACGATATATTTGTAATTCTAATTGATTTAAAACATGTGCCATTGATCTGATATCATATGATTTATCATATTTTTTATTATGAATCATTCCAATTAATAAATCTCGTGATTGGGGACATAATTTAATAATCTTATCAACAAAATAAATTGCATCAACCATTGTTTTACATCCACTTAAAATATTTTTAAAAATATTATATGCATTATTAATATTCATTCTATAATAATAAATATTAATATTTTTTTAAGTTAAAAAAAATACACTTTAATTGTTTATTTCATTGTACGAGTCTTTCGTAATATCTGAGTTTTTTCACGTAATTTCTTACGTAAATCTTCACGTGTTAATGGTGTTGTATTAGCATCGTTGGCTAATTCATCTGATTGTTTCATTTTATCAGAAAATGATTTAAGCTTTGATTTATCTATATTCATTTTAGAAAACATTTTTCGCATTGATCTCATATCTAATTTACTCAGGTCCGACATATCTTTCATCTCAGCAAGTTTATTCATAGTTTCTTCATCTAATCCACCAAGTGAATTTAAAAGTGCTTCAAAATCTTGATCACTATTTAATCCATTTAATCCATTTAATCCATTTAATCCATTATTTACTCCATTATTTAATTTTTTATTATCAATATTATCATCAATAATATTATCAATATCATTATCAATAATATCATCAATATCATCATCAACAAATTTATTATTTACGGATACCATTATACTTATGTACTTATAAGTATATAAATATTATTTTAAGTATTATTAAACAATAAAACATAATTTAATATTTTTAACAATATATTTATCAAAAAAAGTTCTAAATATATCTAGTGTAAACAGATCAATTTTATTGAGTAAAATATCTATAGAATTAAAAATATAAGATTCATCAATAATTGAATTAAAATAATATCCGGTAATATCAGATAATGTATCAAAATCTCTTTTTAATTTATTTTTTTCACTTTCAATAAATTGTTTATAATCCAATTCAGACAATTCATTAAATATACGTTTTTCGTGTCTCTTAATAAATTCTTCTATTTCATGTAATATATCTTTTGATTTATATTTAGATGATTGTATAAAAAATTTAATATATATTTTTTGTGCTAAATTATTATCATATATTGAAGATTTAATTTTTACAACATAACCTATTTCTTTTTCAGTTCTTAATTCATAATAAAAATCATTACCAAAAATAACTTCAAATAAACGGCAAAATATAATATAATTAAACCAATCTGATGTAGTTTTAATTGTAATCTCAGGAAGAGGAAATAATAATCCGACTAATATATTAATATTTTTTGATTTGTTATTATAAATAAACATTTCATTTTCTTTATAATCGACAATATTATTATATTCTATATTATTTGTTAAATGTATAATATTAATATACTTATAAACTTTTCTATTTATTTTTTTACTTAATTCTTGTGTAACATTACCAGAACAAAATATACTAATTCTACCAGTTTTTATTTTATCATTATAAATTTTAATCATATATTCCATATTTGACAAGTTAAGTTCTTTTAAAATTTCATCTGGCATAAAAGAAGTTTTATATATCTTATTTTCACTATATGTTCCAAATTTAGATATAACAGTTTCATATGAAAAATTTTTAAAATTTTGTTCTAACTCATATTTAGCTTGTAAATAGTGATCACTTGTAAATTTTTGTGCAAACAAATATTTTATTATTTTAATCGCTCTGATAATATTTTCAGTATAACCACTTAGACTTATATAAATAGAATCAATATTTAATTTAAAATAAAAATCATATCCAGCATTAGACATTAGATCTTTAATTTTAATAATTGAATTATGTGCAGCAGTATAAAATAATAATACATTTGCATATATATTAACTGATTCTAATAATTGTGGTAATTTTATGTAACATTTAATCTCAACAACTGGCATTTTATATTTTTTATCACCATAATAAAATGATAAAAATTGTTCTTTTTCAAATTGTATTGGTTTAATTGATTGAGAAATTTTTTGTAATATTGGATTATAACAAATAAAATTATTTAAAATTGGAAATTTAAAATCAATATCCATTAATTTAAAATTAATTTCTGATACATTATAATTTGCTTTGTAATTAGGATAAACCATATAGTCTTTTAGTTTAAGATTTTTACTACCAATACAAACAGAACATGTATAATCACTAAAACTTTGAATATTATCAAATGATTCTATTTTTAAATCATAATTAAAAATAAATTCACGCGGTATATCATATTTTAATATTGTTGTAATATAATCCATAACAGTATTAATATCTAATTTTTCCCAAAACTTAAAATTATTTTTACTCATTTGTAAATTTTCAAAAAAATGTTTCTCTAAATATTTATTCTTTTCTACTAAATTTTTTATTATAAAATCAAAATAAGATTTAATTACATTATAAATTGTTTCATATATTTTAAAACCTTTATCAGTTAAATTACAATCAATCGAAAATAATGTATAATCATTATAATCATTAAATTCACCACAATCTAATGTTGAAACTAAACCTTTGGTTGACAACATATCAAATAATGAACCAATACATTTAAGATTTAATAGATAATAAATAAATGGTAATGGCGATATAATTATATTTTTAAATGTTTTAACTTGAAATACAATCATTAATTGATGCGAATCATTAAATGGAATATATTTAACTATTTGATTTCCTTTTAATGCTGGGCCCAGATTGATTAATTTTTTTTTTTCATTACCATAAATTAATCCAAATGTTTCTTCTAATATTTTATCAAGTTTATTTAAATCAATTTTACTATTTACAAATAATATTAAAGACATCCGGTCGGCTGTATATAAATTTTGTTTAAATTCTTTTAATTTATTATGTATACGTGGTATTGTTAATGTTTCAGTTGTACCCGCTGTATAATGATTTAGAGGATGATCTTTATAATATAATGTTTTTATTATTTCACGATTTAACCAATCATTATCAACAATATTTTTATTTGATTCAGAATTAACATTTGAAATTTCTTTATTTACATATTTTTTTGATAATAATGGATTAACTAAAAAATTACCAAACACATCTAAATTATATAAATATGTATCCGATGAACATATGAAATAATAATGTGTATCTGTATCTGATGTATAAGCATTTGTCGTACCACCACTTTTATTTATACTTGATAAAAAATTATTTGATTTTGGATATTTTTTTGATCCCATAAATAACATATGTTCAAGAAAATGTGCTAGACCAGGTACATCTTCAAATGATGAACCACTATTGACATTTAAACAAGCCCCACATAATGTTTCATCATTATCTGTAATAATTACAACCTCTAAATTATTTTTAAATTTTTTATAATTATAACTTCTTGTATCATTATCTGATTTTTCAATATTTATTGACATTAGTTTGATTTATTATTAATGTTAATCAATATAAAAAATTTGAAAATAAATTTTATTATTTATTATAAACAATAACATATAAATCAAACTAATGTCAAAACTAGTAATACCCGAATTTGATCCTACAAATCCAATACAGTATATAGTTGATATTGAAAATTTACAAAAAAAGTTAGTTGACCCTAAAAAGAAACAAATATTAAAATTTATTAATTCATGGATGGGTAAAAAGAATAATGATCAAAAATTTAAATCATTTGAAAAATTTAAATCATTTGATAGTTTTAGAAATATATATTTTAAACAATTTCCAACAAATGATGAAACTAAAAAATTTCTATGTAAATATTTTGAAGTATATAATCAAGATTTTAATTTAGATCTCGAATATAATGAATCATTATTTACAACATATAATGCTCTATATATGATAAAATTAATGTTAAATACTATTTATTATGATTTAAAAAAAGATATAATAGAAAAAAAATTAGAAAATGGAAAAATATATAAAACTAAATTATATACGATTATTTATAAAAAACGTTAACACTTATTGAATTAACAATTATTGAATTAACACTTATTGAATTATTTTTTTATTTTAATGTTATAATTCAAAATTGGCGATAATCTTGAAATTATTTCATCGTATAAAGTACCTGTTTCAATATATTTTATAAGTTGTCTTATATCACATAACTCTTCAAGTTCTACTATACCTCTTTTCTCATCATCACTTGAATCATCTTTATTCTCAAAATCTGGTTCATTTTTATCCATAAAAATTTCTTCTGAATCATCATCTTTATGAATTAATTTATATCTTTGATAATTAGATCTATCGAATTTATATTTTAGATAATTCTGCATTAAGGTTTTTATGATTATGCAGAATGGTTTTATTACTTTTTTATTAAGATATATACCAGCCTTGTCTTTTTCCCACGAATCTTTGTGTTTTGCTGCAAAATTATTTCTAGCCGAATCAGTGTTAAATATAGATTGTAAATGTGGATTATCCTTCTTTAAAAATATTGTTAGAATTTTAATTATTGAATCAACAAGTTTCTTATTTTTATAATCTCTAATAATTGCCTTTTGTAATTTATTTGTTCTTAATGACTGTTCAACTGTTAATTTATAGAATGTATGAAGTATTGTTAATGATTCACGATCACCCGGATATTCTAAAGGTGGATTCTTTTTATACGTGTCATTCAAAATAGCTAAAGTTGATTTAGCATAATTTTTATTTTTAGTTGCAATTTTCTTAACTTCTTCTATCTGTTTAATTGTTTCCTTATGATTTTTTGTTACTTCTTTTTTTACTTCGTTTGTAACTTTTTTAGATACTTCTTTAATCACACCAGATACTATTTCTTCTTTTATTATGTTTAATGTGTTATCTCGTGTTTGTATTATTGTTTCTTGTTTTATCTTATTTAAATTTGCTTTATTTAATTTGTGTTTTTTAGTTTCTAAATGTCTGAAATAAAGTGGTAACTTTATTGTTTCATACTTACATATATCGCAATTATGTTTCATTATATAATATATAATTATATATAAAATTTTATATTATTTATAACGGAATATTTTTGTTACTGATATCCAAAGTACACCTTTTGATTATTGTTCTGCATGCACAAAGTATACTAAAATGTGCACTTTGGATATCAGTAACAACTTTTGTAAAATGTATATGTATAACAAAAATATTTTTGTGGTAAACCCTAAAAGAAACAAGTGACAACTTTTGCATTTTTTTGTAATTTTTTGTACATTTTTGGTAAAAAGATCATATATAACTAAATTTGTATATGTATACACTTTCTACTTTTTTAGATCAAAAATTTTTAATTTTTTTTATATTTTTTAACATTACAAAAACAATTAAAAAGTAATTATATCTATAAAATCAAAATATAAAATTTTAGATGAAAAATAAAAAAAACGATTTTTTCAAAAAGTCTTTTAAAATATTTTTAAATTTTACACAAACTTTTACAATTACAATTTTGTATATAAATAACAACAATTAACTTAACTTCAAATCTATAAATTTCAAATCTATAAATTTCAAATCTATAAATTTCAAATCTATAAATTTCAAATCTATAAATAACAACAATTAACTATATATTCTGTATATTCTGTATAATCTGTATATTCTGTATATTCTGTATATTCTGTATATTCTGTATATTC
>Ga0114966_10002923_pt1 | contig 15167 bp, 14 predicted proteins | sample M_130207_XF_Meta_FD_87029 | JGI IMG/M metagenome (GOLD analysis project Ga0114966, IMG submission 87029) | Freshwater microbial communities from Lake Montjoie, Canada to study carbon cycling - M_130207_XF_MetaG | ecosystem: Environmental > Aquatic > Freshwater > Lake | place: Lake Montjoie... | reverse complement strand
GAGCGTGAAGGAACTTACTTCAGCTTGGTGCAACCCTTCCAGGCGCACACTCGATGCCCTGATGAGGGTATTAACGTGTATTCATTTGCTCTCCGACCTGAGGAACATCAACCAAGCGGTACGTGCAACTTCTCGCGTATAGATAACGCTACCCTCCAACTTGTTCTTTCCAATGCCACAGTTGAGGGCACCAAGACTGCTAAGGTCCGCGTTTATGCCACCAACTATAATGTGCTCCGTATCATGTCTGGCATGGGCGGCCTCGCGTATAGTAATTAAACACCATATATCGTGTGGATCTTATTTATACAATTTAATATTAATAAATTTAATATTAAATAATGTTTTTTGAATATAAAAGCAAAAAACAAATTAAAGACAAATGTATATAATATATTATAAAATGAGCGTAGACATAGTAAATCTTATTGAAAGTAATCCAATTACTAAGTTAAATAGTGATTATCAATGCAAATTGATAGAAAAAGTAAAAAATAGTTTTTCAAATTATGAACAGCAAATATTTGTATCTAGTTTTTATTGTTATTTAAATTATAATTCTAAAACAGATTTTGTTATTGATCTGGATAATGTATGGAAATGGTTAGGTTTTAGTCAAAAAGTGAATGCAAAAACATTATTAGAAAAAAATTTTATTGTTAATAAAGATTATAAATTTTTGCTTTTGTTGCATCAAGAGCAAAAAAACTCTAACTTTGCTCCGCAAGTCGGTGGATCAAAAACTGATACAAGAGGTGGGCGCAATAAAGAAACTATAATGTTAAATATTGAGACCTTTAAAAAATTTTGTTTAAAAGCTGGAACAAAAAAAGCCGATGAAATTCATGAATATTATATAAAAATGGAAGAACTCTTACATGAGACCTTGCAAGAAGAAAGTATTGATCTAAAACAACAACTAGAAAAAGCGAAAGAAGAAATATTGTTAGTAGAAGATAAAAGTAAAAAAGAATATGATATACAATTAGCCAAAGAAAAGATTTTAGAAAGAGAAAAAATACTATTAAAAGAATTTGAAACAATTGGTTCTATTTTTTATATTATTAAAGTAAAATCATTTGAAAATGGACAATATATCGTTAAGGTAGGAGAAAGTCGTGTTGGAATTTTAGCACGATATAAAGAACATAAAAGTAAACATGATGAATGTTTATTACTCGATTGTTTTTTAGTTAATAGAAGTAAAGATTTTGAAACATTTATAAAGGATCATGATAATATTAGACACAGTAAAGTAACTGATTTACATGGACATGAAAAAGATTTAGAATTATTTTTAATTGGCAAAAATCTCTCATATAAAACATTGTTAAGCACAGTAAATAAAAATATTAAATATTTTAATGATACAAATAATGAAGTTAAAAAGTTAGAGCTTGAATTAGAAATTTTAAAGACTAAACAAAATTCTAATATTGAGTCTAATGAAGTTCCTAATGATTTATTAAAAAATTTATTAAATATGAATAAATTATTGATGAATAAAATAGATAAATTGGAACAATCTAACAAAGAAATTTTAGATAAACTAAATGCATCACAGACAAAACTGGTCACCGGATTTAATCAACAAAATCCTCATTTAGGATCGCGTCTTCAAAAAATTAACCCTGAAACATTGCATCTTGTTAAAGTATATGAATCTGTTACAGAAGCTATGAATGAAAATCAAATTATTAAAAGACCAAGTATAAATAAAGCAATTCAAGAAAATACCATATACTGTGGGTTTAGATGGTTGTTAGTTGAGCGAAATTTAGATCCAAATATTATTTATAATATTGAACCAACTAAACAAACAAGGTCTCAAAATCTGGGATATATTGCAAAATTAAATATAGATAAATCTGAAATTATAAATGTATATTTGGATAGAAAAAACGCAGCAAATCTAAATGGATATTCATCGTCAAGTGGATTAGATAATGTAGTTAAAAATGTCACATTGTCTAAAGGTCATTATTATATATTATATGATAGTTGTGATGACGAATTAAAAGAAAAATTTATTATTAAAAACAATAATCAAGAACCAATTTTATACAAAAATGGTATTGGTCAATTTGATGCAGAAAATAATTTAGTTAAAGAATTTATATGCAAATATGATTGCATTAAATCATTTCATATAAGTGATAAGACTCTACAAAAAGCACTTGATAAGCAAGTTCCATATAATGGCCACATGTTTAAATATTTACAGCCAAAATTAGCAGTTTATTAGTTATAAAACTAACAATTATCAAAAACATTTATTAAAAATAATCCGCGCAATTTCATAACCAAGATAACAAATTACAATAAAATATGTTCGATTCCAAATTCAATGACTGTTTTAAATGAATTGCTTCCAGTATTAATTGAAATGGCATTAAATGGACAAGTTGGCACAGTTAACCTAACAAATCCAGGAACAATAAGTCACAATGAAATATTACAAATATATAAGGAAGTAGTTGAACCCAACTTTAGCTGGGTTAATTTTTCAATTGAAGAACAAAATGCCATATTGGCTTCAAAAAGATCAAATAATTGTTTGAATACGGAGAAGTTAAAAAGTATTATGTTTGTAAAAGATATCAAGACGTCTGTTAAAGATATTATGATTTTAATGAAAACTAACAAAAATGAAAATATGAATCCAGACGATTTATTTGTTAGTTTACAAGCGTTATAAAATAATAAATATATTATATAATCTATTTATTATGAAGCTATTGGTTACTGGTGGTTACTGGTGGTTGTGGATTTATTGGATCTAATTTTGTTAATTATTATTTCAAGGAGAATCCTAATGCTACTATTGTTAATATAGACGCGATGTATTATTGCGCTTCAGAAACTAATGTATTAGAATCAGTGAGAAACTCTGAACGATATCATTTAGTAAAAGGAAACATTAGTTCTTTTGATCTCGTTGCTAATATTTTAAGAATTTATCAAATTGATACAGTAATTCATTTTGCGGCGCAATCACATGTTCAAAATTCATTCGATAACGCATTACAATATACACATGATAATGTAGTTGGAACTCATACGTTGTTGGAATCTTGTCGAAAATACGGGAAAGTTAGCAGATTCATTCATATTTCAACTGATGAAGTGTATGGCGAATCAATGTTATCAGAAAATGAGGAAAAAAACATGAAGGATCTATTTTGTGTCCAACTAATCCATACGCCGCAACAAAAGCGGCGGCTGAATTAATTGCCAAATCATATTATCATTCATTTAAAATGCCCATTATAATCACCAGAGGTAATAACGTTTACGGTCCAAATCAATATCCGGAAAAACTGGTGCCGCGCTTTATTGAACTACTTTTACAATCAAACCAGGTAACTATCCAGGGAGATGGATCTAATGTTCGAGCATTTTTACACGTGAATGATGTATGTAGTGCGTTAAAATTAGTATTAGAAAAGGGAGAAATTGGAGAAATATATAATATTGGTAGCGACGACCTTCATGAATATACTGTTACGGAAATCGCGCATATATTAATAAACAAAATTGTAAAAACAAATAATTATGATGAGTGGATTAAATATATTGAAGATAGACCATTTAATGATAAACGATATTATATTAGCAATCAAAAGGTAAAAAATCTTGGCTGGATAATTGAAATGGATTTTGACAAAGGATTAGATGATTTAATTGAAAAAATGCGATTAGTAGCTAAATAAAATAAAAAACTATTAATTTACTAACTATTAATTTACTAACTATTAATTTACTAACTATTAATTTACTAACTATTAATTTACTAACTATTAATTTAATTATCGTCTTCTTCAACATCGAATTCCTCGAGTTCTTCGAATTCTTCTCCATTCCATTTCACATTTCTAGAATTAAACAAAATGTTCATGTTTATAACCTCCGGTTTCGCAGTTGACTCGAATCTTGTAAACAGGGTCGCAATTTGATCGTCATCTCTGAACCGTGCGCTGTATTCTTGCTGAATATTATTTCGCCCAATGCGTCCAAGAGCTTGAATAATCTTTTCCTGTGTTAGCCCCAAGTCCTTGCTCAAATAGCCGTGACAGAACTGATAATTTGTTCCATATATGTAGTCACTGTCGGCAATAGTCATAAATAGCCTCTGTGAATCCGCCAATTTTTTCATAATTTCAGTATATGCGATGCTATTGTGGTTCGCAAATACTCCGATGCCTAGCAACAATAATACTTTCCAACTGTCATCTACGTTGTTGAGAGACATGATCGCATCGACATCATCTTCATTTACATTGCTTGTGAATGAATTAGGAGCATTTATGTCTTGAGCCCATTTTTCTTTATGCGACGATCGATTTGGAACAAAGAGATCATGAAGAGTCGCGCTTTTAATCATTTGAGACAGAATTGTTAGTTGCTCCTTTAATTTTATAATTTCTTTGTCCTTTGATTTATCGATCATTTCGCCGGCAACTTTCTCCTTTTTTTTGCCATCTTTTTTAGATTTGTCACTGCTTGATCCGGTTCCTTTGCCCATTTGTTCCTGTGAGTTTTCCAGCTCTGCTTCGATTGCCGCAATTTTTTCAGATACTTCATTATTGAAATCGATTTTATCTTGAATGTCTTTCATTACGCTTGCTGGTATGTTTGCTTGCTGAATACAAAATTTTGCGACCTTAGTAACATCTTTCGCCAAGAATATGGTAGGTCCATCTGTAAGCGTATAGGCGTCTTTGGTAGTCACATATATAGCACATGTGCCTGCTGCTGCTGTCGCCGATGCTGGTTCTCTAGGAATTTGTAAACTGGTTGTTCTTTCTATTACTGCGCCTGGTCTTACAGATCCTGACCCTAAGCTAGCTGATTTGGTAATTTTGTTGCCCTTAGCATCTATCGTATCATTTGGCTGAATTTTTCTAGTTCTGGTATCAGAGAAGAATGCGTAAACCAGATGCCATTTTTCAGGAACAATATTCTTCAAAGTTTTAAGATAATACATTTTAATAGACTGCATAGTAATGTCGGTTGCTGTAAGAAAGTTTCTGTTAAATTTCGCGGAAGATTTGGTCAAATTGAATTCTTCCACATGAATGATGAACCGAGATGCTTCAGTCAAGTCGAAATATCGAAGTAGTGTCAAGTTATCTTCACAATGTTGAACCGTTTCAAGCACTTTTTCATAATCGCTGCTAATATAGTGCGGCATCACAGTGTATCCATTGTTATTTAAAATAGGGATCGTTTTGCGACAATCGTGACTCGCGATATTGAATATTCTGGGCTGCTTAACAATGGATTCAAAACCATCTTCTGTTTCATTGTAAAATACAGTATTCGCAAACTTGTTCTCAAAATCTCTAATAGTTTCTCCAATCTCATGCGCCTTAGGTAGCGTTGCGGATGATAATACTACATTAGGAATGATATTTTCTTTCCAATTTCTTTTGATAACTTTGTGTAAATCGTGCTCCACATAGTCCATCGTAATCGTCGGTTCATCCCAGTAAGTAATAATGTTTTGCGCTCTGTTAAACGATAACATGTAATACATTGCGCACAAATAAGACCTAATATCGCAAATAATGATCTCTACTTTGTCTCCAACAGAGTTGTCCACTTTTCGAATTGAACCGCTGCGTTTATCTCTTGTGTATTCTTTGGCTGCGAAATAATGAAGACGAATGTCATCCGCGGAAGAGCATCCAAATGCGAATGCGATGCGTTTGCCGACAGAAATAGCGGATCTAGCTAATGCGACACCAACATGCCTAGCAGCGCAAACAAATATAATTTTATTGGTTTCAGAAAGACCCAGCGGCGTAAGCGTTTTTCCGGTTCCTGTAGGAGCAATGTAGAGCACTAATTTCGGACACTGAATTTTACAAACAGAGAAGATCTCTTTTTGATGACCGTATAGCTGCATGTCACCATACTTTAACAAACTAGAGTTGCGCTCGATGTAGTCGTATGCGTTCCTAACGATTTCTAAAAGAGTCACCTCTTTTTCAATATTTTCCAGAATTGCGTTTATTATCTGCTTAATATAGCAATTCACTTTGTCGATGTTGTTGAGCATCAAATTGACCAGCGTGTAATAGTTAAATATCCATAAATTATTATTGACAGTTTTATAATTTAGCATGTGCTCCAGATGCTTGACAAGAATAAATTCATAGATCTCGGTAGTGATTTCATTAATCGCTTCAAATCGTCCAATGCGAATTTGGTCAGCGCTCTTGAGTTTTATTAGCGCGCAAATCTTGACTTGACAAAGGAAGTTGCCGTTAACATCTTGTCTTCTTTGACTATCTTTTTCTTCATCGGATGAAGAACCGTTTGCCAGTTCTTCTTTTTTCGCGCGATATTTATTGCTGTCATTGCTGAATGTTACGTAAGTGACGTGATTTCGTTCTAATAAGGTCTTAATTCTGGCGGCAAAGTATTTATTGTAAAGAAAGTCTTCCATCTGCTGACTGTATTCTATTTTCAAAAAGTTAAAGAGCGAATTTGTCTTGTTTGTTCTAATATTAACATCTGTGTAACCAGAGGTTATTAATTTTAATATTGCTAACTCATCCTGAGATACGGGAATTTCAACCGAGTCCCATTCAGATTTAGATAATTTTTGTTGATTGAGAAGATTCATTGTTTTTAAAAGGGATTGTATTAGTTAAGTATACTATTATCTTTAAGTGGATTTAAAATTTCAATTTTTTCTAAGGGAACTACGTTCCCCTAAAAAATTGAAAAATAAAAATACTTAAGGGTAAAGGGTATAAATATATGATAATATAACTATTAAGAATAATAATGGCACAAAATATAATGGAACAAAATAACCAAAATACTGTAACTCTTGTATCATTTGACGGCGATATCGGTTCCGGTAAAAGCACGATGATGAAAAAAGCAGAGGAATATTATAAAAATAACCCGAATGTCATATTTGCCGAGGAACCTGTTAGGAAATGGAACCTAATCAAGGACAAAAATGGCACGGAAATGTTGAAGTTGTTTTATCAGGATCAAGAAAAGCACGCATTCAAGTTCCAGATTATGGCGTTTGTTTCCAGGCTTGCCGGGCTAAGAGAAATCGTCAAAGCAAATCGACATAAAAATATTGTTATTATCACTGAGCGTAGTTTGTATACCGACAAGGAAATCTTTGCGAAGATGTTATACGATCAGGGAAAAATGTCAGATGTCGAGCATCAAATCTACTTGACATTGTTTGACGAATTTGCGGCGGAATTTGAAGTAAACAAGGTCGTTTACATAAGAACGGATCCTGTCAAATGCCATGAGCGCATACATTTGAGAGCAAGAGAAGGGGAAGAGCTGATACCGTTAGCATATTTAGAAGAATGTCACAATTATCATGAGGCATTTTTAGACCAGGATCGCGGACTATTCAAGGAACAGCTTGTGCTAGACGGAAACCAAGATATTTATCAGAATCCAACATTGGCGTCAGATTGGATGCAACAGATCGACGACTTTATTCAGAGACGCACATGAATTGTCTTTAAGTAGTAAATTCAAATAAATAATTAATATCTTTTTTATTTGAATATTTATATTATACTTCTTCGGTTTCTGATCTAGAGGTTGGTTTCATTTTTAATGTTTTTGCTTTGGACACCGATTTTGCCCTAGATTTTTCTGTTGCTTTTCTTTGTTTTTCTGCGGCTTTTCTTGACCTTTCTGCCTCCTTTTCAGTCACCTTTCTTAATTTTTCTGCTTCTTTTTCAGTCGCCTTTCTTAATTTTTCTGCTTCCTTTTCAGTCGCCTTTCTTAATTTTTCTGCTTCCTTTTCAGTCGCCCTTCTTAATTTTTCTGCTTCTTTTTCTTGTTTCGATTGCCTTTCTGATTTCGGCAATATAGCTTTTTTTGCCGTCATATTTTTTCTCTTTTCCTTTTCACCCTCACTTAATTCAGAAGAAGAAGTGTCAATTTTTATTGTTTTATTAAATTTGCTATATTTCTTTGCGGCAACAGATTTTGGTCTAGATGCTGGATTTACTTCTTTTTGCATAATAGCGCTTATATTTTGTCTAAAATTTATATATTGATCTGTAACTTCTTTTTGTTGAATATAACTCATAAGTTTTTCAGAAGTAATTTCTTCATCAAAAATTTCTGAAAAATATTTTGCCATTTTATTATTTATAAGACTTGTATATCCTCTGATTACCTTTTTTAAATAATTATCATTATTTAATCGGTTTTCATTTAATATAGCATCATTAATTTGTCTGCTAGGAATTTCAGGATTTTTTAAACACATTTCAGCAAAAAACATGGACCATGCTACACAATATCCTTCTGGTTCTATTGCTTCGCGTGGAAGTGTGCTATTATCTTCAATGAATTGAACCCCATTTGATGGACATACCTCACTTGCTTTAATTAATTTAATGTCAGGTAATCCACTTTGGTTTAATTTAGCATTAATGCCGGCCACAGATAAAGATAAAAATTTATTTACAACACGGTTTACTCTCGCAGTATCTAGTCCCATGTATTGAAATCCATGAGGTTCAAAATGTTCTAGTTCTCTTGTATTACTACGATATATCAATAAATTTGCGTGCGCTATTTTTTTTAGATTTGATTCAATTTCTAAAGTTAATGGAATAATTATAAAAGGGTTATCTTTTTTAATACATTTTACCATTTGTTCTATAAAGTTTTTTCGAAGAAGATCGTTTAATTCATCGTGCTCATTCTTATAAACATGAATAATAATATCTGGTGCAACCCTTCCTCTTTCTGTTATTGTGCAAGTTGTTTTATATTTTTTAAAAAGATACAAGTAAAATAATGTTTCAAAAAAAGCATGGCCTCCAAATGTTTTTAATTTAACACGTTTATCAAAAAGTTGGTGCATTCTTTTTGCTATTTTTTTGTCATATGTTATTTTATCTGGAAGAGGTTCAGGAAATTTTAGTTCAATCTCTTCTACTGCTTTTTCAGGGCTTGTCGATTTTACCTTTATTAGGATACTTTCTGGTGTTGGAGATTTATTCTTGGGACTCGACTTCTTTGGACTAGAATTCTTCGGACTTGACTTCTTCGGACTAGAATTTTTCGGACTAGTATTCTTCGGAACCGAAGTTTTCTTCTTTTCAGAACTCTTATCACTTGATGTTGTCTTCTTTTCAGAATTTTCACTTTCACCTTCTCCTATCGGATATAAATTATTGTAAGGAGTTAACGTTCTTGTTTTAATATTTTTTCTTTTAGTTTTTTGTGATGTTCTTTTAAATGAAGAAGTAATTTGTTTTTTTATACTACTAAATAGGCCCATTTATATATTTATGTTATATTTAAAATTCTTCCTCATCGGGTATTTCTTTAAAAACAACTGTTTTAGCTTTTGTTGTTTTTGATTTTTTAGTCTTAGCTAATGCTTTCTCATCTTTTATTCGCTGTTTTTCCGCTTCTTTCTCTTCTCTTATCCGTTGTTTTTCAATGGCTTTTTCTTTTTTATCCTCTTGCATTCTGAGCTTAACCGTTTCTCTGTGAGATTTCATTATTTCTGACATTTTCTTTTTGTCAAGTAATGAAACACCGTGAGATGCTTTAGATGCAGGAGACATCTTTCTCGTGGCAGCAGCAGCAGAAGCTTTTACTTTTGCTGTCTTTCTTTTTGGCGAGACACGATCGGCACTTTTAAGCGATGAAGATGATGTTTCTGGTCTAATATTTTGAGTAAATTCTGTATATTTATATTTTATATCAGGATATTCTCTGGTTTTTGCATAAAAATTTGTCCCTGATTCTACTTCCATTATTTCTAATAATTTGTCTAAATCTTTTTGTTGTATTTTTTTTTCAAAAAGCACACGATGTATTTTTGCAGATGAAATTGGTTCATCATATACTTGAGAAAAATGTTTTTCTATCTTATTGTTTATAAAAGCAGTATAACCTCGTATTATGTTTCGTAAATAATTATTTTTATTTTCATATAATTCTGTTTTATCCATTACTGCCTCATAAACTTCTCTGCTCGACATTTCAGGATTTTTCAAGCACAACTCAGTAAAAAACATAGTCCATGCCTCACAATATCCTCCAGGTTCTATTAATGCATTTTTTGGTATTATGCTTTCTCCTTCTAGATCTTGAACCCCGCGTATAACTGGACAAACATCATGTGCTTTTACTAGTGTAATTTTTGGCAGTTTTTCTTCGCCTGCATTTAAAGTTTTATTATAGGCTTTAATATCTTTATTTATTAATTTTACAAACCTATCTAAATAGATGTTTAGCATATTAACTACATATTCACTTCCTTCACCTTTATATACTTTTCCATGTGGTTCAAAATGTTCTATCGTTCCTGTATTTGCTCGATATACTAATAAATTCGCATGGCCACCAGCCGATGATTGAAATCCTAGTGGTATTGTTATTATTTTAACACCCCTTATAATACATTCAGAAACAGCTTTGGCTGTTTTTTTTATTGTCTCTATTTGATCACCATAGAAATCATAAAACCAAACTTCGTGCCTATTGTCTGTTAAATCTAAGTTAAAATGCATGCGCCATTTAGCATTTTGATCTAGTATTAGACATTCCGTTTTGTATTTTTTAAAAAGGTATAAATAAAATAGATTGGATAAATACATTGAAGATGTAAAAGGTTCTAGTTTATTACGTGATTGAAATATTTTGTCCATTTTTTTCGCAACTGCGGCATTGTAATCTATTTTATCTGAAAGTGCAACAGGCATTTTTAATTTAACATCGCCATAATGTCGAGGAGCAGAGGTGCTAGATTTTGGAATTGAACTTGATCTGGATCTAGATCTGGACCAAGACCTGGATCTGGACCTGGACCAAGACCTGGATCTGGATCTAGACCTGGATTTAGGTGGTGTATTATCAGGGCTTTTTGGTTTTCCAAAAAAAGAAGGTGGTGGGCCATCTGGACTTTTTGGTATAAGTCTAGTAGGTGGCACTGGTCCATCTGGACTTTTTGGTTTAAGTCTAGTAGGTGGTGGTCCATCTGGACTTTTTGGTCTAAGTCTAGTAAGTGGCGGTTCATCTGGACTTTTTGGTTTAAGATAAGATTTTTTTCTTGATTTTTTTTTACTTGAAGAGGAAGAACTATCAAAAAAATTCATTATATATTATTTAAATATTTAAATAATATTTAACATGTTTAAATATTATAGAATGCAAACCTCTGTAAACGATATAACAAAAGATATTGTTGTTAGTTGCCCTCATTGTTTAGACTCAGTTTTAATTGAGAAACTAAATTGTCGAATATTTCGGCACGGAACATTGAAGAACAATGGTCAGCAAATGAATCCGCATGAAACGAAAGAAGTTTGCGATTATTTTGTAGCAAATAATATGATATACGGTTGCGGTAAACCATTTAAGATTGAACAAAATCAGGACGGTGAATTTGTTGCCATTGTTTGCGGATATATTTAAGTCGTTACTTAGAATGCGAAATCAACTACAACAGGATAATGATCTGAATTCCATTTACCACAATATTCTCTATATTCGTGATATATATACGTATTAATTATTTTACTATTTATTTTCGATGTAACCAAAATATGGTCAATCATAGAATAATCTTTCTGTGAACTAGTATCACAATTATTATCAGAGTCCCACCAATCACTGAAGCGTTCATTTTGAACTATTCGGGATGCCACATTTGTTAGTGTATATTTACCTTTCCATTCTCCATCTAACCCCTTCAATATATCAAGCACTTTTGAAATAGGTTTATCAAAATTCATATCCAATACTTCTGCGTCAAAATCATTCATGTCGCCTAACAAAATAATTTCATATCCTTTCATTACATAATCATAGACAACATATTGTAGAACTTGAGATTGAGCTTCTCTTTGAGCACATCGTGATGGATCTGTAGGATATGCTAATAAATGTGCCGCAATGAATGCGGTTTTCAAACCACCGAAATTATATTCTGTTATATAATGTTTACTGACACCTGAACTACCCGGTGATCCAGTGTATCCACATTTAGATCCTGGAACAGGATAACTTACTCTAGTTTCAGTTCGATATAGACTTACCAGAGGGTCTACTTTGGTTATCATGCCAACATTTTGCCCCGTGCTTGTATCAGTTCCTTTCTTTAAATAAGGTTTAAAAATGTTTGTTTGATTTTGTATTAATAAGTTCAATTCATCACAGCCTTCAACTTCACAAAAATTAACCAAATCAGGATCTAAATCAGTCAAAACATTCGATACATAAGATAAATGTGTCTGCGCATCAGTTTCAGTCTTCCATGGACATCCATTTCCAGGGCAATTTGCGGAGCTATAATAGTCAATAAATAACCATTCTACATTGTATTGAACAAGGCGAAAAGTATTTTTATCTTTTCTTCTATCCTCAATTGAGTAAACTAGTGGACATTCAGTATCCGCATTTATAAAAACTGTCATTACTAGGGCAAGTAAAGTAGTAAATACCATTATTATATATTTATATATTTATATAATTTTATAAATATATAAATTCATTTAAAATTGAAATATAATTAAATAATTTAAACATAATTATTAATATTAACTAACAAATATAATTATGTTTAAAAATTTAAAAAAGGATTCTAAAGATGCGAAAGTATTTCCTATAAATGAATACACGATGAATTTTGATGGAGCGAGCAAGGGAAACCCCGGATTATCAGGCGCAGGAGCAGTTATATATAAAAACCAAGAAGAAATTTGGTCGGCTGCCAAATTTGTCGGGTTTAAGACGAACAATCAAGCAGAATATTCGTCTTTAATCCTAGGTCTTAAAGGGGCATTAAACTTAGGTATAAATCATTTGTCAGTTTTAGGCGATAGTTTGTTAGTTATTAACCAAGTAAACAATATTTACAAGGTAAAATCGGAAGCAATTTTAAACTTATATAATGAAGTGTTACAGCTTAAGGCACAGTTTGCTTTTATAGAATTCAATCATGTATATCGCGATAAAAATAAACGCGCAGATGAGCTTTCAAATATAGCATTACTTGATTTAGAAAAACCAGATTTACAATCCGATTTTATAAAAGAATTAGATGAAGATTGGCTGGAGGAAACCAAAATAGATCATCTTATTCGAGAAAAAGAACCTATGTTAACAGTGAAAATACCTTTACCTACAGTTAGTCCAAAGAAAAAGACAAATATCAATACAAATACAAAAAACAAGCAATTATCTATCACCCAGTTTTTCAAAATCGGACCTTTATAATTCAAAGTATATAAAATATAAAATTGAAAAATAAATTATTTATATTAATTTTTTCATTAATATAAACATGCCATATATTCTTGAAGTTCAAAAATTTAATCCTACTGATCCTTTATCACAATCTGAATGGAATGGTAAAAGCATTCACGTAGGATATATGAATAAAGTTTTTAAAACAAAAAACCAAGCTTGTGCATATTATGATATATATAATCCTACTATGAGACCATTAAACGGTCATCATACATACCAAAGTGATTGGAATTCTGATACACACTTGCTTTACGTGGTTCATGAATATGGAGATGAATCTTTATCAATACCATCATTTGAAGAAGATGAAAAAAATTCAGTGATTGAACAGTTTATTGCCGATAACATCGAGCATGCTGTAGGAGGACACGTTGGTAAAAGAATATTGCATAGTGTGTTTAAAGAGTGGTTTCAAAAAAACTACACTGGCAAAAAAATTCCAAAGCTGATGGAGCTAGAAATGGCTATGAATGAAAAATTTGAGGTGAAGACAAATAAAAAGGGAATGAAAGAGTGGATCAATATAAAAATAAAGAGTGATGAATTAGGCAATGATTGCGATTTAGATGAAATCTAATATTCAATAAGCGATATATTTAAAGCCGGGTGCGCTTTAAATTTGAGTATATCGATGTTTTTTTTGCTATTTGTATTATTTATAGGAAACAATTCCTTGCCGTAAATATCATATAATAACAGCCACTCAAATAGTCCGCCCATATATGCGTATACTTCGCTGAATCCGAGTGACAACAATTGTTGATACTTTTTGTCGACCAATTCGTCATTACAATGCTTCCCATATACGATAATTTTGATGCCGCGATTTTCCTTCAAATATTTGTTGATAAGCGCCTCTTCTTTTTCAACGCTTATGGTAGTCGATATCAGGCATTCTTGGCTATTCGATGGAAGGGTATTAATAAGCATATACAGTTCCGGATTTTTGACCACTGTCTGCATATCCTCATAATTGATTTTTTTTATTGAAACGGAATTGCCCATTTATTAAAGTTATATTAAAGTTATATTAAAGTATTTAAATCTTTTTTGTTAGTTTATCTATTTTATTTATACAAAAAATTGAAACTCTTTTTAAAGAAAAAAGAAATAGTATTATTATAAACCACTCTACTATTTTAAAATGAATAACGCTGAAGCTAAATACGGCGCTGAAGCTAAAGCTAAATACGAGTTTGCTCTCTTCTACAACAATTTTATTGTAGAATTGCTACAAAAACCGCATTCTAAGGAAATGCATAAATTACTTCTTTCAAAAAAAGAGGAGGCGGATAGGGAATTGTTTGCTTTGTATGATTGTAGACGACTAATTTGTTTCAGAGACATTAAAACGCTTAGGGAATGTCCAGATCCTTTGTCAGAGAAACAACTATTAGTTCTAAACTCAGATTTAAATGCTACTTTTGTCCAAAATACAGGTTATATCCAACAGTTCTTACTAGGTCTGATCACTGAGTTGCCAGAAGAACTTAAAAGACTGATTGGCGCCTATTCACCTCATGTAAAAAATCAAAAAAGTCTGATTCGCATCGAATTCTACAATACTTGGTTCGCGGCAAATAAGACGCGTATCGTCGGATTACTAAAAGGCTGGTCCAAGGCTAAATTAGGACACACATTGAATAATATTCGGTCGGCAAATAATCCTTACTATAATAATTGTCCAAAAGATTCGGCTGTTTTCAAAAAGAGTTCAGAATTAATGTTTCGATCGCGAATAGAAACATTAATTGAAGAGAAGGGTCGCCGGTCAAACATGGAACAATATAGCTTGTTATTAGCAATTGAAAAATATAATGAGAGAAAGTAGAAAATTTGGGGTATAAAATTTCTTCTAATTTCATAAAATAATCATGAACTTCGTC
>Ga0114966_10002922_pt1 | contig 15168 bp, 16 predicted proteins | sample M_130207_XF_Meta_FD_87029 | JGI IMG/M metagenome (GOLD analysis project Ga0114966, IMG submission 87029) | Freshwater microbial communities from Lake Montjoie, Canada to study carbon cycling - M_130207_XF_MetaG | ecosystem: Environmental > Aquatic > Freshwater > Lake | place: Lake Montjoie... | reverse complement strand
TTTCCGGCCGCACCGGATGCGCCAAAGGCCCTGCATCCTCGCGAAACTGGCGCGCGCGCAGGTTCAGCACATCTTCGATGCGCTTAACCGCGGCAGAGCGCATATCGCCGCTGAATTGCTGATCGCGAAAGACCGTCAGCCCCTCTTTCAGGCACAGTTGAAACCAATCGCGGCAGGTGATGCGGTTGCCTGTCCAGTTGTGGAAATATTCATGCGCGATGACCGATTCAATCCGGCCGTAATCATCGTCGGTCGCCGTCTGAGGGCTGGCCAGCACGAGTTTAGAGTTGAAGATGTTCAGCCCCTTATTCTCCATCGCCCCCATGTTGAAATCGTCAACCGCGACGATGTTGAAAATGTCCAGATCGTATTCGCGCCCATAGACCGCCTCGTCCCAGCGCATCGAGCGGATCAAACTGTCCATCGCATAGGCGCAGCGGTCTTCATCCCCGGGGCGAACGTAGATGTTCAGATCAACCTTGCGGCCGCCCATCGTGGTGAAGCGGTCGGTGTGCGCCAAAAGATCGCCCGCCACCAGCGCGAACAGATAGGCGGGCTTGGGCCAAGGGTCGTGCCATTCGGCCCAACCTGCGCCCTGTGCCACGGGATTGCCGTTTGACAATAGCACCGGCAAATCGCTTTCGATCCGCACGGTGAAAGGGGCCATCACATCGGGCCGGTCGGGGTAATAGGTGATATGGCGAAAGCCCTGCGCCTCGCATTGGGTGCAATACATGCCGTTCGACATATACAGCCCCTCAAGCGAGAAGTTGCCCTCGGGGGCAATCTCGACCTCAGTCTCCAGCGTGAAGTCGCCCTGCGGCAGCAGGTGGGCTGCGATGGTCAGGCCGGCATCATCGGGGGTCACATCCAGCGCAGCCCCGTTCAGCCGGGCCCCGATCAGGCGCAGCCCCTCGCCATCCAGCCGCAGATCGTGGCCATGGCCCCGCGCGGGGTTGGGTTGCAGATCAAGGCGCGCCAGCACCCGTGTGGCTTTGGGGGCAAGGCGAAAGGTCAGATGCACCGCCGTCACAAGATGGGTGAAGGGCTGGTAATCGGCCAGATAGACGGTCTTGGGGCTTTCGGCGTTCATCGGGTCTATCCTTCAGGTAGGCTGAGGCGACACCCCAGCAAAGGTCACAGGCTTTGCGCAAGAGCCGCCAATTTGCCCAAGGTTTCAAGGCCCTTTTCATCGGCCTGATATTTCATCGCAGCCGTGCGGGCAGCAGCATCGGGCAGGGTCAGCGTTTGGGTTACAAGCGTGCCGCCCGCCTGCGGGGTCAAAGCAATCTCAACCTGCATCGGTGGGGATTGGGCGTCATCATCCAGCACAAAGGCGATGCGGTCGGCCTGCATGACGCTGTAGCGGTGACGGTTGGCCCAAGTTTGGCCGCGCCCCACCATGTCAAAGCGCCAAAGGCCACCGGCGCGTAGATCAATCTCTTTGGTCACGCATGTAAACCCCGCCGGGCCAAACCATGTTGGCAACAAAGCAGGGTCGCTCCAGCAGCGCAGAACGGTGGCGGGGTGGGCGGCGATATGGGCGGAAATCGTGATCTGGCGCGCGGCAAGGTCTTGCGCATAAGCCTCAAGCTGGGTCGCCACCATCCCCCAGCCGTCATGAAACCCCATCGCGCGGTGCTGCTCTGCCGCCGCTTTCGAACGGTGCCGCACCACTGCGCGGTAGCGCGTGACACTGGGTTCCAAATCTTCCAAGGTGATGATCGCCGTCATAAACGGTTCGGCCGCAGGCTTCCACCCTGCCTGATAGGTGTCGGTAAAGACCAGCTTTTCATGGGGGATCACCTCAAGATAAACCCCGTTGTTTTCCATCAGGGTGCCGTCCACATCAAACGTCGTGCAACAGGCCCCACCCACCCGCAAGTCTAACACGCAAGCCACAACCTTGTGCGGTTTGGGCACAAACCAATGCGGCAGATGCTGCGCGTCAGTCCAACAGGCCCACAAAGCCGCGCGGGGGGCCATAATGTCGCGCACCAGTTCAAGGTCACACTCGGGGTCAAAATCAAGTCTCATGGCGCACTCCGTCATCCCATCCACGTCTCAGATACACCGCCTCGCACCCCACCAAAAGCCCACACCTCTCCCCTTTCATACGTGCTCAAATATCCCACGGGGGTGCGGGGGTGTGAAACCCCCGCTCTTAGACAGCGGGTGCGGCGGTGTGAAACCGCCGCTTAGTCCAGCGCGGGCAATGCCTGCGCACGGGCATAGGCGAGTACAACCGCCTCGGCCCCATGGTGTTCGGCCAAGGCCATCAGGCGAAAGCGGATGCGCGCAAGGCTGCGGTAGTGTTCCAGCCATGCCGCATTCAGCACCGCACCGCCCAAGGCCCCGACCAAGGGCACAGCCGATGCCGCAAGCCATGGCCCCAAAAGCGGCACCAAGCGCGGCACGGTGCGGGCGATCCAACCCGACAGGGTCGGCCCCGCCAACGCCAAACGTCCCGAGACATAGGCAGGGTTTAGCACCTCGGCCACGGCCAACACCCGCCCGCTGGACAGAATGTCCAAAGTCGCCAAGGCCACGCCATCGCGGTCAGGGTCAAGCCCTGCTTCACGCGCTTCTTCGCGGATGGCTTGCAAAAAGATCACCAGCGCCACGGGCAAATCGGCCAAGGCCCCCGCCAGCCCCACAGCGCCCCCCGCAGCACCCGAGGCGATGACCATCCAGCGTTGCTGGCGCGGGCTGGTTTGGGGGGCGGCTTTGGCAATCCCTAGCCCCACACGCAGCGCTTGGACCACCTGCGCTTCCACCTGCGCGCGCACAGCATCTGGCAGACGCGCCCATTGCGCCTCAACCCCCGCGCCCAAACTGCGCGAGCGTGCCACCCAAGAGTGGTCCACCCGCGCGCTGTCTTGCGCCAAAGTGGCGACTTCAAGGTCAAGATCGTGCAGGATACGGGCGGGAAGTTGGCTCATGCGACCTATATGGGCATCAGGCTGCGCACTGAAAAGGCCTAGGCGGCGGTGACTTTGCTCACCGGCCCGCCCACATGATCCCATGCGCCTGCTTTGAGGGCAAAGCCCAACACCCGGTCGGGGTTGGTCGGGGGCGGCATGATCACATGGCTTAGCTTGTCAAAGCCAAAGCGGCTGTAATAGGGCAAATCGCCCACCAGCAGCACCCTTTCCCACCCCAAACGGCGGGCTTCGGTCAGGCTTTCGTTGATCAGCAATCCGCCCAAACCCTCGCCCTGGTGGGTCGGATGCACGGCAATGGGGCCAAGCAGCAAAGCATCCTCGCCCCCCACTTCGATGGGCCAATAGCGAATAGCGGCGGCAAGCACACCGTCGGCCCGCAGCGTCAGGCACAAAGCCGCAACCGTGGGCACGCCATCGCGCAAGCGGTAAGACGACAAGGCCGTGCGCCCGGGCGAAAAGCACAGGTCATACAGCGCCTCCACCTCCCACCAGTCGGCTTCGGTCTCTTCTTCCAACTGGTACAAGGCGCCTCCGCTTCGGGCCAAGGGGAATCATCTGCAAACGCGCGTAACATGTGAAGATGTCAGGATCAAATCCCAAGCCTTCCCCCGCCCCCTTCCCTTCTCTCTCCCCCCTGCATAAGCTGCTGCCAACCACGCCCTGCCCCCAAACCGAACGAGCCGCCCCATGTTCTACCAGCCCAAAGACGGCCACGGCCTGCCCCATTCGCCCTTTAACGCCATCGTATCCCCCCGCCCGATTGGCTGGATTTCGACCCGTGGCCCGCAGGGCGACAATCTAGCCCCCTATTCGTTTTTCAACGCGGTCGCTTATACCCCTCCACAGGTGATGTTTGCGGGCACGATGAAAGATTCGCTCCGCAACATTCAAGACACCGGTGTTTTTGCCGCCAATGTCGTCTCGCGCCCGATGTGGGAGCAGATGAACCAAACCTCGGCCCATCTTGCCCACGGGGTCGATGAATTCGCCCATGCTGGCGTGCAAAAGGCTGAATGCACCCTGATCAATTGCCCCCGTGTCGCACATTCGCCCGCAACTCTGGAATGCCGCTTGCAACAGGTGGTGACACTGGAAGGCGGCGAGGATTTCATGGTCATAGGCACCGTGATCGGCGTGCATATTGGCGATGACTACCTGACGGGGGGCAAGTTTGATGTGGTCAAAGCCCAAGTCATGGCGCGCTTGGGTTATATGGACTATGCCCAGATCACTGAAACCCTGACGCTGAAGCGCCCCGACTAAGGGCTCAAAATCACCGACTTCGCCGCCAAATCCCTGCCGCGCCACAGGTAGAGGGCTGCGAGCGGCTCTGCCCCCACCTTCATGGCATGGGGCACCCAAGGCGCGTGGTGGATGGGCTGGCCAACGGGGATGGGGGCAAAGGCGCTATCACCCTGCTGCCATTCCGCTTGGCCGCAGATCGGCAGATATACCTCTTCAGCGGCATGGGCATGGGCGGGATAGGTGATATGCGGCCCAAGCAGCAAAACGCCGCAAGCGATCTGGGTGCTGGGGTAAGGCCCGCGCAGGCCGATAAACTCGCTCCACCCGTAGCCTTGCAGAAACTCCACCCCAAAATCCGCCGCACCATAGGTTTGCTGCCAGCGCAGGGATGACGCGGCCGCACGCAATTGCCCCACGATGCCCGCCGTACCCATCGCGCTTAACCACCGACACACCGGAAGGGTCGCAGGCTGCACATCGCGCATAGCCCCCAAATCCGGCCACTCCGCCAAAAACGGCCGCGCCACTGCCACCGTGTCAAACGCCGCCCGCACCGACGCCAAAAGCTGAGTTGTCATCGCTTGCCCTTTCGAATGAGGTTGGTCACAGGGATGGTAGATCAAATTTCGTATTTCGCCGCTTTGATGACGCCATGCAACAGCGCGACCCGTTGGATTTCAAGCGAAAACGGCCCAATCCAGCGCAGCCGCCCTTCCGCGAGCATGGGTTCTGCCGCTTGTAGCGCAGCTTTGGGTCGTGCTAGCCATAGCGCGCGCATCACAGGGGCCGCGATGAAAAAGACTGTCAAAGACTATATCCGCACCATCGTCGATTTCCCGCATGAGGGGATTTTGTTTCGCGATGTCACCACGCTGTTCGCCGATCCGCGCGGGTTTCGCATGTGTGTGGACCAGCTTTTGGCCCCCTATGCGGGGATGCGGATTGACAAGGTGGCGGGGCTAGAGGCGCGCGGCTTCATTCTGGGCGGCGCTGTGGCGCATCAGCTTTCCACCGGATTTGTGCCGATCCGCAAGAAGGGCAAGCTGCCCGGCCAGACGGTCTCGCAGGCCTATAAGCTGGAATACGGCGAGGCCGTCGTAGAAGTGCATGACGATGCGATGCGCGCGGGCGAAAAGGTGCTGTTGGTAGATGATCTGTTGGCCACAGGTGGCACGGCTGAAGCGGGCATTCGCTTGATCGAGCGTTTGGGCGCGCAGGTGATCGGTTGCGCCTTTGTCGTTGACCTGCCCGAACTGGGCGGGCGCAAGAAGCTGGAAGAGCTGGGGATGGAAGTGCACGCATTGTGCGCCTTTGAGGGGCTTTGACACGCTTTTTGCGCGGCTGTTAACTCTTTTCTAACCCGAATCGGCTTATCTCTGCCCTGTCCGGTCTACCCAATCGGATGGGCGCTGCTTGCAAAAGTGACCCACTACCCCACCCAGCGCCCTGTCGGACTTCCGGCAGGGCGTGCTTATGCCACACGCATCGTGCGGAGTAGTTTCACCTCAAAGAACAGGTTCAGCGCAGAACCGCGCCGGGGTTCATAATGCCGTAGGGGTCAAGTGCTGCTTTGATTGCGCGCATGGCGGCAAGTTTGGCGGGGTCGCCAAAGCGTTCAAGCTCGGCCACCTTCAGGCGGCCAATGCCGTGTTCGGCGCTGAACGACCCGCCGCGCGCCATGACCATGCTATGGACAAGGTCTTGCACCGCTTGGGCTTTGGACTGATGGCTGGCGGATTTTTCGCCCATGGGCGGGAAGACGTTGTAATGCAGGTTGCCGTCGCCCAGATGGCCAAAGCAGTTGATCCTCCACGGGCCCAGCGCGGCAAGGGCTGCATCGGCCGCGCGGATGAAATCGGCAATCTCGCTCAACGGCAGCGAAATGTCATGCGACGACACCGCCCCCACGGCGCGGTTGGCCAAGGGGATGGTCTCGCGCAGCGCCCAGAACTGGGCGCGTTGGGCGGTGGATTGGGCGATGACGCCCCCCGTCACCAACCCCTGCGCGAGGGCTGCTTCAAACAGGCCGCTCAGCACAGCTTCGGGCGCGCCCTCCGTGAGGCCAAGGTCAATCAGCACCATCCACTCAGGCACTTTCGCAAAGGGCTGGCGGACCTGCGGCATGGTTTCGGCCAAAAATCGCAGCCCCATGCCCGAGATCAACTCAAACGCAGAAACACCGCTGCACCGCGCCTGTGCAATGGTCAGCAGCGACAGCGCCGCCGCAGGGTCGGGCACAATCATCAGCGCCGCCCCTTCGGCGGCGGGCTTGGGGAACAAGCGCAGGCTGGCGGCCGTGATCACGCCCAAGGTGCCCTCTGACCCGATCAGCAGGTTGCGCAGATCGTAGCCCGTGTTGTCTTTGCGCAGTCGGCTTAGCCCGTGCCAGATCGACCCATCGGGCATCACCGCCTCGATTCCCAAGCACAGATCACGCGCATTGCCATAGCGCAGCACATTCACCCCGCCCGCATTGGTGGCCAAATTGCCCCCGATGCAGCACGACCCTTGGCTGGCGAGCGACAAGGGAAAGATCCGCCCCACCGCCTCGGCCGCTTGGTGCACATCGGCCAAGATCACTCCCGCCTCGGCCACCAGCACATTCTCGGTGGCGTAGGTGGCGCGCATGCGGTTCATCCGCTCCAGCGACAAAAGCAGGGGCTCAGGCCCCGCCCCCATGACCTGCGCGCCCACAAGCCCCGTGCCCCCGCCCCAAGGCACCAGCCCCACCCGCGCCGCAGCACAGGCCCGCACAATCACCGCCACCTCTTCGGCTGACACAGGGCATGCCACCGCAGCCGCCTGCCCCCGTCCCTTGCCGCGCGGCTCTTCCAGATAGCGCGGCTCAACAGCGCGCAAGGTGCCCGCAGGCAACTCTGCCGCAAGGCCATCCAGAAACGCAAGATCAGCCGCGTTCAACATCTTTTGCCTTTCATACGTGCCCAAATATCCTCAAGGGGTCCCTAGGGGAGGCGAGCCTCCCCTAGGCGCAGGGGGTCGGGGGGCGGCGCAGCCCCCCGCGTTTGGGCCTAACCCACATCCGTCCGCCCACGCCGATCAGAGCGCAGGTTGGCGTACAGCACATGGTTGCGCCAGCGCCCGTTGATCTGCAGATAGCTTTGGGCCACGCCTTCGTATTTGAACCCGCAAGTTTCCAAAACCCCGCGTGAGGGCACGTTTTCAGGCAAACAGGCCGCTTCAATCCGGCTTAAGTCCATGATCTGAAAGGCGTGATGCACCACCGCTTGTATCGCCTCGCGCATATAGCCTTGGCGGGCAAAGGGGGCGCCTATCCAATAGCCCAAGGTGCCCGCCTGCACGGGGCCGCGCCGGATATTGTCCAGCGTAATGGCGCCCAGCAGCATATTGTCGGCACGGCGCATCATCATCAAGGGCAAGGCCGTGCCCTGTGCATCGGCCCGCCCCGCCCAATAGACACGGTTGGTGAAAGCCTTGCGCGACAGATGGTCTTCGGCCCGCACGGGTTCCCAAGGGATCAGATGCGTGGCCGACATCTCGCGCAATTCCGCCCAAGCCCGAAAGTCGGCGTGCACGGGCAGACGCAGCGTCATCCGCTCGCTTTCGATATTGGGCTTTTTGCGCAGGCCGAACATCAGCCGCGCAACCGCGCGCGGATCGTATCCAGATCAGGCGCAGCGCCTGCGGGGCCGTAAAGGGCCAAGGCTGATCCCGCCTCGGTCAAGGCCCCGGCAAAGCGGCGCACGTCGGCGGTGGTCACGGCATCAATCTTGGCCACCACCTCGTCCACATCCAGCACACGCCCATAGATCGCCAGCATCCGCGCCACGCGTTCGGCACGGGACGAGGCGCTTTCCAGCCCCATCAACATCCCCGCCTTCATCTGCGCGCGCGCCCGCGCCACTTCGGCATCTGACATATCCTCGGCTGCGCGTTTCATCTCGTCCATGGTCAGCCACATCAGGTCGCTGATCTCATCAGCCGATGTGCCGGCATAAACCGTAATCTGCCCCGCATCCTCCGAGGCCCCTGCCTGCGCGAAGATCGAATAGCACAGGCCGCGCTCTTCGCGGATCTTCTGGAACAGGCGGCTTGACATGCCGCCCCCCATCGCCGTGGCATAGATCTGCGCCACATGCACGTCGGGATGGCGATACCCCGGCCCGTCAAAGGCCATGGCGAAGTGAACCTGTTCCAGATCCTTCACCTCGCGCCGTTCCGTGCCCGCAAAGCGCGCCGGTTCAAAACCCAAAGCGGGGCGCGGTTGCAAAGCGCCAAACATCCCCTCGGCTTGTGCTACAATCGCGTCATGATCCACCCCGCCCGCAGCGGCCAAGATCATTTGCCCCGGCGCATAACGCTCGGCCACAAAACCTTGCAAATCAGTGCGGGTAAAGGCGCTGACCCGCTCTTCCGGCCCCAGAATAGTGCGGCCAAAGGATTGGTCGGGGTATGACACCTCTTGCAGCCAATCAAACACGATGTCGTCGGGCGTATCCAAAGCCTGCCCGATTTCTTGCAAGATCACATGGCGTTCGGTTTCGATATCCGCCGCATCAAAGGCCGGATTCAGCACGATGTCGCCGATCACATCCAGCGCCATGCCAACATCGTCTTTCAACACGCGCGCATAATAGGCCGTCATCTCGCGGCTGGTATAGGCGTTGATATAGCCGCCGACATCTTCGATCTCTTCGGCAATCTGCAAGGCGCTGCGGCGTTCGGTTCCCTTGAACGCCATATGTTCCAGAAAATGCGCAATGCCGTTCTGCTCAGGCCGTTCATGCCGCCCGCCCGCCGTGACCCATACCCCGGCTGAGGCGCTTTTGAGCCCCGGCATATCCTCGGTGACAATGCGCAATCCGTTGGAAAGTGTCGTTAGCTTGACCGTCACGAGGCGATCCTTTCGCGGACCAAAGATTGCAGCGCGCCCAGATCATTGGGCACATGGGTGACCCGTTCGGGCCGTTCAAACAAATCGCCCATGCGCGGCGGTAGGGCGGGGCGGATGCCGCTGGCCTGTTGCACCGCATCGGGGAACTTGGCCGGATGGGCTGTGGCCAGCGTAATCATAGGCACTTGGCCCAAATGCTCTTCGGCCACCTTAACGCCGACAGCACCATGCGGGCACAAAAGCTCGCCCGTCTGGGCAAGCGTGCGCGTGATCGTCGCCAGCGTTTCGGCCTCCGAGCAACGGCCCGACGCGAAAGTGCCCCGCAGACTTGCCAAAGCGCTGTCAGAAATCTTGAACCCACCCGCCTTCAATTCGCCCATCAACCCCGCGACCTTTGCCCCATCACGCCCATAGGCATCAAACAAAGCGCGCTCAAAGTTGGACGAGATCTGAATATCCATCGAGGGCGAGATCGAGGGTTTCACCCCATCCATCGCATAAGACCCCGACCGCAGCGCGCGGTCCAGAATGTCGTTCTGGTTGGTGGCGATCACCAGTTGCGCAATGGGCAGCCCCATCGAGCGGGCGATATAGCCGGCAAAGACATCGCCGAAATTGCCCGTGGGCACGGTGAAGCTGACAGGGCGATGCGGCGCGCCCAAGGACAGCGCGCTGCTCACATAATAAACCACCTGCGCCAGAACCCGCGCCCAGTTGATGCTGTTTACCCCCGCCAAGCGCACCCCGTCGCGGAACGCAAAGTCGTTGAACATATCCTTGACCCGCGCCTGCGCATCGTCAAACGAGCCTTCAATCGCCAAAGCGTGCACATTGCTTTCCACGGGTGTGGTCATCTGGCGGCGCTGAACGTCTGACACCCTGCCATGTGGGAACAGGATAAACACATCCACATTGGCCAAGCCGCGAAAGGCTTCGATGGCGGCACTGCCCGTGTCGCCGCTGGTGGCCCCCACGATGGTGATCCGCTCGCCCGTCTTGGCCAGCGATGCTTGCATCATCTGGCCGATCAGTTGCATGGCAAAGTCTTTAAAGGCCAAGGTCGGCCCGTGAAAGAGTTCCAGCAGGAAATGGTTGGGCGCCAATTGCTTCAAAGGGGCACGCGCCGGATGGCCAAAGCCCGCATAGGCCTTGGCGATCAGGCCGCGAAACTCGTCATCGGGGAAGGTGTCGCCCATAAAGGGCTTCATCACACCATATGCGATCTCTTCATAAGACTTGCCCGCAAGGGCCGCGAAGTCAGCCGTGCTGAACTGCGGTACGGCTTGGGGCACATAAAGCCCGCCGTCACGGGCCAAGCCCGTCATCATGGCTTGGCCAAAGGTCAAGATTGGGGCCGTGCCCCGGGTCGAGATATAGCGCATCATACTGCCTTCGAGCTTTACTGCCTGATACGCCACAACAGAAAGCCTGTCATCACGAACCAGACAGCGGCCAAAGAAAACCACGTCACGGCATATTGCCAATGGTTGTTGGGAATAGACGAGGTGTCCAGCGGCACTGGTGTAATTCCGTCACCCGTGGGTGCGCGCGCGACAATAAGTGTGGGCTCTGTGCCCAAGGCCTTGGCCATGGCGGGCACATCGCGGGCAAACCACAGCCCAGTCTTTGGGTCAGGCGGCGGGGTGTAGCTATCGGCCTCTTGCGGCCAATCGAGGTTGCCCAGCACTTGGGCGGCATGGGCAAGGGTGGGGGAGGCCTCGGTTCCATCCAGCCAAATGCCGCGATCCACCAGCACCCGCCGTCCGGCTTCGGTCGCAAAGACCGCGATCACCCGCTTGCCGGGGCCTTGGCCCTCTAGACTGTCCAGCTTCAAAGCCAGCTCGCCGGTATAGGCCCCCTCCATCATAACGCCGCGATAGCGATCGGTCTCAGATGTCACCTGCACCGGCAAAGCCACCGGCGCATCGACCAGCATCGCCGAGATGGCGGCCAGTTTGGCCTCTTTCCAACTCATGCGCTGCACCTGCCAGGTGCCCAAAGTGATCAGGATCAAAACCCCGAACACGCCCATCAGACTTGGCCCGATCATCCGCCGCATAGGTTCCTCCAAAGCAAAAGGGGCGCAACTGCGCGCCCCCTTTCACATGTGATCAAATATCCCACGGGGGTGCGGGGGTGTGAAACCCCCGCGTTGCCGCAGAACACCGCAGGGTCAGCCAGCGCCCCAGACATAAACAGCGGCAAACAGGAACAGCCAGACCACATCCACAAAGTGCCAGTACCAAGCAGCGGCTTCAAAGCCGATATGGGCTTCGGGCGTGAAATGGCCCTTATAAACGCGGATCAAGCAGACCAGCAGAAAGATCGACCCGATCAGCACATGGAAGCCATGAAAGCCCGTCGCCATGAAGAACGAAGCGCCATAGATGTTGCCGGCAAAACCAAAGCCCGCATGCGCGTATTCGTAGACCTGAAAGAAGGTGAACATCACGCCCAAGGCCACCGACAAGATCAAGCCATTCTTGATGTCGCGGCGGTTGTTGTTGTCATGCACCAGCGCATGGTGCGCCCACGTGGCGGCAGCCCCCGACCAGAGCAGGATCAGCGTGTTGATGATGGGCAGGTGCCACGGGTCGAACAACTCAATTCCCGCAGGGGGCCAGATACCGTCTTGGATCGGGCTCATCGGCCCCATCGGATACATCCGGTGCTTGAAGAAGGTCCAGAACCACGCGGAAAAGAACATCACTTCCGACATGATGAACATGATGAAGCCAAGGCGCAGGCCAATCCGCACCACGGGGGTGTGATCGCCGGTGTTGGCCTCATGCACGACATGGGACCACCACGCGTACATCGTGTAAAGCACGCCCAGCAGACCGATCAGGCCCACAAACGGCGTGCCACGTTCAGCCGAGCCGTGGTTCATCCACATCACCATGCCCAGCAGCATGACAAAAGCCGACAGGGCCCCGATAAAGGGCCAGATCGATGGCGGCAGAATGTGGTAGTCGTGGTTCTTGGCATGCGCCATGGGGCGGGCTCCCTCGTTTTTTTCTCGTGTTAGTTTATCGGCTTGGTGGCTGCGGGTGCAAGGGCTGCCTCAGCATCCTCCAGCGGGATTTGGTGGAAAGTGTAGGAAAGCGTGATTTCGGTGATGTATTTCGCCTCGCGGTCTTGGGCGATGGCAGGGTCGATGTAGAAAGTTACGGGCATCTGAACGGTTTGGTGGGGTTGCAGAATTTGCGCGGTAAAACAGAAACAGGCGATCTTGGTGAAATAACCGCCCGCGCCATCCGGCGTCACGTTGTAGCTGGCTTGACCTGCCACGGGCTGATCGGTCGGGTTGGTCGCCTCGTAAAAGGCCAAGCCCGTCTCGCCGATCCGCAGTTTCATGCTGGGTTGCGTGGCCTTAAAAATCCACGGCATGTCGCGCTCTTTTGAGGCGTCAAAGCGCACGGTGATCATCTGATCCAAGGGCCGATCTGGCGCCTTTTGCGACACAGATGTGGTGCCACCGAAGCCCGTTGTCTTGCAAAACCACGAATAAAACGGCACAGCCGCAAACGACAGGCTGACCATCACCAGCGCCACCAGCGCCAGCCAGCCAGCCGTGCGGTTTTGCTGTGACAGTTTGGCCATCAGTTACTCTCCTTGACCAAAGGCTGGGCCACAATCGGCGTGCCATCGGGGTTCACAGCCCCTTTGCCCTGAATGGCGTGCATTGGATCGCCGTGGGTGACCTTTTCCACCGTCAGCAAGAATGACAGCAGAACAAAGGCCCCCAAGACCACACCCACGCCCACATTGCGCGAAAAGCGGCGGCGGTAGATTTCATGTTCAGCGCGAAGTGCCATCACAGTGCCCCATAGCCAAAGCTGTGCAAGCCAGCCTCAACCAAAATTGCGCCAAAAAGGACGAAGAGGTAAAGGAGCGAGAAGGAAAAGACCTTCTTTTCCACCTTGTAACGATCGGCCTCGGCCATCACCTCGTCGCGCATCACGATGCGCCATGCGCCCCAGACAAAGCCTGCGTTCATCACCACAGCGGCTGTCAGATAAACCGGCCCGCCCACGGGGGTGAAGGCCAAGGCCAAAGACACCGGAACCATCAGCACGGTATAGACCAGAATGTGGCGGCGGGTTGATTTGCGGCCATGCGTCACGGTGAGCATCGGCACACCGGCGTTGGAATAGTCTTCCTTCATGAACAACGCCAAGGCCCAGAAATGCGGCGGCGTCCACATAAAGATAAGCGCGAACATCAAAAACGCCTCTAGCGAGACTGACCCCGTCATAGCAGCCCAGCCCACCATGGGCGGGAAAGCCCCGGCAGCGCCACCGATGACGATGTTCTGCGGGGTCAACCGCTTCAGCCCCATCGAATAAACGACCACATAAAAAAAGATCGTGAAAGCCAGCAGCGCCGCAGCCACCCAATTGGTGGCCAGCCAAAGCATGATGACCGAGCCTACAGACAGCGCCATCCCAAAGCCCAAAGCCTCTCCGGGGGCGATCATCCCCGCAGGGATCGGTCGACGCGCGGTGCGCTTCATCAGCGCGTCAATGTCGGCATCCCACCACATATTCAACGCGCCCGAAGCCCCTGCCCCCAAAGCGATGAACAAAATGGCGGTGAAAAAGGCGACAGGCGGCAAATGCACGGGCGCTGCGATCATGCCCGCAAGGGCTGTGAACACCACCAAAGACATCACGCGCGGCTTGAGCAATTGCACAAAGTCCGAAAAGCTCGGCTCTGCCGCGCCCTGAACCGCCATATCGCCGCTGGACCTGATGTCGGTCATGGCACTCGCTTTCATTGAACCTGTCACGACGAAGGCCCCATCGGGGCCCCCACCAATTCCGTAAGGCGGGCGTCAGCCCTGACCCTTAGTTGGACGCCAGCACGTAGTTGCCGCCCTTGGCCTGCTCCAGCCAAGCGGCATAGGCCGCATCTGACACAACCTTGACCGCGATGGGCATATAGGCATGGCCTTGACCGCACAGCGCGGTGCATTGGCCAAAGTAGATGCCTTCTTGCGTGGCTTTGAACCAAGTTTCGCCCAAACGACCCGGTACCGCCGAGTGCATGACGGCAAAGGCCGGAACGGCCCAAGCGTGGATCACATCCGCGCCCGTCATTTCGACCTTGATCACCTTGTTCACTGGCACGACCATCGCATTGTCAACGGCCAGCAAATAATCAGTTTCCGCATAGCCTGCTGCAGCCAAGTCTTTCTTTTCCAGCAAGACCGAGTCAAAGGCCACATCCGAGTCAGGATAAGCGTAAGACCAATACCACTGGTTGCCCGTGACCTTCACCGTCACATCGGCGGGCGGAATTTCCATCTGATCAAACAGGGCGGGCAGTGAGAACGAACCAATAAAGACAAGCACCAGAACTGGCACCAAGGTCCACAAGATCTCAATCGGCGTGTTGTGGGTGAACTTGGCGGGAACGGGATTGCGTTTAGAGTTGAAGCGCACAATCACATAAAGCATCAGCAAGCAAACAAAAATCGTGATGACCGTGATGATCCACATCACCATCGATTCCAGCGCTTGGGCTTGCACCGCCACAGTCGACGATGCGGGCTGAAAGCCCATTTTGCCAGGCTCTGGCACGCCGATTTTCGGCAAAGCCTCGGCCCAGGCCGCGCCTGTCAGCGTCAGGCTTGCTACAGACGCCAGTGCCGAAGTGGTAAGACCGCGAAGGGGGGTCAGAAGAGCCATGTTCAATTCCCGTGCCTATGCGGCCGTTTCGCCGCTTTTTCGATCCCGCCCGCTTTGAGCAGAATCCCGTTGGTTCTGCCGCACCTGAAACCATATTCAGCGCGCCGCGACAAGAGAAACTCGGCGCGATTTTGGCCCAAGGGCCCGTGAGGTGTCGCCTTTTTGCGGAACTTTTGCGTGAGCCGCCAGATTTTGACTGTTGCCGTAGGCCCAACGATCACAAAACCCCCAGCCCGCCTTGCGGGTGGGCCCGCCTGCGCCTAGGTTCTGACCAACAGATAGAAAGTCCCAAAATGCAAGACCGCCAGTCCGATGCCCCCTTTCGCCCCTTTGAAACCCATCTGGACGAGGCCGCAGCCCTGCGCATTCTGCGCGATGCCACAGCAGGGGCGGATGATGGCGAATTGTTCTT
>Ga0114966_10002921_pt1 | contig 15171 bp, 18 predicted proteins | sample M_130207_XF_Meta_FD_87029 | JGI IMG/M metagenome (GOLD analysis project Ga0114966, IMG submission 87029) | Freshwater microbial communities from Lake Montjoie, Canada to study carbon cycling - M_130207_XF_MetaG | ecosystem: Environmental > Aquatic > Freshwater > Lake | place: Lake Montjoie... | reverse complement strand
GTCTTATAATCCAAGCACATCAACCCTTACTGCTACAAACTTTAATGGTAACGCATCAACAGCAACAACAGCAACAACAGCAACAAATATTGGCTTAACAGTTAACAATGATAATCAAACATGTTACATACCTTTTTCAAAAACTTCAGGTACAAGTAACACACTCTACATTGATAATACAACATCAGTATTGTCTTATAATCCAAACACATCAACCCTTACTGCTACAAATTTTTCAGGTAACGCATCAACAGCAACAACAGCAACAAATATTGCTGGTGGTTCAAACTATAGCATACCTTATCAATCATCAAGTAATTCCACTACTTTTTTGTCTGCGTCTGCAGAAAATTCAGGATATTATTTTTTAGTTAGTGGTGGAACTAGTGCACCACCATCATGGAGAAATATTGTAATTTTTGAAACTGGTTGGACTTATGTTACTACTAATACATCGTCAATTCAATTTAATAGTGATTTAATAGATATTACTAATTTGCCTTCAGTCCAAGTATTATTTGCAACTACATATCCAAATCCAAGTACTGTTTATGACATAACAGGACAGGGTATAAATAGTAATTTTGACCAATCATACATAGTATATTTTATTAATGGACATTTTTATGTCAAAACAGGGGATTTACATGTTGCCCTATATTATAATGGTAATACGGCAGTTAGTGCTAATGTTGGTTACTATAACATACGATTAAGATACTAGTAAAAATCTTAGAATCCACTTTTTACAATAAAATAAAAAAAGTAGAAAAAATTGATTTAAAAAACAATATTAAATACAAAGTAATAAAATACATAATGGAACTTTCAAAAGAACAGCAATTTGCATTTGATAAATATGTTCAAGGTCATAACATATTTATCACAGGTCCAGGAGGGTCCGGAAAATCCGCCCTAATTCGATTAATAAATGCTCATGCATACAAAAAATTTAAAGATATTCAAGTAACCGCTTTAACTGGATGTGCGGCGGTTTTACTGAATTGTAAAGCAAAAACGCTTCATTCTTGGGCAGGAATTGGATTAGGAAATGGTACAATAGAACAGCTAGTAACAAAAATAAAAAAGAATAAATTTACCAAAGCATTATGGAAAGGCACTGACATATTAGTAGTGGACGAAGTGAGTATGCTTTCACTAAAATTATTCAACTTATTAAATGCAATAGGAAAAGCAGTAAGAAACAATCAGAATCCATTTGGTGGAATTCAGCTTATATTTTCAGGCGACTTCTTCCAATTGCCTCCGGTTGGCGACAGAGAAGAGCCTGATACGCAGCGTTTTTGTTTTGAAAGTGAAGACTGGAACAGCATATTTCGTCAAAGTTGTCAAATCCAATTGGTGAAAATTTTTCGTCAAACCGATGAAATATATTCAACCATTTTGAATCAAATCAGGGAGGGGAAAATTAAACGCAGGTCAAATGATTTGTTGCTAGAATATGTAGGGCGGCCTTTTGCATCGAATTTGGTAGCCGAACCGACGAAATTGTTCCCTACTCGCAACAAGGTGGAAAACATCAATAATATAAAAATGTTTTCTCTACAAGGCGACGAAAAACCGTTTAATATAAAGTATTTGAAGGATTTAGAAATGTCGAAAGCAGAAAGAGCGGCTAGATGTGATTATACTGATAAGGATATTCAATTGGAATTAGATTTCTTGGCAAATAATTTGATTTGTGAAAAAGAAATGAAATTAAAAATAGGTGCACAAGTGATGTGTATTGTAAATATTCAGTCGGATTCAGGATTGGAGGTTTGTAATGGAAGTCAAGGAATAATCACTGATTTTTGCGATATTACAGGTTGCCCTCGTGTTAAATTTAATAATGGTTTTGACAGGGTAATGGTGCGGAATATTTGGGCAAGTGACAAAATCCCGGGCATAGGCGTTTCTCAAATTCCGTTAATTTTGGCGTGGGCTTTGACGATTCATAAATCGCAGGGTGCGACATTGGATGCAGCAGAAATTGATGTTGGAAGTGGAATATTTGAATGTGGGCAAACTTATGTTGCACTTTCAAGAGTGAAGAGCTTGGAGGGACTTTATTTGACTTCTTTTGACGCAAAAAGGATACGAATAAATAAAAAAGTAAAGGATTTTTATGATGCGTTATCTTTGTATCAAGAATCAGATGAACTAATAAATGGAGTGGAAAATGAAATAAAAGATGAAGTAAAAATAATACCAATATCAGAAGAAAAAAAAGAAATTAAGATTATTAATTATGCATATAATGACACACATAATGAAGATAATTGTTTTGGGGTAATCAAAGAGGATTACTATGAAAGTTGTAATTGTCATTGTTGTGAAAATTGGGGGACTTGTTCAAATCCGTCTGGAACACAATATTATAAATGTGAAAAATGTGATTGTAAATTTTCTGAATCGAAAAAATATTCAAAAAATTATAAGGGGAAATAAACAAAGATAAAAACAATAATTAACTATTTATTCGCACACTATAATAGACTTTAATAATTCAATATTAATTCTAATTTTTTTTAAACTATTAAAAATATACTCATATGTTTTATTATCCACTACATATTTGTCAATTACTAAACCACAGTAAGATTCTAATATAGGATCAATAATTTCTAATATTTTACTAATTTTATTATCATAATTTTTAATTCTATTTAATTCAAATAAAATAGGTTTTACTGTTTCTTTTCTTTTTTTAATTTCTGCACGATGTTTGCAGATTAATTTTTGTTCTAGTTCTTCATTTTTTTGCATTTCATTTTCATATAATTGAATACTTAGATATAGTGCTTCTTCTAATTCTTTATCAAAATCGTTTTTGTAATCATGTATTAGTGTTTCACTCTTCACTTCATCAGGAAGACGAATATTTTCATCATCAAAACTCATTTCTTTACTAGTTATATTTAGTTATATTTAATTATATTTATTATATTTAATTATATTTAATTATCATAATTATATTCAATTGTAAACCAATATAAAGAATATTGAATCAACTTTCTTTTAACTAATAAAATTTTAAAATAAAATTGAAATCGAAATACTTTTAAATACTAAATGTATAATTAATACAAACAACAAACTCTAAAAGTAAAATGGAAATTAATAATCAGCATAACCAAACTAATATTGTTATTGAAAATAACAATAGTGTCTGTGAAAATGATGAGATAAATATTAATATTTATCGTTATAAATTTATTGAAGAATTTACTAACGAGTTGTATAAATTTTCAAAAATTCATCAATATGATCATAGAAAAGATTTCAAGGAAGCTTGGAATATTTGGGTCGAAGACAATCAGTGTTTAGTAGATGAAGAAGTAAGAAGATTAACCAATTTAGGTTATGATGGTGATATTTTGGACAAGATGTTTAAAAGCGCACGTTATTATTTTAGAAAGAAAAGCACTGTGAAAAAGGAACCGCAGGTAAGACGCGTATACATTGGAGTCGAAAAAGATTTGCTCGGAGCTATGGATAAGCATATTATGCAAAATATTACCAATAAAGACTACAAACCGTCTGATGGTTTTTCAATATTTTGTAAAGAAAATCTTGAATTGTTGCAAGAAGAAGTAACTAGGTTATGTAAATGTGGATTAACAAATCACATAGACATTAAAGAAAAAATAAAGAAAACCTACAAAAATCGGTATTTTATGTTAGTAACTAAATAAATATTAAAGTGATAATACATATTAAACATATAGTAGGTGTAAATGGAATCAAATATAGATGTTACTTTAATAAATAATCAGGTGTCAAATAAAAAGAAGGTGTCAAATAAAAAGAAGGTGTCAAATAAAAAGAAGGAATCTAGTAAAAATGATAGGGTACAATCAAAAATAGTATTATATGATTTTTTTTCTATCAATGAAATAAATATCAGTAAAAAAATAAAAATAATACCTTATACATGTAGTTATTTTGATATAATGTCCGAATATGATTTTATAGATATAAGTAAAATAGATGAAAATATGATAGAAAACATTGATTTAAATGAAAATAAAAAATACATCATTTTTCATTATAATAATGAAACACGAATAGATTTTCAAGAGTTTTTATTTAGTTTGTCAAATATTAAACATTTTATATCTAGTTTATTAGATTCTTACACAAATTTATTGCATAGTTTAATTAAATTAAATGATGAAGATATATGTTTTTTTGAGTTAAATACAGATAATATCGCATTTTCTAATAACAATACATTATTTTTAAAAAATTTCCAAAAAAGTTTATTAATTTCAAAGCTAAATGAGTCATATATTAAAAATATAATTAAAAATATTGATAATTATACTTATAAACCATTAGAAATACACGTTTTATTTTATTTAATAAGGAATGATGAAGAAACCTTATCGTTATCACTAATAGAATCAATATGCAACAATTATGTAAATAATATGGATATATTATCACTTTTTTCACAAAGCTACAAAGATTCGTATGAAAAAATGTGTATAGAAACTTTGAAAAAATATATTAACAAACCAAAATCAGTAATAATTGCCGTTATTTTACAATATAGTGAATATTGGGATAATTATAGTCTTAGTATACTTTATTTACATATTGTTGGTAATATTTCAAGATTCTTCTCTCTAAAGGGGACTTTTTTAAATAAATTTACAATGTTGTTGACTAAAAATATTCATCCAAATCCTTTAAAGAGAGAAACCTTAGAAGAAACAATTGAAAATTATAATAATTTATTTAATGAAAATGCAAAAGATGATTGGTCTTTTGTAAATGATGTTTCGAATAAAAAACTGGAAAAGTTGTATGAGTTTTTGTTAAAATAATATATGATAATAAAAATAAAATAATATATTATAATAATGAGTAACTTATTACCAATATTAGGTATTATAACTGCTGTAGGGTATGGTTTATTGACTATGGGTAGGTCTTCAGCATCATCTTCTAATTCAACTAAAGGAGGTAGAAGAAAAAAATAAAAGATTTATAATTATTATTTTACACAATAATTATAAATGAACAAATCAAAAGAAATAATCATTCGAATGATAAAATTATTTGATATTGGATATATTACTACTATATATGTAATATTAGCAATTATTTTAGCGAAAATATGCGATAAATATTTTGGTGAATTTGACGCAGTTAGTGAAGAAAAAAAACCATTAAGTCAAAGCATTGCAGAACTAATTTTACATTTATGGTTAATTGGAATTATAATATATTTTGCTAGAAATTTGGTTCCTTTAATACCATTTCCATTAAATGGAATATATGGGTTTAACCATTTAAAGGTAAAAGAATTGACTTCAGCATCTATATTTTCAATAGTATTTATTTATTTTTATCGATATTATCAAAATAAAGCTCAATATATATTAATAAAACTTAATTTATAAATGCGAATATTTAATGTCTCCTAGTTCCCCTTCGTTTGCGTGTGCCTTTTTTGGGGCATTTGCATCCTTTTTTGCTCTTCATACTGCTTTTAGTTCCCATTTCACCTTTACGTCTGCTAGCTTCCTTTAAAGCATCCTTAAATTGAAAGTTCTTATTTTTTTTTTTGTTTTCCCAGTAAATTTTTTTAACAAAATCATTCCAAGCACTCATTATATTATTAATGAAGATAAAAGTATTTACGCAAATAATATTTCTAAACAAATAAAATTGATTTATTATTTAAATTAATAATAAAATATAAAATATAAAACATAATTAAATAATTAATATATTAATAAAAATGAATTCTGAAATACAATTTACGCGATATCTTTATGTAAAAGAGGAAGTGAAATTATCTCTTATTTTATGTATCCTAAATAAAAAAGAAGAAGCCATATTTTGGGCATATGAATTATACTACTCAGGGTTTAAAAATGAATTAATAGATTTATTTTGGTGTATGTATTATGACTTTTATTATACATTAAATTCTTCGTTTGAAAAATATTTACAGCAAAAATTAAAACATAAATTAAATTTTGAATCTAATTGTGAAAATTTGATAGCCATGATTGTTAATAATTTTATGATAAGACCGCATACAATGGATATATTTATGTTAAAGCAAACACATATTTTCAATTTGCTTGTGAAACATTGTATTCAAGAATATAAAATATCAGGCGATTTTGCAATGATTATTACCGAGTTAGAGAGTATTTTGTTAAATCAAGATTATATGCAGTTAGCTTCATTTATTTTAAAAGAAATGAAAGATGAACACATTATAGAGACATTTAAAATAGTTGTAAAATATTTTAACAAAAAAGGATTAAAATTAGACAGTAAAAAAATAATAAGTGAATATCAAAAAAATCTACAAAACGAATACTATTTTGATAATAAAAGGGTGATCATATTATCAAAAATAATGCACTATTATGTGCTTATAAAAAATATAAAGCTTGGTAAAAATATTTATGTTCTTGTAGAACCTGAGGAAGTAATAATATATGAAACAATTAACGCAGAGTTAAAAACTGAAGATTTAAGACATATTTTACCAGCATATAAGATACTTCCTTTGGCAACTATTTATTACATTGACGAATATAATTATCTTTCCTTGTTTAATTTAAAGAGAGAAAAAATAGATGTAAAAAGTGCATATTATTATGATTGGTTATTTTATGCTTCCTTTTCACCTTTATGGAAAGAGAGAATTGTTCGATTTAATGGGGTTATCGATGAAATAAATAAAAAGGTAATTTTTGAAGAAAAAAATCATGATAATGAAGAAGCATTTTATAATGAGTTTGGTTATGAGCCTGATGAACAAAAAATAGAAACACAAAATAAAACAATGCAAGAAATAAAAAAAGAACGAACCTGGTTTTCATTTTATAATGAACATAAAAATAATGGAATTATTGATTTGGATCAATGTATTTTAAATAATATAAATAAACTAACATATAATTGTTAAAATAAATTTTAATAATGTTTGTATTTTTATAATAAATAAAATTGAAATACTTTTTACAAATATTTTTTAATTTATTTTAAACAAGCGCAATATCAAAAATGATGAATGTTTTATTAGTTCTTTTGGGCTGCAATATTTCTTATTTATTAAATGATAGGATTACTACAGCAGTAAAGTTTGCAGGTAATTTAAATAAAACCAGTGTAAGTTGGTTTTTGAGTGGCGGAATAAAAAATCCATCAGAAGATACAGTAACAGAGGCAGAAAAAATGGCGAGCCAAATATCGGAGTTTGAAAAAACATATGTAGACGAATTATCAGGTAACAAATGGAATTACATTTATGATACTGAAGCAACAAATACAGCAGAGAATTTTATTATGGTAGATAAATATTTGGAAGAAACATCTATTGAATACTCGGAAGTATTTGTGGTAACATCAGATTTTCATTTTTCAAGAGCAAATAAAATAGCGGAAAAAATTATTAATAAAAAAATTAGTTGGGTTTTGTCTGATGCGGAACTGCATGATTCTAGATATTGGGAAAAAATACATATAAAAAATGTAGACGATGATGTTGAAAAAGCAAACAAAAAAAGAAAGATTATTTGAATTATTATTTATATAAAAAAAAATTGAAATAAATTAATGCAAATAAATAAAAGATATTATAATAACAAAATGGTGAAAAACACAGGTGGAAATAAAACGAAAGGTCAAGCTCGTAAATTTGTTGCAGCTCCAAAATCTAATACATTGCGAATTTCAGAAGATGAATGTGAAGTATATGCTCAAGTAACCAAGACATTAGGAAATGGTATGTGTCATGTTGTTTGCATTGATGGTGTAACAAGATTATGTCATATTAGAGGTAAATTTAGAGGACGTGGAAAAAGAGATAATACAATAAATAATGGTTCATGGATTCTTGTTGGATTAAGAGAATGGGAATTAGATAAAAAAAGTGATGGAAAAAAATTACAAAATTGTGACTTATTGGAGGTTTATGATAGTTCAGACAAAGATAGACTACAGAATGTTGTGAAAAATGTTAATTGGAGTATATTTATAAAAAACGATAATATATTTGGAAATATTAGTTGTAATGACGGTGCAGATGAATTTAAATTTATAGATGAAAATACGGAAGAATATCAGAAGCTAATTGAATCTCAAATTTCATCAACAGGTAATAGCACAACTATAAATTTTAATGAAGAAGAAGAAATCAATATTGATGATATTTAAAAAAATAAAAAAATCAATTATAAAATATAGATATTTAAATAAATTATTTATTTTAGATGTAGTTTAGTTATTTAGATGTAGTTAATTAATTTTTTTATAAATTTTGAAATATGAACCAAGAATAATTGTACAAATAATAAATCCTGTAAAATTATTTGGCGGTTCATTTTTAGATGCATTAGTATTTGAAGAATGATATTTACGAATAACAATATTAACTAACGTTTTTTTGCTAGGTTGATTATATTTTTTTTTATTTTTAATAAAACCTTCTTTAAAGGTTTTATTAAAACTGTTAGTTATAAAATATTTAACTCTGTTGAACATTATGTAATACTTGATTATATCTTATTATTAAGATTATAAAGTAATTCAATTTTATTTATATAAAAATATAAATATAAAATGAACAAAATAGTCATAAATATTTGCTACCTCCTATAAATATATATAAAATTTTATTTTTATTATGCAAAAAACTAAGCTAAACAATTGCTGTAAGGAGATAATTATATACAGTATTAATCTTTAAATTGTTTAGAATTTAATAATATTTATAAAATATTTAAATACAATTGTAATAATAATGTATAACTACCAGTTTATTAGTATTAACAAACTATAAATGAGCAATTATTTTAATTCAAAATCACAAGTTTCAAAAAATAAAAAAGAAATAAATAGTAAACCAAATGCAGAACAAAACAATTATGAAAAACCTAGATATGAAAATTCAAATATTTTTTCAAAAAAGGTTTCAGACAAAGCTTTTAATAAAGCTTTAGAAAGAGAAAAAGAAAAAGAAGAAAATAGACTTTCAAAAGCTCTTTCTATTGAGAATTTTCCCGAATTAGTTTCGGTTGGAAAAAAAGTAGATACAATACAAGGAAATAGTTTTTTAGAAAAAACAAAACCAAAACAGATAGAAATTGTAGAAAGTCTTACTCAAGAAGAAATACCTTATGGTTGGGTAGAAATAACTCGTGATTCAGCTACAAACAGATTGGTTTTAAAGTATAATGCAGATTATGAAGCGGATGAAAAAAGAAAAAGGGAAGAAGAAGAATCGAAGAAAAAAGAAGAAAAATCATATTCATATGAAGTAATAAATGCTTTGTCTAAATTACATTTAAAAAGAACTCAAGAATACATAGATAATTGGGGTTACTCAGAATATGAGCAAATGTTCTTATGTCCTCATTATGATTATGAATATTTTGATAAATTAGATGCAAAATATCAAGAAGAATTTGAAAAGCTGAGGGATCAAGAAGAACAAAATGACATTGATGACTTTATAAATCAAGAATAATTTAACAATTATTAGTTAAAAATTATAATGTATTATATAAATATTTTATAATACATTATGGATTTTGAATATAGTGAATTAAATGATGATTGGATAAATGAATTTGATAAAACAGAAAATTTATATAAGGATTTTTATAAGGATAATTTATATTATATTAATATTGATTTTATATACATAAATAGATTGAATGAAATCGAAAAAATTAAACAAGATTCCATTTTATTATCCATTCCAAATTCTATTACTAGAGATGAATTAATTGGATTACTTAAAAGAAATACATTTGATAATAATATAAAATATTCATTAATGTCAATTTTAAAATATAATATAACACTAGAACCTGATGATATAAAAAATTTCTTATTATCAAATGATACTTCACAATACAATGATAAATTTTTAATTATTAATAGACATATAGATACAATAGTATTTGAAAAAACAATTAATATGTTTCATGATTTAAATAAAATAATTATTATTTTTTTTGAAAATACAAAAGAACATAAATCTTGCAATAATAACACTATAACAAAAAAGATTAATTTTAAAACTAATACCCATAAGAAAACAATAAAAAGACATTAAAAGAATAAAAAAAGAATATAAAGATTTTAAAATATATTATTTATCATCAAAATGGCAGCACTAATTAATGGACTAGATAATTATACTTTTAATCAAATTGGAGAAAACGGTTATACAGAGTATGGATGGTCAAACAATGTTAGAGAGAAGATTCTTCAATTTAGTTTTCAATTAGTAAGAACAAATGAAAATAATGAAAAAAAAATGAGTATTTTTTTAAAAGATTTGTTAACTAATTTAAAATATAATACTGATAGCCAAATAATTACAGAAAAAGAAATAGCTAAAGGGTATTTATCACTTCTTTATAGAATGATAGGACATACTCGTGATATCATTGATGGAAAAGGTGAATATAATTTGACATATATGATGATTTATACTTGGTTTGATTTTTATCCTCAATTAGCTTTATTTGCTCTAAGATGTTTAGTTGTGAATGAAAAAGTGCATCAGTATGGTTCTTGGAAGGATATTAAATATTTTTGTGAATATTGTAAAAATCGAGGTGCACATATATTTCATCCTTTAATACATTATGCTATTATTCTTATGAATGAACAGTTAAGAAAAGATTCTGATAATAATAAACAAGGTTCTAATGATATTTCTTTAGTATCTAAATGGGTGCCAAGAGAAAAGTCTTCATTTGGTTGGCTATATGAATCATTAGCGACTAGTTATTTTATTAATTATATGGAAACTGCGAATACAACTGAAAAAAATAAAAAAGCTATTCTAAAATGTAAGACGGATTATCGTAAGTTATTGTCTGAATTAAATAGAAAAATTGATACTCTACAAATTAAGCAGTGTGATAAAAAATGGTCGATTATTGATTTTAATAATGTTACATCTATTTCATTTTCAAAGCAAAAGAAGGCATTTTTAAATATTAAAAAAACTGGTGAACCACGTTTTCTAGATGACATAGATAGAGTTCAATGTGCTTCTCATTTTAATTCTCATGTTCAAAATGCTATTAAAAATGGAACGGATGTTAAAGGTAAACGTGTTGGAATGGCTGATTTTACAAAACAAGCACTTGAATTGTTAGGTCAATATAATAATACTGATACACAGACAGAAATGGATCTTTTAAATTCACAATGGCGTGATAATGCTAGTCAAACAGGTGAACTAGATAAAATGATTGCAATGGTTGACGTATCCGGTTCTATGGATGGCGATCCAATGAATGTTGCTATTGCTCTTGGAATTCGTATTGCAGAGAAGTCATCTCTTGGTAAGCGTGTTTTAACATTTAGTGCAAAACCATCTTGGGTAAATCTAGAAGGTTGTTCTGATTTTGTTTCTCAAGTTCAAACCATTAAACAATCAGAATGGGGAATGAATACAAATTTTAATGCAGCACTTGACACCATTTTAAATGCCATTGTTGAAAATAAAATGGCTCCTGAAGATGTACAAGATTTAACCCTTGTTATTTTATCTGATATGCAAATGGATCGTGCAGACGGAACAGGATTAAATTGTGTTTACGATAATATTAAATTAAAGTATGAACAAGCAGGTATAAGAGTTCATGGAAGACCATATAAGCCTCCACATATTCTATTTTGGAACTTGAGAAGCACAAGTGGTTTCCCGAGTTTATCTAGTCAACCAAATGCGTCAATGGTGTCCGGATTTAGTCCCGCACTTTTGAATTTGTTTTGTGAGCAAGGACTAGATGCGCTTCAATCATGCACGCCTTGGTCTTTATTAGAGAGAAGTTTACAAAATGAAAGATATCAAATTATGGAAGATAAAATTATGGAAGAGTTAAATATGTGAAATAATTTATTATAAAATTGAATTCAAAAAATATAATTTTATAATTATAAGCTAAAATGTATACACTTGCTACAACAAGATTTACGAATAATACTTGGGAATTAAATACAAATTATAGAAAAAAAAATAATATTGTTGGTTGTATTTATGGTTCACCTCAAGAAATGTCTCCTAAAATATTATATGATTCATTAGTTTTTGTAATTGAAATGAATAATGAAACTGATAATATTGAAGGGATTGGATTAGTAAGAAATAGGCCTTATTTGGATAAATATTATAACATATATGAAGAGGGAAACTATAATAGATTTGTATACAAAAGCAAATATCGTTTAGATAGAAAAACATTATGGGGTTATAATAGGGTATTGGTGAAAGTATTAGATTATATTTTATTTGGTGAAATAGTGCATCTAAAAAGAGGTAGTGGGTTTACCTCAGTCACGCCAAAATTTTTAGCATCAAAAAAACACGAAAGATGTAAAAGGTTAGATTTAAATAAAATTATAAATACTATTATAAAATACTTTAAATTGGAATACTTAATTGAAAATGAATTATGTATAAATATTGAGGATTCAAAAATAGAGGAAGAGGAAAAAAAAGAAATAAAATAAATATATAAAATTAAAAATTAAAAACTTATTATATATTTATCATATGACAACTATAGATACAAATGTTTCAAATTATAGTTTATCTGAATTAATGGCTATTTCAGAATTAAATGAACTAGATCATGATGAAATTATATCAAAAACAGATAAACAAATTAAAAGATTTAAAACTTCTAAACCTGAAATTTCAGTTTTTTTTCGTGAAATTCAAAGTCAATTATTACAATATGCTGCAGGGTTAGAAGATAATTCTAAAGAAGATACCACAGGAAAAATTATTGTAGAAGGTTTTGATAGTATGTCTAATGATGCAAGTTATCCTGCAGGAGATGAACAAATAACAGACTGGTATACAAACGAAAATTTAACGCAAGATAATGAAACGCAAAATGAGAAAATTACTGATAGAAAACAAAAAATTCAAATTTTCGGAAATCAATATGTTCCTATGAATAGGGAACAATTAGGCGTAAATGATACTTACCAAGTGCCAGTTAAACAAGACTCATTAAATCCAAACCTAAAAAATTCAATTACTAGGTTTATTAATTTGGATAGTCAATTTAGACAATATACAAATGGTATTGACTCAACTGCTACCGATTATACACTGGACCTTTCGGATACATTAAAGGATGTTTTGAGTTTACGTGTTTTTTCATATCAAATTCCTTTAAGTTGGTATACAATTGATGTCGCTTATGGAAATACTTGTTTATGGATTACAGACGGTAGTTCAAATGTAGTAGTTTATGTTGCTCCAGGTAACTATACTTCTTCTGAATTTGTGTCTGATTTGTCGAATAATTTTACAAATGTTGGTTTTTCAAATTATCCAGCAGGCGGTCCTGTTTCATATAATTCAAATAATGGTAAAATAACACTCAATTTATTTGGGAGCGATTTTTCAGGAAATACAATTGATAATACACATGCTAATTTTACAGTAAGCACAACTACGAAAATTACATTTTTTGATTTTACAGGTGTTCTTCAATGCAATATTAATTGTCTAAGTAAATCAAATCATTATTTTAATAATACACTAGGATGGATTATGGGTTATCGTGTTCCTTATATATATATTGATCCTAGTGGGAATATAGCGCCTTGTATATTAGACTTAAATGGTCCAAAATATCTTATATTAGTTATTGATGATTATAATCAAAATCACGTTAATAATGGTCTTGTTTCTATTACACAATATTCGAATACCTTAAAAATACCATCCTATTATTCGCCTGATTTACCTTATACGTGTTCAACACCAGCACAACAAGGTAATAATTTAGAACAAATAGTGAATGAAGCAAATCTTCAATCTATTTTTGACACTCAAAATAATAGTACATCTAACGGTTTATTAATAGCTGGTAAATATGAGGGTGATTATACGTCGACACAAATAGTATTACCAAGTGCACCAAGAAACTTGACACAATCCCAAATTTATACAATTAATGAAATTAACAAGAGTAGAAATAATACAACAAATTATTTATCAAAAGCACCTACAACACCGGATATTTTAGGTATTTTACCAATTAAAGCATCAGGATCTAGCACAGGAACATTATTAGTTGAATTTAGTGGTTCTGTTCAAGAAAATATTAGGACATATTTTGGTCCTGTGAATATAGATAGAATGTGTGTAAAATTACTTGATGATAAAGGTAATATTTTAAATTTAAATGGAAATGATTGGTGTGTAACTTTAATTTGTGAATGTTTATATCAGTATTAGTTAGTCTTTTTTATTATCATTTTTAATTTATCTATTCATAAAATTAAATATATAAATAGATAAATGAATTACTTATCAATTATTTTTACAAATTTTGGGCGTTTTGGTCCATTCATCTTATTAGTATTTGCAAGTTATTTGTTATGGAATAAATCTAATTTATTTTTTTATTATCAAGTTGGAATTGTAATTAGTGCTATTTTAAATCTAATTTTAAAAGGAATATTAAAACAACCAAGACCATCAGAAGATTTAAAAGAATTTAATTTAGCATTAAAAAATGGCCATCGATTTGTTTTTAAAAATGGCGTTCCTCATGATATTTTTGGTATGCCTTCAGGGCATTCTCAGTCTGCAATGTTTACTACAACCTATATTTTCCTTGCTTTAAAAAATATAAAAATATCTTTATTGTTTTTAGTAGCAACTGTATTAACAATGGCTCAACGCGTAATAGATAATCATCATACTTTTTATCAAGTTGTTGTTGGTGGATTAACTGGTTTAGTATATGCTTATTTATTTTATTATTTTTCTCAACAAAAAATAATGGGCATTATTAAAGAAAAACTGGATGATAATGGTCCTATATAAATAAATAATTATATAAACAAAACTATAAAAAGGCACATTTAGAAATAAAAATATTGTAAATTTGATTCATATTGCTGATATAAGCTATTTCTTTTCTTTCAATCAATTGTGTTTCTAAATCTTCCAAATATCCAAAATATGTTTGTCCATATCCATCGTGCCAGTTACCTATTTCTAGTTGTTCAATTTTATGAATTTTGTATTTTTTTTCATTATTTTTGAATTGAATAATATCTCCTACATTAAATATAATATTTGAATACATACTTATTTATAAAATATGTATTTAAATTTTTTTACACTACTTTAAATAT
>Ga0114966_10002920_pt1 | contig 15178 bp, 14 predicted proteins | sample M_130207_XF_Meta_FD_87029 | JGI IMG/M metagenome (GOLD analysis project Ga0114966, IMG submission 87029) | Freshwater microbial communities from Lake Montjoie, Canada to study carbon cycling - M_130207_XF_MetaG | ecosystem: Environmental > Aquatic > Freshwater > Lake | place: Lake Montjoie... | reverse complement strand
TTACTTGCTCAGAAAATAATTTTCATGCACATAAAGCAGGTTTAAAAAAGGTTTACACCAGAAAAATAGTTCAATATGATTTAGAAATGAATAAAGTAAATGAATTTAATTCTATAGTGGAAGCTGCGAAAAATTTGAATATAGGAAAGACGAATATTAACGGTGTTTTGTATAACAAACAAAATACAGCTGGAGGATTTGTTTTCAAATATGCAGACGATACTAATATTGATTTTTCTAAAAAAATAACGATAAATAAAAATATAGGAAGAAACGTTGGACAATATGACATACATAACAATTTATTACACGTTCATAAATCAATTGTCGAAGCATCAAGAAAAACAAATATTCGCAAAAATAATATTTGGGGTGTTATACATAATTTTAGAAAAACAGCCGGAGGATTTATTTGGAAATATTTAGAAGAAAATAAAGAATAACAAACTGCTAATAAATTAAAATATTTTTGTAGTATATATAATGGTGTATTTTTCTGCTGGACGCGCAGCTCGTAATGCTGCATCAATTTGCAATAGAACAAACACATGTGGTGGCGAAAAAAAGGCCGGTACCGCTCCACGTGTCGGTTGGTTTTTATCAAGTAATCCTATGTTAATGGGAGCACCACAGTCAGTTCCACGTTTCTGTATTCCAAATACAACTGTCCAAACACAAAAGACAGGATACCGTGCAACAATTGGTGGAAACATGGGTTAATCCACTTTTCCCAAAAGTGGACCCAAAAGTGGATAGATATGTTTTGCTCCACTTTTTTTAAAAGTGGATAGATTATATTTACAGTCTAAAATGATTTAATAAGATATTATTAAATGATTACATAACTTATGATAATTAAGGTTGATACACGCGAACACGACCTTTTGCAACAAATAAATATACTAACCGCAAACATTCCAATATTCAAAGACATTCTAATAAAATCCGAAACATTGCCACTAGGCGACATTATAATTTGTGACGATAAAGACGACAAAGAAGAAAAATTGATAATAGAGAGAAAATCAGTGACGGATTTATTGGCAAGCATAAAAGACGGACGATATGAAGAACAATCTTATCGGCTAAATGGGTTAAATCATCACAATCACAACATTATTTATTTGATAGAAGGAGATGTAAATCGAGTGAATCGTTTCAAAACCGACAACCGCGTAGAAAAACTAACATTGTATTCCGCCATGTTTTCTCTCAATTATTACAAAGGGTTTTCGGTATTCCGTTCGTTTTCTTTAGAAGAAACCGCGACTATCATTTGTAATATGGCTTATAAATTAAAAAAAGACCCCACCAAGAAGGCATTTTTTACCAATACGAATGCACTCCGAACGACACCAGAAGCCACTAAAGTAACAAACGAACCCATGATAGTAGTCGAAACTCAAACCATGAATGAAGACAAATCCACCAACGAAGCAAAAGAAGACCATGCAACCACTAAAGAAGACTATGCAACCACTAAAGAAGAACAAGAAACGACAATAGAAAAGACCACAAACGAAGACCAAAGCGACAAAGACTATGTCAGTGTCATTAAAAAAGTGAAAAAAGAAAACATCACCCCCGAAAACATCGGAGAGATTATGTTGTGTCAAATTCCAGGAATAAGCAGTGTAACTGCATTAGCCATTATGGCAAAATTCAAAACGCTACAAAACTTAATAAAAGAGTTAGAAAACAACAACGATTGCTTAAAGGACATCACATCCACCAATGCAAAAGGACAAACACGACGAATAAATAAAACAAGTATAGCAAATATAGTAAAATTTCTACTGAAAAAATAAAAATATATATTATGAAGAAAGAATTGATGAATTTGTTTTTATTTATAGGTATTTGTTCAGTTTTATATTGGTTATTTAGAAATTTCAATTACAACTTTAGTAATAGAGAAGGAATGACCGATGCTTCAGGAAACACCGTGAGCTCATCATCATCATCATCTGGTACTGCTAATGGTATTGCAGGAAATGCGGCCACTTATGGAGCAACAATAAAAGCCGCCTCTATTAAATCACAAGACACCTTTTTAATTAGTAAATATCGTTCCGACTACGAAACTGTGATACTCAATTTAGATGATTTAATTAATAATTTAATGTTAAAAACTACATTAACCATTGACCCAAGCAATCCAGGCGCTTCCTTGGAAAATTTAGGACAAATGCAGCAAGCCAAAACCGCTTTAAATAGTGTGATGAAATTTGTGGATTCAAGCAAATAAGATAATTATTAAGTGTATAGTAATAATTATTTTACACATTTTTATATTTTTTTCACATTTTTATTTCAAACGCCGCTTATTTTATCAAATAATATGTTATTATCATTTGCCCTATTGCAGTATAACACCATATAGCAGGTTGTTCGTGTATATTATTTGTTAATAAAATCCCTAAATATGGACCAGTTAATAACATTGCCAACACAGGTTTTATTTGAAAAATGGTTAATACTGGTATAACCCACATAAAAAAGTGTAATCCTATGCTTGGCGTGAACCAATGTTTTCCAGGAGCACGCAACCTTACATTCCAAGCAATATGCTTGTTTCCAGAAAATGAACATGTTTTTTTACCACACAATGGTTCATTTTTATTATCACATAGTTCTTTGTCTTTAACAAAAAATAACCGACTTGCCAATAATAAACCAGCAAAAAACGACATATACAAAAATGTAAAATTAGGTTTATTTGTAAACGCAAATAACCATATATTGAAAAACAAAGGTTGAAAACATATATGAATATATCCAATATTTGTCAAAAATTTATTATAATCGTTATTACATTGATTAATTACTTTATATTGAAAAAATTGTAGTATTTCCATAAGAGCAAAATATCCTATCCCAATAGAAGCATATATGTTTTTTTTATAGAAATACAAACTGGATAAAATTCCTGTAATACCAATAGATAATGAAATGTTTTCAGAAAAGCACATGTATATATTATTATTATATTTTTTTATCGTTTTCAGATTTTACACGCGCGAAGGTATAAAACGATACTTAGCTCGATGGAATCTCAAGTTTGACTTCATTTTCTTTGTAATAACCCTTATCCACTAATGATTGAGTATAAGAGGCCCCACCCCAATTGGGATTCATTGGGTCAGGACTTACTTGACCTTTAGAGGTTTGATTCATTTTATCAAGAGGTGTTGTGGTTCCAATATAGTAATCCGTTTGGTCATAAGCAGGATACGAATTTTGATTATACGGTGGGTCATTTCTAGTCGCATCTACTAAAAGAGTTGGATTCGGATAAGCTTCTTCGCCCACTGGTTCTAAAGACGATTCCATAATGGGAGGCACCTGTGAAGCAATGCCAGTAGGTGCCGCTGCCGACGGAGGCAATCCTGCTTGCGGCTCCGATACACTAGGTCTTGATTTGTAAACACGATTACCCTGGGCGTCATATGTTTCCTGTAAAAATAATACAGGACATCTTATATTTTGACTTCTTTGCCAATTTAAAAATTCCGTATAATCTTCTAAATTATCAAATTCAATGGGGTTTACTCCTGGAACTTGTGCTAACTTGGAATTATATAAATAGAATCGCGAACCCTTTTGAATAAGTAAATTTGGACATCTAGGACCATTCGCAGAATTATTTGTTAAACCTTCTGAATATTTAGAATCGCTGCTTCCTTTTGCGTAAAAATACAAACCGATTAGAAATACTAATATAAATAAATAGGTCAATAGTGTCATATTATATTATACAAGGATAAAAATGTTGTAATTTATTTTCTATTTTTATTATATAATGGTTTATCTTGATGAAATAAATAAAAATAACTATAAAAATGGAGCAAAAAACGGACAAACTCGCGTCGAACAATTGGACGATTATATAGGTAATAAAAAAAACAAAATATTTATATTAATTTTCATGGAAGGATGCGGTCCATGTAATGCTACACGTCCAGAATGGAAAAAAATCGAGCATGTATTAGCAAAGGATTTTTTAAACAGAGACGATATTGTCATTGCGGCAATCGAAAATAATTTGGCAGATGATTTAAAAAACCTAACAACTAAACCGCAAAGTTTTCCAACCATGCGATTTATGAGTGATGGTGGCAAAACCGTTGAAAATTACGAGGACAGTGCTATAGAAAATAAAGACCGCACCATTGATTCCTTCGTGGAATGGGTGAAGAACAAAAGTGGTGAAAATAGCATCACTACGTCTGAACCGCCTCCTTATACGAAAGGAGGCGCTCGTAGTAAAAGAAGAAGTAAAAAACACAATCCCCACAAATCAGGTAAAAAGAATCGCACCAGAAAATGGTCGTTAAAATATAAACGCAGCATAAATTGCAGACGACCCAGGGGTTTCTCTCAAAAACAACACTGTAAGTATGGCAGAAAAAAATAATATCCAAATGTGTAAAAATATAAAATTGATTTCTATTAATGAATTAAATGTAAATCACTATAATAACTTAACAATGGAACACGTATTCAGAATTTTCGATTTTAATGTATATAATGCAAAGGGTTCTTCCATGGATTCTTCGGACGACGAACAAAATGTGTATACAGATACCAAGACGTTTCGAATCCAAATGTTCGGCGTAGATGAAACTGGTAAAACATATTCATTAACCGCCGACGGATATCATCCATTCTTCTATGTAATGGTAAACGATAAATGGACGATAAAAATGAAGGAAGAATTCGTTGCACATTTAAAAGAAAAAATGGGTAAATTTTATAAAGACACTATTACCGAGTGCAAAATTGTAAAACGAAAAAAATTATACGGTTTCGATGGAGGGAAAGACCATAAATTTATATTTATTGAATTCGCCAATGTAAGCGCGTTTAATAAAGCGAAAAATTTGTGGTATACCGACTACAACAACGGTCACGTTTTATTAAAAAACGGTTATAGATTCCTCAATACAGATATGAAATTATATGAAGCAAACATTCCGCCCTTATTGCGATTCTTTCATATCAAAGATATTAGTCCGTCTGGATGGATTGCAATACCCAAAAAATCAGCGTGTGAAAATACAGGCGAACTAAAAAATGTGAATTGCGACGTCGAATTAACCACTCATTATAAAAATATCGTTCCTTTAAATACAAAAGAAACCAGAGTGCCGTATAAAATCATGAGTTTTGATATTGAAGCGAGCAGTAGTCATGGTGATTTCCCTGTCCCCATAAAAACGTATAAAAAACTGGCTACAAATATTATTGAATATTTCGAGACATTAAAAATGGAAATGACTCATGAATTATGCAAAAATATTTTACGAAGGATTATTTTAGCGGCATTCGGGTATGAACAAATAGAACAAATCGACTTGGTATATCCCAAAGTTGCACCAAAATCTAAAGAAGAAGTGCAACAAATGTGCGAAAACTGGTTAGATGCGCAAGTCAGAACTTTAAAAACCACAAATGATTTTAATCATGCCAACACTTTAGAAGCACTGTTTGAGCGAATGTCTGCGGAGGAAGAAGACGACGGCTATGAGCATAAATACATAAAATCCTATACAAATAAAAAGGCAACCATTGTGGATATTATTTGCGATAAAAGTTTTGAACGCGAAGGTAAACTGAATGAATTGAATGTATCATTAAATTCCAAATTTCCGAAATTAGAAGGCGATAAATGCACATTTATTGGTTCAACCTTTATGAATTACGGCAATACTGACCCCCATTTTAACCATTGTATCGTTTTAAATAGTTGCTCGGACATGCCTATTGAAAACTCGGTAGTCGAATCCTATACTACAGAGCGCGAGGTATTATTAGCTTGGCAAACACTAGTCCAAAAAGAAAATCCTGACATTATTATCGGTTATAATATATTTGGTTTTGATTACCAATTTATGTTTCATCGTGCAGAGGAGAATAATTGTGTGGAAGAGTTTTTGAAATTATCTCGTAACAAGGACGAAATTTGTGGTGTGAAAGATAAAGATAGCGGTAAATGGAAAATCGAGGAAAGCACCTTGCAAATTGCGAGTGGTCAACATGACTTGAGATTTATAAAGATGAATGGTCGTTTACAGGTTGATTTATACAACTTTTATCGTCGTGAAGCCAATTTAATATCCTACAAATTGGATTACGTGGCTGGTAATTTTATAGGCGATTTTGTAAAGGGGTTAGAAGAACACAATGACGATAGTCTTACTTCATCGTCGCATCAAACAATTATTAAAACATCGAATATGACAGGCCTTTTGGTCGGCAGTTATATTCATTTTGAAGAAATTGGGCATTCTGTAGATTATTATGCGGACGGTGCCAAATATGCGGTTACTTATTTGGATAAATCCAAAGGCAAGTTTATCATTGATGCGGTCGTAAATCCAGATATAATAAATAAAAAAGTGCGGTGGTGTTTGGCAAAGGACGATGTCACGCCCAAAGAAATTTTCAAGAAAACCAATGGAACAGCAGACGACCGCGCGGTGATAGCGAAATACTGTATTCAGGATTGTAATCTAGTGCACTATTTGTTTAATAAATCGGATATTCTTACTGGGTTTATTGAAATGGCGAAAATTTGTAGTGTGCCAATAAATTTCCTTGTTATGCGTGGTCAGGGTATTAAATTAACGAGTTATGTTGCGAAAAAATGTCGCGAGAAAAAGACGTTAATGCCTGTAATAGAAAAGGGTGATTTAGACGAAGGTTATGAAGGTGCTATCGTGTTAGACCCTAAATGCGATTTATATCTTGATAATCCTGTTGCGTGTGTGGATTATGCTTCGCTGTATCCGAGTTCAATGATTAGTGAAAACCTGTCACACGATACGAAGGTGTGGACACTTGAATATGATTTAGCGGGTAATTTGATTGAAGAATGGGGTGAAAAAGATGAAAATGGCGTCTATATTTATGATAACTTGCCCGGTTATGAATACGTAGATATTAAATATGACACTTATGTATATCGACGAAAAAACCCCAAAGCCGCCGCTGAAAAAGTGTTAAATGGGTATAAAATGTGTCGTTTTGCGCAACCGTTATTAGATAAAAATGGTGAGGCAGAAGGAATTATGCCCTCTATTTTAAAAGAATTATTAAAGGCTAGAAAAGATACTAGAAAATTGATTCCGCAACAAACCGACGAATTCATGAAAAATGTATTAGACCAGAGGCAATTAGGTTATAAAGTAACCGCCAATTCACTTTATGGACAATGTGGGGCCAAAACCAGCACATTTTATGAAAAAGATATTGCGGCATGCACCACCGCAACAGGTCGTAAACTATTGACGTATGCCAAAAAAATAATCGAAGAATGTTATGGAAACAAAATATGTGAAACGGAAAAATATGGACCAGTGTTGACCAAGGCGGAATACATATACGGCGACAGTGTTGCGAATTACACCCCTGTATATATATCCAAACTTCAAAAAGACGGAAATAGAATATTTGATATAGTAACCATTGAACAATTGGCAGAAAAATATGGAAATAATAAATGGGTTCAATGCGTAGAACTCGGTAAACAAGAAAAAGAAGTTTGCGAATTAGACGGCATTGAAACCTGGACAGAAAAAGGGTGGACTAAATTAGATAGAGTAATTAGACATACCTTAGCACCTCATAAGAAAATGATGCGGATTTTAACACATACTGGATTAGTAGATGTAACCGACGACCATTCGCTATTGTTGCCTAATGGTAACGAAATATCGCCAAAAGATGTGCAAGAAGGTTCAGAGTTAATGCATAATCCACTTTTCCAAAAAGTGGAGCAAAAGTATAAGATAACCGATATTTCAAAAATGAAAAAATATAATTCAATGATTGATGCTGCCATTTACGTAAATTTCTTAAATAGTTGTAATGTTCCGTTTTGTATATCATATGATTATGACGAAATATGTATTTCTACAAACGTTGTTTCAGAAGAGCGTCATGATAAAATTGTATCAATGGGAGAAATTTCATACGAAGGTTATGTGTATGATTTAACAACAGAAAACCATCATTTCGCAGCTGGAATAGGAAATATAATTGTGCATAACACAGACTCTGTATTCTTTACATTTAATTTGCAAACACCAGACGGTAAACCAATCAGAGGCAAAGAAGCGCTCGAAATTACGATTGAAATTGCACAAGAAGCAGGCCATTTAGCTTCTAAATTCTTAAAAGGTCCACACGATTTAGAGTATGAAAAAACATTCATGCCATTTTGTTTATTATCGAAGAAAAGATATGTGGGTATGCTCTATGAGACCGACCCCAATAAAGGCAAACGTAAGGAAATGGGTATTGTATTAAAACGGCGTGATAATGCGCCCATTGTGAAGGATATTTATGGAGGTATTATTGATATATTGATGAAGAAACAAAATATTCAAGAAGCGATTAATTTCTTAAAATCGTGTTTACAAAATATAGTTGACGAAAAATATGCCATGGATAAACTCATCATTACAAAATCTCTGCGGTCTGGATACAAAAATCCGCAAGCCATCGCTCACAAAGTGCTAGCCGATAGAATCACTGCACGCGACCCAGGTAATAAACCAGGACCTGGAGATAGAATACCCTTTGTATATATTTCCACCAAAGACAAAAAGGCGCTCCAAGGGGAGAAAATAGAAACGCCGACATTTATTGTAGAAAATAAACTAAAAATAGATTATTCGTTTTATATTACCAATCAAATCATGAAACCTGTTCAGCAAGTATTCGCGCTGGTTCTGGAAAAAATATGGGGAAATAACCGATTTCCGTTAATGAAATATAAAAGAAATATAGAAAATTTGCGTAAAAAACATGGTAACGAATCAGAAAAATACTATGAAAAAGTAGAAGATTTGCGATGTAAAGAGATAAAGGCGATTTTGTTTGATGAATATTTAAGGGAAACAAATAATCAAAAAAACGGTAATCAAAGTATTACGAAATTCGTTGTCGCAAAATAAGTATTTTATTCTTCCATTTACTAGTGTAATAAAAAATTGTATTGATGCAAATACAATTTTTTATTTTGTTGTTTGTTTTTTCGATATTCCGATATTTTTGTTTTACACCCTTGGTAATTCGTTATGTTTATCCCTTTATTCTACATGTAGAAAATCTATTTTTGGCATAGAATTATTATATGTATATCTATTGTTCATCCAACAATGATAGTGTATTATTTCTTCCTTAGGAAGTATTTGCTGACTCCTATGTTGATGTGGAGTATTTATAAACTCATTTTCCGTAATTTTATCTGTATGTAAAATTGTTTTAGTATATTTATCTTCACCTACATATTTAGCCAGTTGTAATATATTATTATTGAGTATATCATCGTTGTTTTGATTTGTTAAAATATTACTTTTTATAGTTATTGTGCTGTAACTTTCTAAAAATTTTTCTATACCCATTGTTGGGTTTTTAGGTATATAAATAAATTCATCTGCATCTATCAAGGCAATATTTCTACATTTGTTTCGAAATGCATTTACCCCAATATGTAAAGAGATTCTTTGTATATTATCATAATGGTCATCTTTTAATGGTGAATATGGTTGATTTACAAGCCATACTTTACCTTTATACTTTCTACATATTTCGTCAACAGACAAGTCAAATACACAATTTTCTAACGGTTCATTTATGTTATTTGATTTATTTTCATCATTATTAAAGATAACAATTCCAGAAAACCCTAAATTTAAATTATATTGTATCCATTCATCCAACCTATGCGAATAATTTTTACATTGAGTGGTAATAATAGCAGATTTATTGTGTAAAATTAAATCACAGTTTTCAAAAGGGAAACATAGAGTGATATTTGTAAGTTTTAATTCGTTTGTTTCGTTCTTAAAAATAATGGTTTCAATATTATAATTTTTGCCCTTAATTTTTATATAAAAATCACGTCTAGCATTATTAAAAACTACCGAAAATATCACATTTTCTATATCAATTTTTGTTATTCTTGATTTATATTGACCGTATATAATTGTTTCATCTTTACATTCATTATATAGACACACTTTATCAAATAATAAAATATTCATATTATACATTATTATAATAATTTTATTATAATAATATGTTTTTTATCAGTTATCAGTTATTTAATATTTTCGTAATGATTCTCTTTTGGCGGATTTCTTAGAAACCCAACTGCTGAACATTTTGGATACCATGGTTCCAATGTCTTTTACACTGGTTTCTAAATTCCATACACGTTCGGTAAGTTTATTTACTTCACTCTCATCATTCAATGATAGTTCATCGTCTGAATAAATTTCTTCGTCTACATAATCTGAATCATATCTTACATCACACGCTTCTTCTTCGCTGCAATCTTCATCAATGGCACCTGAACAAATATCTTGGTATTTCTTAGAGTCAAAACCTTTTACATCATCCCATGAAGTAATGAACCCCTCTGCCTCTAATTTACATAAAATCGCTCGTTCGGTTCTCTGATGAAGTGAAGCCATTTGTTGTACACTTAAATCTAATAATTCATATTCTCGTTGTAATGATAAAATTTCTCGAATCGTCCATCTATTTCCGTGTCTTTCGCACATTGTCATATAACAATTATTACCAGTTTGTTTTTATATTATTTTAAATTATATTATATATATTGAGCTTCTTCTTTATATGTATATTTTATTGATGCCTATTATCGTTTGCACATCAACTGTGTTTTGTATAATTGTCACTACTTTTCTGGGCGACGTAATATATAACAACATAACCACGTTCCTAAAACAATCCACATATTACCAATGACATTTGCCCCATTATATATAGCCCAACGGAGCCCTTGGCAGTGAGGAGCTGGCGCCAAAAAGGGTGACATCATAAAGCCATACACTGTATTTGGAACACAAAATGTAATATAACAATGTGACGCTATATAGTGTAGCAAAATCCACGCAATATATATTCCTGAAATATTTATTATGACTAGACCCGAATTGTATATAGTAGAGCCATATAGCTTCATTTTACAACAAAAATCAGGTAATAAATAATCAAATTTGAATCTTGATTGTATACATAATTCTTTGTCTTGTTCTTCGTGAATTTCTTCATTTGTCATATTCTCAGTATCCTTTATATTATTACGATGTCTAACCATCATAATATTATTATCAAATTTATCTTTATGTAATTTATGATAATAATAATTACCGAAACCCTCTACTATTATTTAGAGCATTATTCAGTAGAGAAGAAAGTAACGAAACATCAGTACTATTATTGGTGGCAAAATTACCTGATATATCTCGAAAAATATTATTATCAAAATAAATATCGAAAACTATTGAAGAGTTACTAGAATTTCCATCTCGGATAGGTGTCAATGGTTCCTCGTTATTTGCTGGTGCATCTAGATTTTCGGAATCATTGTGTTCTCTCGATTCACTTGGATTATCACTTGTTTCTCTATTCATATTTGGTTGATAGTTACGAATATCATATCTACACACCGGACATCTACAATTCGTTCTGAACCACGTGTTCAATTCATCTCTATTAAATATGTGCCCGCAAAATCGAATAATACTTACAATATCAGTGTCATTGAAATTTTCAAGTGATATAGGACAGCCTCTATTCATAGGAGAGACAATATCCCCATATTGAACTGTTCTACTAGCCGTTTCGATTTGCGTTTGGGTAGGAAAAATGGCTATGGGTTGAAAAAAATTTTGCCAAAATTGAGAGAGGTTCGTATTTCTATCTGCATTTACATTTGTTCTGGTCGTCTCCGTTCTTGCATTTCTACTTCTATAAAGATGAACATTTTGATTGTCATTATCATTATCATTATCATTGTGATTCTCGTTTGTGAGGAAATCATAAAGCCCTGTATTTGCCGTAACTCTTCTTACATTAGACCGCATATGTGGTGGCGCGGTAATATGTTCTCTAAAACTATTTAAGCTGGTCGAATTGTGTCTATAAAATTGGTTGCGTCTATTCGTATTCGTATTCGTATTCGTATTCGTATTCGTATTCAGTATTTGTGTCAATAAATTACGAATTTCACTATTCGTCTCATTTAATAAATGAATCGACTCTGATAAATTATTTATTTGTCTTATATTATCATTATACATACTGTTCAATATACCTATAAGTAACAAGTTCTCATTACTTATATTATATTCTCTCGAATGGTTATTCGTAGGGTAGTTATTCATACTATGTATTATAATATAATATATATAAAAAATATGTTTAAATATATTACTCTGTTATAATTAATCAGTTATAATTATGAATTTTGAAAAATATAAAAACAATGGCTTAAGCGGTCTTGCCAATCTAGGAAATACTTGTTTTGTAAATTCGTGTATACAAGTTTTGTCTCACACATACGAATTTAATAATTTTTTAGATGAAGACAATTATAAAAGAAAATTAAAAAATAAATGCGATTCAGCATTAGTATTAGAATGGGATAACTTGCGAAAAATAATGTGGAACTCCAATTGTGTTGTGTCACCTGGTAAATTTATAAAAACGATTCAAAAAGTGTCCCAAATAAAGGGGATGGGAATCTTTACTGGGTATTCACAAAACGACCTACCAGAATTTCTTTTGTTTTTAATTGATTGTTTTCACACCGCATTATGTAGAGAAATTAAAATGACTATTTCTGGGAACCCACAAAACGAAACAGATAAAATTGCGATTCAATGTTTCGAAATGATTAGGAACATGTATTCCAAAGAGTATTCTGAAGTATGGAACTTATTTTATGCAGTGCATGTATCAGAAATTACTCATTTAGAAACTGGAAAGCAAATGAAAATAACTCCTGAGCCTTATTTTATGATTGATTTACCTATACCTCCTGAAAATAAATCCCCAACCCTCATCGATTGTTTAAATCATTACGTAGAGGGAGAAGTATTAGAAGGTGACAATGGTTGGTATGACGAAGATACAAAAGAGCGAATAAATATTAGGAAAAAAATACAGTTTTGGTCTTTTCCAAATATTTTAGTAATAGATTTTAAAAGATTTAATAGTCGTTTTCAAAAAAACCAAATTCTTATTCAATTTTCATTTGATTTAGACTTGTCGAATTATGTAATTGGATATAAAAAAGAAATGTATAAATATGAATTATATGGCGTTTGCAATCATAGTGGCGGCGTAATGGGAGGACATTATACATGTTATGTTAAAAATGCAAATGGAAAATGGTATCATTTTAACGACACAAATGTTTCTGAAGTGGGTTTAGTTGAATCTATTATTTCTCCAAAAGCATATGTACTATTTTACAGAAAAAAAGCGACCTAATTATACACCCCTGAAGATAAAATTATTATCTACTATTTTAGACAATAATTTTTAGCCAGTAAATTTTTAGACAATATATTACAATTATATTTTTTATAGTTATTTATATATTAGAAATGGAAGTAGTAAATACAACATCAACCACTGACCCAGTCCATATGTATAATTATTTAAATAATTACATTTTAAATCCATTTGTTTTCATTATCTTATTCATAATCATCGTTTCATATTATGTATTTTCATCTGTTGGCGGAAATTCGTCCAGTTTAGGAAATAGTCAAAGCGGTAGTTCTGATAAAAGCTCTAATATAATAGGAGTGATTATTATTGCTATATTAATCATTCTCATTGTTATTAATGCATTCCAATACTTTTTTAGTATTAACGTAACCGCATATATTCAAGGTCTATTTTCACCTAAAACATCCATTGATATTGTTGTGGACCAAAGCACATACCAACCAGCACCTGTTCCTGAAATCAGAATAAAAAAACAAGTGTTCAATATACCAGGAAACTATTATAATTATGAAAATGCAAAGGCTTTATGTAAAGCATATGGCTCTGAGTTAGCGCCCTATGACCAAATAGAAAAAGCCTATAACAGTGGAGCGGAATGGTGCAATTATGGTTGGTCCGCAAATCAGTTGGCATTATTTCCAACCCAAAAACAAACCTATAATACTTTGCAAAAAACACCGGGACACGAAAACGATTGTGGTAGAGCAGGAATCAATGGAGGATATATAGCAAATCCAAATGTAAAATTTGGGGTAAATTGCTATGGTTATAAACCAAAAATGACAAATGAAGAAGAAGAATTGATGAAAACTGCTACTCCATACCCAGAATCGGCCAAGGACATTGCGTTCCAAAAAAGAGTCGATTATTGGAAAAATAAAGTAGATGAAATCTTGGTATCGCCATTTAATTATAGCACATGGGGGTCATTTTAGTCACATCAACTCATTCTTCATGCCGTTTATTTGTTCTAATCCATATTTTCTGGAGTTGCTATTCCTACTTCATATAACACACCTGAACTTTCGTAAAGAATACATGAATGGTCATAGGTAATTTTACTATGTAATATATTGAAATAGAAATCAATTGTATAATATATAAACGCAAATAAGGTTAAAACCCGAGCTAATCTATATGCATTTTTTACAATAAACAATGTAAATACGATAATTATAGTGTCTTGTTTTACACTTTTTACTATAGAAGGTTTTTTTTCAATCAATTTTCTACATATGGGACAATTTCCAGTTCTTTCATACCAATAATGTAAGCATTTTTTATGAAGCCAACCGTTACAAAGACACATTTTTATATAATCTGTTTGCTTAAATAATTCTATGGGCGTTGTTTCGTTTTCTATAGATAATTCATAACAAATAAAACATTCATTTTCCTCTTTTGGCTCATTTGTCATTTCATTTATTAGTTCTTGGGTTTTTTCAATTTCATAATGTTCTATAGTTCGGAATAGCATTATTATTAGTATACTATAACTATATAGTATACTAAATTCTAAGTGGTAATTTATTTTTTATTTTTTATTTTTTATTTTTTATTTTTTTTATTTTTTATGTCTTTTTGTTCCTCCCTTTTTTGTATGAGTTTTAAAGTTTAATTTATTTTTTTTGGTAAATTTATATTTATTCTCTTTTTTTAATTTATTTTCATGTTCTTTGACAAGTCCTATTAATTTGTCATGCAAATCATCGTCGATGTCATCACCTTCTTCATCGCTTTCATGTTTATATTCACCTCCTATTTTATTACCATAACTTAGAGCCCAATTGGGTATCACCAAACTATCGAATAAATCAGAAACCTTATTAGAATCTCC
>Ga0114966_10002917_pt1 | contig 15179 bp, 10 predicted proteins | sample M_130207_XF_Meta_FD_87029 | JGI IMG/M metagenome (GOLD analysis project Ga0114966, IMG submission 87029) | Freshwater microbial communities from Lake Montjoie, Canada to study carbon cycling - M_130207_XF_MetaG | ecosystem: Environmental > Aquatic > Freshwater > Lake | place: Lake Montjoie... | reverse complement strand
GCCGAATCGGCTCCACGGGTAGAGCGCGAGCGGCGCGAGACCGAGTGCGACGCCCGCCGCGAGCCAGGCGGCACGCGTCGCCAGCGAGGCGCTCGCCTCGCCGCCCCACCGCTCGGCCGCGGGCTCCGCCCGACGCATCGAAGCGGCGCGTGGCGACGCGGCGACGAGAAGCGAGTGCAGCGCGAGAACGGCGAGCGTCGAGAGCAGCGCGACGGCGAGCAGCAGGTTCGTCGGGCGCAGGAGCGCGAGCGCGCCCGCCACGGCTCCGAGCGCGAGCATCGCGAGGCGGCGCGGGGGTCGGTCGAGCGCGACGAGGAACCAGGCGGCGACGAGCCCGCAGGCGGCCGACGAGGGCACGTCGCTCATGACGAGGCGCGACCAACCGACGTGCAGACGCGAGACGGCGACGACGAGCGATGCCGCGACGCCCGCCCACGGACCCGCCGCGCGCGAAGCGAGCAGCCACGCTGCGAGGACGCTCGCGAGGCCGGCCGCCTGCACGACCCAGGTGCCGAAGCCGGGCTCCGTCCCCGCCATCGGGGTCGAGGCCGCGAGCAGGGCGGGAAAGCCCGGCGGGTAGCGAGGCGTCCAGCGCGAGCCCGCGAGTTCGAGTACATAGCCGCGGCCGGCAGCGAGGTTGCGGGCCGATTCCTCGTACTCGATCGCGTCGGGCCGCGGCAGGAGGTCGGCGACCTCGACGGGCGTGACAAAGCGCAGCCATGCCGCGAGGAGCAGGACCGTCGCGAGCAGGAGGAGGCCCGCGCTTCCGGCTCGCGACGCAAGCCGCGACGGCGGGCTGCCGAAGATTCCTCCGGCGAAGCTTCGAGAACCCGGCTCCACGATGGTCGAGGATAGCGTTCGCGACGCGGATCCCCGAGCCGAGGGGGCCCACGGCAGGCTTCGCGCCCGCTGCGGCAACATGACGCAGGGGGTGGTGCGAATTCTGCATGTTCCGGCATTGACGCCACGCGGCCGGCGGCTAACGTCCGGGCTGGGGGGACGGACCCCCACGTGGAGGTGTCCCATGTTCGGATCCAGTCGACCCCTCGTCATTCCGATCTCGGTCTGTGCCCTCGCCGTCGTGACAACTCTCGCGACGCCGAGAGATTCGGGTGCCGTAGCGACGGTTTCCGAGCGCTGCACGATCGTCGGAACCGACGGGCCCGACCGGCTCGTCGGCACGCCGGGCCGCGACGTGATCTGCGGTCTCGGCGGGGACGACTTCATTTCGGGCGACGGCGGCGACGACGTCCTGGTCGGCGGCGACGGCAACGACACGATCCTAGGTGGCGGCGGCGACGACGTCCTGATGGGTGGCGAGGGACGAGACCGGCTGCGCGGCGGCACCGGCGGCGACGTCCTCATGGGCGAGGAGGGACGCGACTCCCTCATGGGCGGAGTCGGCGAGGATCACCTCCTCGGCGGCGTCGGCCGGGACGCGATCGCCGCCGGAGTCGCGGGCGACACCTGCGCCGGGGATCCCGCCGATCGAGTGACGGGCACCTGCGCCGACGACACGACGCCGCCCGAGATCGGCGATGTGGTCGTCCCCGCGCCATTCTCCGCGGGCTCGACCCTCGTCTTCACCTGGCAGGTGACCGACGTCTCGGGCGTGTACGACATCGCCGAGGGCCAGCCCGGGACCACCGCGTTCGTCGGCGGCCCGTCGGGCTGGGTGCGCTTCTGCACGTTCGGGCTCGCCGGCAAGCGCATCGCGGGCGACGAGAAGTCCGGCGTCTACGAGGCCCGCTGCGATTTTCCGGCGAGCACGCCGAACGGCACGTATTCCGTCTTCGTCGGTGCGAGCGACCTCTACGGCAACCAGGCCTTCTCGAGCGGAACGACCTTCGAGGTCGTCGCCGGCTCGACCGACGCGGCGGTTCCTTCGCTCACCGAGGTCCGGACCGACGCGGCGACCTACGCCCCGGGCGCCGCCGTCACCTTCACCTTCCGCGCGACCGACGCGACCGGCGTCGCCTACGTCGTCCCGTGGGCCTTCGGCCCCAACGGTAGGCTCGTGGACGACGCCGGCCGCCTGTGGCTCGACTATGCCGTCGCGGGGCTGGTCTCCGGCGACGCGAAGGATGGCCGCTACTCGGTGACGCTGAAGTTGAGCGACACGGCGGCGAGCGGGACGTACGTGCTGTGGTTCAGCATCGGGGACGTGCTCGACAACCGCGACTTCACCCCGACCGCATTGGACGGCGCGGCCTTCGGAACCTTCGAAGTAGCCGGCTGAGCGCACGCGGCCGCGACCGGTGCACGGCGGAAGCACTCGTCGACGGGGATGGCCGTACCGCCTCGACAGGACGGCCCGCGGCTTCGACGGACGTCAGTCGTCTCCGTCGTCGTCTCCGTCGCTGGAGTCCGCGTCGTCCCGCTCGAGGATGCGCGGCAGGATCGCCGCCTCGTCGCCCGGACCCGATCGGAGGCTGCTCGTCATGCCCTTCTTGCCGTGCTTCGCGATCCAGTCGCCGTCGGGCCCGTAGACGTGCTTGCCGAAGTCGTGCCAGCGGCGGCCGTCCTTCGAGACGATGTCGTTGCCGTAGCGGTAGTAGGCGCGACCATCGTCGCAATAGGTGCGGTTACCCTGGGTGGTGCAGTAGGCGGAACCGGCGCGGGCCGGCTGCGGCCGCGCCGCGACCGCGGCGAAAGCCGCGCAAAGGGCGAGCCATGCGAGGCTCGCTGCCCTGCCGCGATACCGGGTTGTCGAGTGATCCATGGGGGGCCTCCTCTCGGCGGGCGCCGGGCCCGCACGTCCTCCACCTCTGAAACACGCTCCGCCGACAACCGTTGCCCGCAGCGATCGACGGTGACGGCGTTGACACCTGTTTCGGCCCCATGGCACGCTCGGCTCCTGCGCCGAGAAAACCCCGACCGCGCAGGGGCGGTCGTGCGGAGCGCTTGCACGGGAGGAACCATGAAGACACCTTGGAATTCGGCGACACGCATGGGCGTCGCGACGGCCCTGGCCGTCTCGACCATCTTCGTCGCATCCGCCGCGACGGCCGCTCCGCTCAACCCGGTGGTCGGCTACACCATCATCAAGCTGGTGCAGGATGCGCCTGCGATCGAGAACATCCAGCCGGGCCCCGGTCGCCCCGGCCAGACCGCCTACTTCGAGGCCGGCCTGGCCCGCTCCGGCAAGCCGTATGGAGAACTCCACGGGACGACCGTGATCTACGACGTCACGCCGGATGGATCGGGCGTGGAGACCCGCCTGCGCACGCTGGTCTTCGACTTGCCCAATGGGCAGGTGGTCGCGATGGGCACCAGCAACTACGACCTTCCCCTGGTCGCGAACGTGCCGGTGGTACGCAGCACCGCCACCATCGCGATCGTCGGCGGAACCGAAACCTATGCCGCTGCGCGGGGCCAGGTGACGACGGTCCGCAGAACCGATGGAACCTACGAACACGTTCTCATGCTCCTGAAGTGATGCGGGGTCGCGTCGTGTCGTGCCGCTCACCCGGAGCCGCCTCGCGGCCCGGGTGGGCCGCTGCGGCTCAGCTCGACGGCGGTCGACGGACCCCACGGGTGGAGGCCCGCAGCGTCTGCTACCCGTGAGGACTTCGACGGCACCGGACCGCGAGCGCTCGCGTGCCACCCACCGACCCAGGATCCATGGAAGCGACCACGCCCACCCGCGAAGCCGGAGCCGGCCACGCCCACTCGCCCGTCGATCGCCGCCGCACCTTCGCGGTCATCTCCCATCCCGACGCCGGCAAGACGACGCTCACCGAGAAGCTGCTCCTCATGGGTGGCGCGATCCAGCTCGCGGGCGAGGTGCGCACCAAGCGCAATCGCGTCCACACGCGCTCGGACTGGATGGCGATCGAGCGCGAGCGCGGGATCTCGGTCGTGACCTCGGTCATGACCTTCGAGTACGGCGGCTGCGTCTACAACCTGCTCGACACGCCGGGCCACGAGGACTTCTCCGAGGACACCTACCGCACGCTCACGGCGGTCGACTCGGCCGTCATGGTGATCGACGCGGCCAAGGGCATCGAGGCGCGCACGCGCAAGCTCTTCGAGGTCTGCCGGCTCCGCGACATCCCGATCGTCACGTTCATCAACAAGATGGACCGCGAGAGCCGCGACCCCTTCGAGCTGCTCGATGAGATCGAGAAGACGCTCGCACTCGACACGACCCCGATGACGTGGCCGATCGGACAGGGGCCGGCCTTCGCCGGCACCTACGACATCGCCCGGCGCAGGATCCGCGGCGTGGACGACGACACCGTGCAGCCGGTGTCGGGCCCCGAGGATCCGGCGATCGACGCGCTCGTCCACGGCTCGGACCGCGAGACCTTCCGCGAGGGCGTTGCGCTCGCCGCCGAGGCGAGCAAGCCGTTCGACCGGGCGTCCTTCCTCGAAGGGCACCTGACGCCGGTCTACTTCGGCAGCGCCTTGCGCAACGTCGGCGTGCGCGACCTGATCGACGCTCTCGCCGACTACGCGCCCGGGCCGCGGGCGCAGGCCGCCGACCGCCGCGTCGTCGAGGCCGCGGAGCCCGCCATGTCGGGCTTCGTATTCAAGATCCAGGCGAACATGGACCCGAACCACCGCGACCGCATCGCCTTTCTGCGCGTCTGCTCGGGCCGGCTCCGCCGCGGCATGAAGGCGAAGCTCGTGCGCACCGGCAAGCCGATGAGCCTCTCGACGCCGCAGTTCTTCTTCGCGCGCGACCGGGCGCTCGCCGAGGAGGCGTGGGCCGGCGACGTCGTCGGCATCCCGAACCACGGCACGCTGCGCATCGGCGACACGCTCACCGAGGGCGAGGACATCGTCTTCCGCGGCGTCCCGAGCTTCGCGCCCGAGATCCTGCGCCGCGTGCGCCTGCAGGACGCGATGAAGGCAAAGAAGCTCCGCGGCGCGCTCCAGCAGCTCTCCGAGGAGGGCGTCGTACAGCTCTTCGTGCCCGACGACGGCTCGCCCTTCCTGGTCGGCGTCGTCGGAGCACTCCAGCTCGACGTGCTGGTCGACCGGCTCGACGCCGAGTACGGGCTGCCGGTCACCTTCGAGCAGGCCCGCTTCCAGGCCGTGCGCTGGATCTCCTGCGACGACCCGCGCGAGCTCGACCGCTTCGTCGCCGACAACCGCTCCTCGGTCGCCCGCGACCTCGACGGATCGCCGGTATTCCTCGCACCGTCGCAGTTCCTGCTCGACTACGAGCAGAAGGAGTGGCCGAAGATCAGCTTCGCCGACGTGAAGGACTATCAGAAGGTCGGCGCGCAGGGCTGACGCCGGGCGCAAGGCCGCACGCCCGGCGCGATCTCAGGGCGTCACGATCGGAAAGCGCCCGTCGGGCTTCTCCAGCATCGAGAAGAGTTGCAGGACGTCGACGCGGCTCCCCTCCATGTCGAAGGACTCGGAGAAGACCAGGTCGCGGAGGCCGGCCTGGCCGGTGGCGAGCTTCACGAGGAAGGCGCGGGTCAGCCGGATCGTCGCGGAGGCCTTGGGGTCGGGCGGGCGGGCGTGGTGGTGCAGGACCGAGTTGTCGAGTTCGAGCACGTGGGTTTCGCCGGCGTCGGTGAAGATCAGGTTCACCTTGATCTTCTTGCCCTCGGCCTTGGTCGCGTCGAGCCGCGTCGCCATCGAGTCGAAGAAGCGCGCGAGGTCGAGGTGCTCGAGCAGGCCGGCGGCCGACCGCGTGTCCAGCGGCGGGGTCGAGATACCGTGGCGGAGTTCGTAGGCGCCGCTCAGGTAGATGTCGCGCCACGGTCCGGACTCGGCCCGGTAGCCGAGCTGGTCGTAGACCTCGGCGAGCAGGTCCTTCGCGGCCCGGCCGTCGGGCTCGGCGAAGACGAGACGGTCGAGCAGCGTGGCCGCCCAGCGCTCGTCGCCGGCCGCATGCGCGTCGCGCGCCTGTTCGAGGACCTTCGCCGGGCCGCCCATCGCCGCGACGTAGCGCTTCGCCTCGTCGACCGGCGGCAGCGGGTCGAGGTGCGCCGGGTTGCCGTCGTACCAGCCGAAATAGTGCTGGTAGACCGCCTTCGAGTTGTGCCGCAGCGTCCCGTAGTAGCCGCGGTCGGCGAATTCCTTCTCGAGGGTGGCCGGCATGTGCAGCTTCTCGGCGATCTCCTGCGGTCGCGCCCCGGCGTTGGCGAGACGCAGCGACTGGTCGTTCATGAAACGGTACATGTCGCGCTGCTTGGCGAGCAGGTCCATCGCGCGTTCGTTGCCCCAGGCCGGCCAGCTGTGGCTGCCGAAGAGCACCTCGGTGTCGCCGAAGCGGTCGATCGCGTCGTCGATGTAGCCGCTCCACAGGACCGGGTCGCGCACCTTGGCGCCGCGCAGCGTCAGCAGGTTGTGCATGACGTGGCTCACGATCTCGGCGCTGCAGAAGGCCTTCGAGTCGGGCAGGTAGAAGGTCATCTCCGCCGGCGCCTCGGAGTGCGGCGCGTACATGAAGACGAAGCGCCGTCCGTCGATCTCCATCTCCTGCGGCGCGCGGTCGACGAGTTCGGTCGGCACGGCGATCGAGATCGAGCCGCGCGCGGGCTGCTTGCCGAGCCCCGTGTCGACGTGGCCGCGGGGGTCCGTCGGCAGGGCGAGCCCGTACATGTAGGCGGCGCGACGCAGCATGGCCGGGCCGGCAAAGACGTTCTCGCTGGTCGCCTCCTCGATGAAGCCGCGCGGCGCCACGATGCGCACCTTGGCGCGGGCGGCGGGGTCCTCGGGCAGCACCGCGTCGACCCCACCGAAGTGGTCGAGGTGACTGTGGGTGAAGATCACCGCGACGACCGGTGCCTGACCGAGGTGCTTGCGCGCGAGCGCGAACGCCGCCGCCGCGGTTTCGCGACAGGTGAGCGGGTCGACGACGATCCAGCCGGTACGGCCGACGATGATCGACATATTCGAGATGTCGTAGCCGCGCACCTGGTAGACGCCGGGCGAGACCTCGAAGAGCCCGTGGATGCCGTTGAGCTTCGCCTGTCGCCAGAGGCTCGGGTTCACGCTCGGCGGCGCGTCGCCCTCGACGAAGCCGTAGCTGCCGAGATCCCACACGATGCTGCCGTCGGCGCGCTTGACGACGACCTGATCCTCGCGGGCGACGAGTCCGCGCTGCGCGTCCTGGAAGTCGCGCTGGTCCGCGAGGTCGAGGCCCTCCGCCACCGCGTGATTGGCCGCCGCGGTCGCCTCCGAGGGCGCCGTCCGGCCGTTTGCGTCGGCGGCGCCGCCGCCCGGGTCGGCGGATCCGGCGCGGCCGCGCTCCGGGGCGAAGGGCTCCTCGCGCCGCGCGCATGCAGCGAACGCGCCGAGCGTGGCGACCAGGACGACGATCGAGAGGGATCTCTTCATGGGCGTGACCTCCGGGGCCGGACGACGGCGCTCATCTCTACCACCACGTGCATCGTTCGCGGAACCGGGGTAGCCCCGCTGCGCACGGCGGCGCTTCGCGCGGCTCGCCGAACGGACGAGGGGGTCGCATGGAAGTTCCGAGCAACGCGAACCGGGCGCCAAGAACGCGGCGCTCCCCGGTCGATGCCGATGGCCGGCGTGCCGGCCGGGCACGGCACCCGGCGGCCATTCGCGCAGCGGCCATCGCCCTGCTCGCCCTCGCGACGGCCCTCCTCACGCACCCGCCCGGCGCGGCCCGTGCCGAGGTCGTCGAGCCCCCGCTCCAGGAACTCGCCCGACGCACCGTCGGTGCCGACCAGGGAGTCTTCGCGGTGGCGGGCGACGGCACGGTCCTCGTCACGCAGGCCGCCGACCTCGCGGTGCATCCCGCCTCGGTCACGAAGATCGCGACGACGCTCGCGCTGCTCGAACGGCTCGGCCCGCAGCACCGCTTCACGACGCGCGTGCTCGGCACCGGGCCGCTCGAAGGCGACCGGCTCGAGGGCGACCTGGTCGTTCAAGGCGGCCACGACCCGTTCTTCGTCTACGAGAGCGCGCTCCTGCTGCTGTCGGGGCTGAACCAGCGCGGGTTGCGGCGCGTCGACGGCGGCTTCCGGATCGACGGTCCGTTCCTGATGAACTGGGAGCCCGACCCCGACGGCCGGCGCCTGAAGGCGGTGCTCGAAGGGCGCGACGGCACCGCGGCCTGGCCGGCCGTCGCGCGGCGCATGAACACCGCGAAGACCGTCCGCGAGGAGGCCCTCGCCTTCTCGGCGCGCGGCGGAACCACGCGCGCGGCCGAGCGCCCGACGCCGCTGCTTGAGTACCGCTCGCCGCCGCTGCTCCACGTCGTCAAGGTGATGAACGGCTACTCGAACAACGTCTTCCACCTGGTCGCCGACGCCATCGGCGGTCCGCATGCGGTCCAGGAGACGGCGCGCGCACACGTCCCCGCCGGCCTGCGCGACGAGATCGTGATCGACAACGGCGCCGGGGCCGGCTCGACGAACCGACTGAGCCCGCGCGCGACGGTCGCGATTCTCGATGCGCTCGAAGCCGAACTCCGGCGGGTCGGGCTCCACCTGACCGACGTGCTCCCGGTCTCCGGCGTCGACCCCGGCACGCTCGAGGACCGCTTCCTCGACCACCGCGGCGTGGTCGTCGGCAAGACCGGGACGTTCGGCTCGGAAGGCGCCTCGGCGCTCGCCGGCGCCCTGCGGACGCGGCGCTTCGGCACCGTCCGCTTCGCCGTCCTGAACCATGGCGTGCCGGTGCCCGACGCGCGCGCACGCCAGGACGCCTTCGTGCGCGGCCTGATCGAGGCCGGCGAGGCCGAACCCTGGCCCTACACGACGCCGACCCGGCCGGACTACCTCTCGGCGAGCGTCGTGCCGCGGCGCTGAGCGCTCACCCCGAACCGCAGCCGCGCACGACGAGGCGCCCGCCCGCGCCGGCGAAGTTCGCACGCAGCACACGCTGCGTGTCGTCCCAGGTCCAGGCGTCGTCGGCGAGCGACCGGCCCTTCCACTCGACGGCACACGGCCGCAGCGGCCGGTCGAGCGTCGCGAGCGACGCCTGCAGGCGCCACGATGTCTCCGGTCCGTGGAAGTCGAGCCGCCAACCGTCGGCAATCTCGTCGGAGAAGATGCGCGCGGCGCGGTCGAGCCGCGCACTCGAGTGCCCGCGCGGGAACGCGAGTAGGTCGCGGGTGCGCGGCCCGTCGCCGAGCCGGACGAGTCCGGGCGTCCCCCAGCCGTAGTCGGCGAGCGTGTCCACCCAGGGCGGCAGCATCGGCAGGATCGCGCCCGCGCGCACCAGCACCGGGATCTCGTCGGCGGGCGCGGGCAGCACCACCTGGGCGTTGCCGTGCAGAACCTCGGGCGCGCGGAGCACGAGCGCGCCGTCGGACTCCTGCCAGCGCACCGAGCGCCACAGGTCGATCCAGTCGCCCGCCGGCAGCCAGGCCTCGCGCATCGTCGCCGCGGCTTCCAACACCGGGGCAACCAGCAGGTCGGGCCCGAACAGGAACTCGTCGTCGCGGCCGCGCGCGCGCCAGTCGTCGGGCCAGCCGAGCAGCAGGTGGCGCATGATCGGCATCCCCGTGTTGCGATAGGTCTCGTCGGCGCCGGCGACATACGGGTAGAGCTGAGTGCGTAGCTTCGCGTAGCGACGCCAGTTCCCGATCTGCTGCGGCTGCTCGACCTGCGGGCGCTCGTAGTCGGGGATCGCGATGCCGTCGCGCTCGGTGCGCATGACCCCGGAGAACGCCCCGAGTTGCACCCAGCGCCGCAGCAAATCGTCGTCGAGCGCACGGCCATAGAACGAGAAGAAGCCGCCGACGTCCGAGCCCCAGAGGCTCACGCCCGAGAGTCCCATGCCGAGGCCCGCGCGTACGACGCTTGCAAGCCCGTCGAAGCCCCATCCGGTCGTCGGGTCACCGCCCCAGACGACCTGCGCGCAGCGCGCCGCACCGGTCCAGCCCGAGCGCTGGAAGCGCACGATCGGACGGTCCTGCTCGCGGGCGAAGCGGTAGGCAGCACAGTGGTAGTCGCGCACGTAGCGATTGTGCGTCGCGGAACCCTCGCGCCCGTCGGCGGTCACTGCGTCGGGCGGCGTGTACTCGCCGAAGTCCTCCATCCAGCCGTCGTGGCCGTCGTCGACCGCCTGCGAGAGCACGTCGGCGAAGGCGCGCCGGCCGGCCTCGGCGGAGAAGTCGTATTGGCTCACCAGGAACGGCCGGGTCGTGAAGTAGGTGTAGATGTACGGCTCGCCCGAGGCGTCCTTGATGAGTCCACCCGCGGCGGCCGCCTTGGTGAACGCGGCCTCGTAGGACTGGCAGACCATGGGGTTGAAGTAGGTGGTGACCGCGACCCCGAGTGCATGCAGGCGCTCGTTGCGCGGCCACTCGTTCGCGCGGTCTCCGCCGCAGGGCAGGTAGTGCAGGTAGGTCTGCGAAACCGACAGCGGGGCGTCGGCTGCGCGCAGCGCGCGCACCTGCTCCTCGGATCCCTGGTACCACGGCCCGAACACCCACGGCGCAAGCGGACGCGGCTGTCGTCCGACACGGCTCGTGAAGCGACGCAGAGCATCCGCCGGAGCGGGCCCGCCGAAGACCCGGAAAGCGACCCGCGACGGCGCCGGCCGGAACGCGAGATCCTCGGGCGCACCGCGCACCTCGAAGCTCCAGGCGTCGGGCTGTACCGTGCCGAGGCGGTGGAGCACGGTCTCGTCGGCGTCGACGAGCACGCCGTAGCCGCGGCTCGAGAGCAGCCACGGGATCGGGAAGTAGGTGGCGTCGTCGCGCGGACGGAAGCCGGGCGCGGGCAGGATGCCGCTCATGAGCTTGTGCTCGTCGGGCTGCCAGGGGCCGTCGGAGACGTAGCTCTCGACTTCGCCGCCGCGGTGCTGGACGCGGTTCGCACGCTCGCCGAAGCCGTAGAAACTCTCGCCCGCGCGCGGCGCTTCCCATCCGACGCCGACCGCCTCGAGCGGGGGCAGCGGTGCCGGCACGCCGGCCAGCGGATCGTCCGGCGGCACCGGGTCGCGCACCTCGACGACGACCGCGATCACGCCTTCGCCGCCGTCGCGGGAGAGCACGACGTGCAGGGCCCGGCCGCGCGGATCGTCGGTCGCGACCTGCGCCTCGATCGAGCCGTCGGGCTGGTGGGTGATGGTGGTCGCGCGCGTCGCGTGCGACCACCGCCCGTCGCTGCGAAAACCGGTCGCGCCCGCGGCGGCGGCCTCGCGGGACGACGACTCGACGAGCACCGCTGCGCCGTCGGCGCCGGTGAAGCGAAGCCGCCACGGGTCCGGCTCGAACTCGACCCGCAGGGCCCCGGCCTCGATCGACTCGGGACCCGACGGGGCCGAGGGCGAGGCGGTCGCCCCGGACGCGTGCATCGCCGCGCACCAGAAGAGAACGAGGGCGATGGAGTTGCGCGCGTCGCGCCAGTCGGATCGCATGGCGCGACGCTACCAGAGGGCGCGGGCCCGGGTCACCCCGGTTTCGCGGCGCTGGCGAATTCAGCTGCCCGGGCCGGCCTCGCCAGCGTCGTTCGCCGAGCCTGACGCCTCCGCCGGAGGCGCGGGAGAGTCCGGCGCGGAGAACAGCTCGAGCTCCGGGTGCTCGGGATCGAAGCGCAGGCGGTTCGAGACATCGCCCCGATGGGCGATGATCTCGAAGGTCTGCTCGTCGTCCCCGGTTCCCTGCAGCCGCAGCGCGAGCCGCAGCGGGGCGCTCGTCGACGGATCGAGCGCGAAGCGTCCGAGGACGACGACCTGGCGCACCGGGGCACCGGCTTCGTCCGAGACCGGCGACGCCGAGAGGAGCAGGCCCTCGAGCGGCCGCGGACTGTGCTCGTCGCGCAATTGCAGGCCGCGCCGGACCTGCGCCTCGATCGACGCGGACGCGAGCCGCCATTCGGTCCCATCGAGATCCCCGCTGCCGTCCGCGTCGACGCCCGGGAAGGCCGACACTGGCAGCGAAAGAACGAGAAAGGCGCCGTCATCGACGAAGTGGATCGTGCCGTGCTGGGCCGCGGCGAGGTGGGCCGCGGCGGTTCGCGCTCCGAGGAGGCAGAGCGCGAGCGCCGCAGGGGAGGCGAGTCGCCGGAGACGAGGAGTCATGACGTCGTCCACCGTTCTTCGCGTCATCCCTGCGGCGGAGGCGGTGGCGGACCTCCGCCTCCCCCGCCGCCGACAGGCCCCGTCGGCGTTCCCTTCACGCAGCGCTGGATGAACGGATACGAGTCGGTGATGAAGTAGTGGTAGATGCCGAGCGGGAACTCGGGCGTCACCCCGAAGCGGCCGTTGCACTCGTCGAGGTCGCCCGACCCGGCCACGTATTCCCAGTCCTGCGTGAAGGCGCCCATCGCGTAGACGATGGTCGCGGGGCGGCCCACATCCGGCGTCGCCTTCAGCCGGTAACTGCCGGTCACGGCCCTGATCGTGGAAGCCGGATCCCGAGGGTCGCTGAAGCCGTAGCGGGCGTAAATCGGAAAGCCGTCGCGCGCCCAGCCGACGAGCGACATCGCGGCCCCCTTGCCGAGCGCGTCGAGCAGGCCCTCGGGCATGCCGTGGTAGTGGTAGGCGCCGCCCGGCTGCACGTGGGCGTTGTTCTCGTCGGTGCCGAAGTCGAACGAGTTCTGGCCGAGCGCCTCGATGCGCCAGGGCGCGGTGCTGAAGCCGGGGTCGCACTCGCCGGCGTCGGTGCAGGCCCCCGCCGTCCCGGGATCGAATTTCACGCCGTTCAGCGCGTGCCCGATCCCCGGTACGCCGAGACTCGTCGCGGGGCCGGCGACCACCGCGGGCTCGAGCGTGTAGGACGCCGACACGCCTTGCACGGAGATGGTGTTCGGGTTGTGCGGGTTCGGGAAGGCGCCGACGGCATGGTCGGGAAGCCCGTTCCCGGTCAGGACGCGGGAGTTGCCGTCGCAGGTCCAGGCCGAGGTGCTGGTCGCGTTCACCGAGGGCGACGCGTTGAACACGCTCCTCGAGAGGTCGCATAGGATCCCCGCGGTCGTCGTCGTGTCGGGGTCGGTGTTCCGGCACGAGATCTTCGTCGCCGCCGCGTTCGACGCGCAGGGGAATGCCGTGTCGCCCCGTGCGACCGCGTCGTTCGCGGTGAGGACGACCGCGAGCGGCAGGCTCGCGACGGTCGGCAGCGCGAATTCGCGCCCTCGGCCGCTCACCCCGACACGGTGGTACAGCGCCGCCCGCGTCGGGGAGAAGGTGAGCTTGCCCGACCCGTTCGCGCAGCGCAGCCGCTTGTGGGCCGCGTCGCCGAAAGCGCACTCCGAGGCGGCGAAGGCGATCTCGTCGGTCGGCACGAAGGAGCCGCCGAGGGCGCCCGCCCCGAAGGCGACCGAGACGCCGCCGCTCGCGATCCGCTCGAGCAAGTCGGCACTCCCGCTCGCATCGAGCACGCCACCCGCGCTCCAACCGTCGCGGTTCGGCGTCGGTCGATCGACGACCTGTGCGACGGCGAGGCCGAGCGAACAGTCGAGCGAGCCGGCCGTCCCGAAGCAGGCGCGCGCAGGCGCGGACTGCGAGACGACGATCGCGAGGGCGACGAGCACCCGGGCCAGGGCGCGCGGCCGCAGGGCTGCGGGCACGCGGGCCGGCGAGGGACGCTGGGGGCGGGTTCGAGATCGGTTCACGGAGCACTCCTGTTCGTCGAAGTGGGCGGCTGGCCTCGTCGCGGGATGCGGCGACTTCCGCCGGCCTCGGTGGTCTCGACTCGAAGGACTGATCCGCGGGGGCGAGCCGGCGTTAGTCCTCGCCTCGGAAGTCCACGGGGCGAGGCGGGCCCGGCGGGCAAACGGCGACGCCACCGGCCATCGCCGGTGCGAAGCGCCCGACGAGTTCCGCGCGGCTTACCGTCAGTCCGCGTCCCGCGCCCGATCACCGTCCCACCAGGGATCGTCGAGGTTCGGCACCTGCCAGAACTGGATCAGCACGCCGAACGCCGAGCGCGGCGAGACGAAGGCCGTCTTGAACCCGCCACCCGGCTCCGCCTCGTCGACGATGCGGACACCCGAGGCCCGCATCCGCTCGAGCAGCGGGTCGATCTCGTCGACGTCGATCGAGAGGTGGTGGAATCCCTCGCCACGGCGATCGAGGAAACGCCGCACGAAGCTCGTGCCGCTCGCATCCGCCACGAACTCCATCCTGAAGCGACCGCGGTTGCCGATCGTGAACTGCTTCAGGTCGAAATCGCCAGCGTAGCCCCGGTGGAGCGGCCCCTGGTCGGCGATCGGCAGGTGGCGCGAGAACAGGCCGAAGGCCTGCGGGATGTCGCGCACCGCGGCGGAGAGGTGATCGAAGCGCATCCGCGAGTCGAGCCCGGGCAGGCGCGGCAGCGGCGGAGCCTCCCCGGGGCCGGGGTCCGCGAGGTGCGCCGCCTGCCAGAACTGGATCAGCATGCCGTGTGCGGAGCGCGGCGAGATGAACGCGGTGCGATCGCCCCGCTCGGTCTCGTGCTCGTCGACGATGTGCAGGCCGTCGCGGCGCAGGTCGTGGAGGAGCGGATCGAGGCGTTCGACTTCGAGCGAGAGGTGGTGGAGCCCCTCGCCGCGTCGCTCGATGAAGCGGTCGACGAAGCTGCCCGGGCGCGTGCTCTCGATCAGCTCGACCTTCGCGTGGCCGAGGTAGAAGTCGCACCAACGGAAGTCGTCCGTGTAACCCTCGCGCGTTCGCTCGTGCATCACGACCGGGAAGTGGCGGCCGAAGAAGTCGAGCGCCGCCTCGATCGAGCGCACGGCGATCGAGAAGTGATCGATCCTGACCTGGTGCATCCGGGTTCGTTACGGGCGGGCGTCGCGCCGGTCAACGCACCCGGGGGCGGCGGGCCGCTGGCGCCGGCGGAGCCTCGATCGGCCGCGAGCGTTGACGGCCTGCTTCGATCCCGGTAGCGCTGACGCGACCCGCGCGCCCAGGCTCCGACCACTTCGGCGGACGTTCGCCGGGTTCCGGAGGGATGGAAGATGAGTCTCGGCAATCGATTGATGGCGGAGTTCGTGGGAACCTTCTGGCTGGTCCTCGGCGGCTGCGGCAGCGCGGTGCTCGCCGCGGCCTTTCCCGACCTGGGGATCGGCTTCGTCGGCGTCGCGCTCGCCTTCGGGCTGACGGTGCTGACGATGGCCTACGCGATCGGGCACATCTCGGGCTGTCACCTGAACCCGGCCGTCTCGGTGGGGCTTGCGGCCGGCAACCGCTTCCCGAGCGGCGAGGTGCTGCCCTACGTCGGCGCGCAGGTGCTCGGCGCCGTGGTCGGCGCGGGCGTGCTCTACCTGATCGCGAGCGGCAAGGCGGGCTTCTCGACCGCCGGCGGCTTC
>Ga0114966_10002916_pt1 | contig 15182 bp, 12 predicted proteins | sample M_130207_XF_Meta_FD_87029 | JGI IMG/M metagenome (GOLD analysis project Ga0114966, IMG submission 87029) | Freshwater microbial communities from Lake Montjoie, Canada to study carbon cycling - M_130207_XF_MetaG | ecosystem: Environmental > Aquatic > Freshwater > Lake | place: Lake Montjoie... | reverse complement strand
GGACCCCGTTATACTATGAGTTGACTGCCGATAACAGTTGGGCGCCTGACTTTGAAAATTTAGAAAAATCAGATTTATCAAAAGTCAAGTTAATGTGGGTGAATTATCCGCATATGCCAACAGGTCAAAGGCCAACAAAAGAATTATTTGAAAAAATAGTCGCCTTTGGAAAAAAGCATCAAATATTGATTTGTCATGATAATCCTTATGCCTTTATTTTAAATGATAAACCTGAAAGTTTATTATCTATACAGGGGGCTAAAGAGGTGGTGATCGAATTAAACTCTCTAAGTAAAAGTCAGAATATGGCAGGATGGAGAGTAGGCATGTTAATTGCTGCCGAAGATAGAATCAATGAAATACTTAGGTTTAAATCCAACATGGACAGTGGTATGTTTTTACCAGTGCAATTAGCAGCTGCTAAGGCATTAAGTCTGGATCAAAGTTGGTATGACTCCGTGAATAAAATATATACAGCACGACGTGAAAAAGTATTCGAGTTATTAGATGTTTTAAAATGTGTTTACGCTAAACAACAAGTAGGCATGTTTGTATGGGCCAAAATTCCCGCAACTTACAAAGATGGATATGCATTAAGTGATAAGGTATTATACGATGCAAATGTTTTTATTACCCCTGGTGGAATTTTTGGTTCTGCAGGCAATGAATACATCAGAGTGAGTTTATGTGGTTCCATAGAAAAATTTAGTGATGCAATTAAAAGAATTGAAGCATGCGTTTAACAGTCATTGGAATTGGTTTAATGGGCGGTTCACTAGCGTTGTCTTTGAAAAAGAAAGGCATCGTATCCAAGGTAATTGGAGTGGATTCGAACATCGAACACCAAAACATCGCATTGCAATTGGGTATTGTAGATGAAATTATGTCTTTAGAAGATGCGATTGCAGCTTCAGACATCATTGCTATTGCAACCCCTATTAATGTGGCTGAAAATTTATTGCCCACTATCTTAAACTTAGTGAACAAGCAAGTTGTTTTTGATTTAGGTTCTACCAAAGAAAGTATTGTAAACATAGCGAATGCACATGTAAACAAAGGACGTTTTGTTCCAACACATCCAATGTGGGGAACTGAATTTAGTGGTCCAACAGCAGCACAAGAAGATGCTTTTGTTGATAAGGCTACGATTATTTGTAACAAAGAGCAGGTAGATGTAGATGCATTGCAGTTGGTAGAAGAATTATATCAAGCTTTAGGTATGCATATGCTTTATATGAATGCCATTAAACATGACATACATGTGGCCTATGTGAGTCATATTTCGCATATTACTTCTTTTGCATTGGCTAATACGGTGTTAGAGAAGGAAAAAGAGTCGGATGCAATTTTTGAGTTAGCGAGTAGTGGTTTTGAAAGCACAGTTCGTTTGGCCAAGTCCAATGCAGAAATGTGGGTTCCCATTTTTATGCAAAACAAAGAAAACGTATTAGATGTTTTGAATGAGCATATTAGTCAATTAAAAAAATTCAAAGCAAGTTTGGAAAAAGAAAACCCGGCTTACTTATTGGAATTGATTCAAAATGCCAATCAAATAAAAAGGATTTTAAAATAATTAAAAAAAAGCGAAGCACAATAAGTGACCAAGCAAAAAAATATACAAATGAAGAAGAAAGAAGAAATGGAAGTTAAGAATGAATTGATAGAGGCTGTAAAGTCAAAAAAGACATTTACAGAAATCGGTATCAATGATCAACTCGTAAAAGCGGTAACGGAATTGGGGTATACACATGCAACAGAAATTCAAGAACGTTCGATACCAGTTTTAATAAGTGGCACGAAAGATTTTATTGGATTAGCACAAACAGGTACAGGTAAAACAGCAGCCTTTGGGTTGCCTTTATTACAATTGATTAAAACAGCAGACAGGTTTCCGCAAGCTTTAGTAGTTTGTCCAACCAGAGAATTGTGTATGCAAATTGTAAGTGAAATGAATTTGTTTAAAAAACATATTCCAGGCTTGCAAGTTTTAGCAGTGTATGGAGGTACTTCCATTGGAATGCAAATTAAAGATTTAAAAAGAGGTGTGCAAGTAGTAGTAGCCACTCCGGGTCGTTTAATTGATTTGATTGAAAGAAAAGCAATCAACTTAGAAAAGATTGAATATGTCGTGTTGGATGAGGCCGATGAAATGTTAAACATGGGTTTCCAGGATGATATTGAGTTTATCTTAAAGAATACACCCAACAGAGAAAGTATTTGGTTGTTTAGTGCCACTATGCCAGCAGAAATAAGAAAAGTAAGCAAGCGCTACATGAAAGAGCCAGTGGAAGTAACTATTGGTAAAGTAAACGCCACTAATAAGAGTATTGATCACCAATATTATTTGACATCGGCCCAACATCGTTATGAGACTTTAAAAAGAATTATCGATTTCAATCCAGGTATTTATGGTATCATTTTTACGCGTACCAAATTGGATGCCCAAGAAGTAGCACAGCGTTTAACACGTGAGGGTTATGATATTGATGCTATCCATGGCGACTTAACACAGCAACAACGTGATAGAGTGATGGGTCAGTTCAGAGACAAAACTTTACAATTATTAATTGCTACCGATGTGGCTGCAAGAGGTATTGATGTAAAAGGAATCACCCACGTCATCAATTTTGAATTACCAGATGATGTAGAAGTGTATACCCACCGTAGTGGTCGTACAGGTCGTGCAGGCAGTCAGGGAATATGTATCTCTATTGTTCATGCCCGTGAGTCGTATCGTTTGCGTCAGATAGAAAACATGAACAAGTGTACATTCCATAAATTGGATATTCCTAGTGGTAAGGATGTTTGTAGAAAACAATTTTTCCATGTCATGGATAAATTAATGTCTACCGATGTAAGTCATGGCGATTATGAAACCTATGTTCCAATGTTGGCAGAAAAATTTGCCGATATGAGCAAGGAAGAAATATTAAAGCGTGTAGCTGCTTTAGAATTTAACCGATTCTTAAGTTATTATGAAAATGCTCAAGATTTAAACATTCGCACTGCAGAAAGAGGACGTCGTGAACCGATGCAACAACAAGATCGCAATCGGGACAGAGGTCGTCAAGAATTTAGTGGCGCAGATCGTGGAAGAACTAGAAGTAATGATCGTGGCATGGAGCGAACTCCAGTAGATCGAGGAAGCCGTGGTGCGGAAAGAGGGGCAAGTGGGTATACCCGTTTATTTGTGAACTTAGGTACCAAAGATGGTTTTTACAAAGCCAGCTTTTTACAATTTATATTAGACATGAGCGACTTGAGAAAAGAAGCTTTAGGTAAAATAGACATGCGCGATATGAACAGCTGGGTAGAAATTGAAGCAGGTGCTGCCAAACAAATGATTAATGCTGTGGATGGTAAAAATTACAAAGGCCGTCGTATTAGAATGAATGATGCAGATAGTGGTGGACCAAAAGGGTTTTCTAGAAAAGAAGGGTAAGCCTTTAATTACTTTTAAAAAAGTAAAGCAATAAAATAATTTTAAAAATATAAAAATTGGCAAAAATGGGAGACTTAACTGAACAACAACAAAAAGTAAGCATTTTATTAAAAAAATCACCCTTGATTATTTCAGGTCCTTGCAGTGCAGAGACGGAAGCGCAAGTGATGCAAACTGCTATTCGATTAGCTGCAACGGGTAAAGTAGATATTATGCGTGCAGGGATTTGGAAGCCTAGAACAAGACCAGGAAGTTTTGAAGGTATTGGAACCAAGGGTTTGCCTTGGTTGCAGCAAGCCAAGAAAGAAACCGGGTTGCCTGTTGCGGTGGAAGTAGCTACCGCTAAACAAGTAGAAGATGCATTACATTTTGATGTAGATGTATTGTGGGTAGGAGCGCGTACTACTGTAAATCCTTTTAGTGTGCAAGAAATTGCAGATGCTTTAAAGGGGGTAAAAGTACCTGTGTTAATTAAAAATCCAATCAATCCAGATTTAGAATTGTGGATTGGTGGTATGGAGCGTATTGCAAAAGCGGGCATCGAAGAATTGGGATTGATCCACCGTGGATTTAGTTCCTATGGAAACACAGAATACCGAAATGCACCCATGTGGCATTTGGCTATTGAGATGAAACGCCGTTATTCTAGTATTCCTATGATCAATGATCCTTCGCATATTTGTGGACGTCGCGATATTTTACAAGAGGTAGCACAACAAGCCATGGATTTAGATTTTGATGGTTTAATTATAGAGTCGCATATTGACCCAGACAATGCCTGGAGTGATGCGAAGCAACAAATTACCCCCGAAGTTTTAAAAACCATGTTGGAAGCCATACGTTGGAGAAAAGAAGATGTTGCTTCAGAAGAATACCATGCAGCATTGGAAAAATTACGTCAACAAATCAATCAATTGGATGATGAATTGTTACAAGTATTGTCTACTCGTATGAAAGTAGCTGAAAAAATTGGAGAGTATAAAAAGAACAATGATATTACCATTTTGCAAACCAATCGTTGGAATGAAATATTGGAGCGTGCTGTTGGAAAAGGCAATAAAGTGGGTTTAAGTGAAGACTTTATTACCAAGTACATGGATGCTGTGCATATGGAAAGTATCAATCACCAAAATAAGATAATGAACAGTTAAGGAGTGACATTTTAAATGGAAGCTTATTACTGTAAATTTATTTTTTAAGTCAAAGCCAAAGTCAATGAAAACCAGGAAGGTTAAATTTTCTAAAAGTACCGTATCGTTTGTGTTAGATGGTAAGTTTGCTGCTATAGATAAAATGGTGGACAAAGCCAATGCTTTTTATATTACAGATGAAAACGTATATGCTTTACATGAAAATAAATTCAAAGCGAAAAAAACCATTGTCATTCCATCTGGCGAAGAACATAAACATCAAGCAACCGTCGACTTTATCATTGAAGCCTTACTCAATTTTGGTGCTACTAGACAAGCGGTACTCATTGGTGTGGGGGGTGGAGTAGTAACAGATATGGTGGGTTATGTAGCAGGTGTATATATGCGCGGAGTAGCAGTAGGTTTTGTGCCTACAACCATTTTGGCTATGGTAGATGCTTCCATTGGAGGAAAAAATGGAATTGACGTAGGCTTGTATAAAAATATGGTGGGGTTAATTAGACAACCTTCTTTTTTATTATACGATTTAGATTTTTTAAAAACATTACCAGTTCACCAATGGGAAAATGGATTTGCTGAAATTATAAAGCATGCAGCCATCAAGGATGCTAAAATGATGAAAGAGTTGGCCAGTCGAAATATAGCCTATTATCAAAAAGATAAAAAATCATTGGCTATACTAATTGAAAAAAATGTTCAAATAAAAGTAAAAGTGGTGCAGCAAGATGAGTTTGAAAAAGGCGAACGAAAGTTGCTCAATTTTGGACATACTTTAGGTCACGCTATCGAAAATGAACATGCACTATTACATGGCCACGCGATTAGTATTGGGATGGTCTATGCCAGTAAAATTTCACAAGTGCTACAAGGCTTTAATGAAACAGGATTATTGGTAGATACGCTAAAAAAATATGGATTGCCTACAAGCATGCGTTTTAATATTGACCATGCTATGCAGGTCATGCAAAAAGATAAGAAAAAAGCCAGTGCCGGCATGCAATACGTGCTTTTGAAAAAGATGGGGCAGGCAGTGTATGATACGGTGCCTATGAAATCATTAGAAAAATTAATAAAGTTGTATTCATAAAATGCGTGCGATAGTTTATCCAAGTAAAATTAGTGGTTCGCAAATAGCGCCAGCAAGTAAAAGCAGTATGCAAAGAGCTTGTGCTGCGGCATTATTACATACAGGAAAAACAATTATTCACAATCCAGGATATTCCAATGACGATGTTGCTGCTTTGGGTGTCATTCAAAAATTAGGTGCTATAGTTGAAACAAGTGAAATACTAAATAACAATACAAGGCAATCAATTGTAACTGTTACCTCAAAAGGGGTAAAGCCCATTGGGCCAGCAATGAATTGTGGCGAAAGTGGTTTAGGTATAAGAATGTTTACGCCCATTGCAGCCTTAAGCGATCAATCCATCACCATACAAGGGGAGGGAAGTTTGGTCAAAAGGCCCATGCATTTTTTCGATCAAATATTTCCTTCCTTAGGAATTCAAATTAATTCGAACAATGGTTTTTTACCTATACAAATAAAAGGTCCTTTACAACCAGCATCCATAACAGTGGATGGGTCTTTAAGTTCTCAGTTTTTAACTGGGTTGTTAATGGCTTATGCAGCTACTGATACTTATGATGTTGAAATAAAAGTATTGGATTTGAAAAGTAAACCATATATCGATTTAACCTTAGGGGTCTTAAATGCTTTTGGTTGGAATGTAAAACATACCAATTATGAAAGTTTCCATTTTTATCATCATAGCCCTTTGAATCCTGTGATTGAGTATACGGTAGAAGGTGATTGGAGTGGAGCAGCATTTTTATTAGTAGCAGGAGCCATTGCTGGTCCCATTAAAGTGAAAGGTTTACAAATAGATTCAACTCAAGCTGATAAAAAAATAATGAGTGCCTTAGAAAGTGCTCAGGCCAGCATAACGATAATTGAAGATGGTATTATTATTGGCGCCAATATTGATGCTGAAAAAGGCACTGCAAAAGCGTTAATGGCTTTTAATTTTGATGCTACGGACTGCCCCGATTTATTTCCACCATTGGTTGCTTTAGCAGCTGTTTGTAATGGGGTTACTGAAATCAAAGGAGTAAGCCGATTAGCCCACAAAGAAAGTGATAGAGGAATTACATTGCAAACTGAATTTGCAAAAATGGGTATCAAAATTGATTTAGAAGGAGATGCAATGAAAATTCATGGAGGTACTGGGGTGAAATCGGCAACTGTTTTTTCACAACATGATCATCGAATTGCAATGGCATGTGGAGTGGCTGCATTAGTATCTAATGGACCAGTAGAAATTACAGACGCAGAAGCTATAAATAAATCCTATACCGATTTCTATACACACCTTCAGCAATTGGGTGCGAAAGTTGATATAGGATAAATTTCTTACCTTGTAACAACGATTTTAATTATGAATAGATTTGGAACTTTATTTAATGTGCAAATATTTGGCGAATCGCATGGCGCTTGTGTGGGCATTACCATTGATGGTTGTCCTGCTGGCTTGCCTTTGCAAGTAGCTGATTTTGTTGAAGATATGGAGCGTCGTAAAGGCGGGCAACAAAAAGGCACTACTCCTAGACAGGAGGATGATATACCTATTATTAAGTCTGGTTTATTTAATGGATTGACTACGGGCGCTCCCATTATGATGTTGTTTGAAAACAATAATACCAGAAGTGGTGATTATGAAAAACAAAGAGCGGTTCCAAGACCAGGGCATGCCGATTTTACGGCACACTATAAATTTGCTGGCTTTGAAGATTACAGAGGGGGCGGACATTTTAGTGGAAGGTTGACGGCTGCTTTAGTAGGCGCAGGGGTAGTAGCTAAACGAATTTTAAAAGACATAGAAGTTAAATCTAGCATAGTAAGTATTGGAGGGGAAACCGATTTGGAAAAAGGCTTACAAAAAGCCATTGATGCCAAAGACAGTGTTGGAGGTATTGTAGAATGTGTAGTGAAAGGATTGCCTATAGGATTAGGAGAACATTTTTTTAATTCAGTTGAATCTTTAATAAGTCATGCTGTGTTTTCGATACCTGCTATAAGAGCTATTGAGTTTGGAACTGGCTTTGCGGCATCCAGTATGTTTGGAGTGCAGCATAACGATGCCATCATTGATGCTACTGGTAAAACTAAAACCAATCATGCTGGCGGTGTGGTAGGTGGATATACCAATGGGAATGACTTGGTGTTTAGAATCGCAGTAAAGCCAACTTCTTCCACACCTAAAGAGCAAATTACTTTGAATTGGGAAACGAATGAGCAAGAATCTTTTTCTGTAAAAGGAAGACATGATTTATGCATTGCGCTTAGAGTGCCTGTTGTGTTGGAGGCGGTTACAGCCATAGTGCTAGCAGATTTAATGTTAATAGATCAAAAAATTCCAAGGATTATTAAAAAATAATAAGTTATGGAAAGCGAATATATATACCACATAACCACTTTGAAAGAGTGGGAAGCAGCAAAAGCTAAAAACGAGTATACGCCAATCAATTACGAGCAAGATGGTTTTATACATTGCTCTATTGAAAAACAAATACCAGGAGTTATAGAGCGTTTTTATAAAAATCAATTAGGGTTGGTGAAACTTAAAATTGATAAAGTAAAAGTTCAAAGGCCCGTATTGTTTGAATTGGCTCATGATATAAATGAATTATTTCCTCACATTTACGGAGCACTCAATTTGGATAGTGTAGTAAGCGTCGAAACTATTTCCTAAATTTTTGTCAATGTTTATTAAAAGTTTATTGCTGGGTTTTTTATGCTTGCCAGTTTTTTCTTTTGCTCAACATTTGTATCTAAATAATAATTTAGCTTCGGAGAATTTATTGGATAGCAGTTATATTCTAAAGTATCATAAAAAAATTGATACGCATCGGATTAAAATAGAAATAAATCACGTGACTGGCATTGCAAGCTTTTACAGTACGAATTTAGATAGTACCTTAACGGCTACAGGGGAGGTGTTTTTAAATCGAAAATTTACAGCAGCCAGTAATATCTATAAATTAAATAGTATTGTAAGGGTTACCAATTTACGCAATGGGCGATCGGTACTGGTGCGCATTAATGACCGAATGCATTCCAATATGTTAAGAAAGGGAAGGATTATAGATTTAAGTCAAGCCGCCTCAAAAAGGTTAAAAATAAAATCAATCGGTTTGGAGCGGGTAGTCGTTGATGGTATTAGCTATTCAAAGTCCAATCCAAAACGCCCTTAGAATTTCGAGGAATTACCTTAAATTCGTATTCAAATCAACATTTACAGAGCACATGAAGAAGGCAATTTTGATACTATCGGCTTTTACTTTTTTTATGTTGGGTCATGCGCAAGATACAGCAAGTATTAAAGCGCCCTCTATTGGGTTTAAAGTGGGCTTATTGGATTTTAAAAAAACCAATGCTACCGAAAATTTAAGTAAAACAGTTCCTTATTTTGGCCTACAATTTTTTAAAGGAATTAATACTAATTTAGATGGGATGGTTAATTTTGATGTAGCTTCTTTAAAGTATCCATATTATGTTTCAAAATTATTACCGCAAGCCAAAACCAACCAATATTATTTTGCAATAGATGCCAATTTGAATTATAAACTTCGCACAGATGACAAAAAAGTAGTGCCTTATTTAACTGGTGGGGTCGGTTTTGCAACAGATCATGGTTCCTATTATACGGCCTATATACCTTTTGGTGGTGGGATACAATTAAAAGCAAATCAAGGATCATTTATAAATATAGCTAGCACTTATAGAGCCGAGCTTTCTCCATTGACAAAAATGCATTTTGCGCATTATATTAGTTATACTTATCCTTTAAAGTTAAAGAATAAAAAACCAGTGATGATACCTGAAGCACCGCTATCACTTGATCCAGACAATGATGGAGTAGAGGGAGCTGCAGATGATTGTCCAAATCAATCAGGTTTAGTGAAGTACCACGGTTGTCCAGTTCCTGATTCGGATGATGATGGCGTGAATGATGAAAATGACCAATGTCCAAACGCGTCAGGCCCAATTAAATATCATGGTTGTCCAGTTCCAGATACAGATAAGGATGGTATGAATGATGAGCAAGATAAATGTCCAAAGGAAAAAGGATTAGATCGTTATCAAGGTTGCCCCATTCCAGATACGGATAAAGACGGAATCAATGATGAGGAAGACAATTGTCCAACAGTTGCAGGTATTATGGGCAATCATGGATGCGCCAACTTACAACCATTGATTGATCGTTTTACTTCCAATCTTAAATTTGCATCAGGAAAAACAATATTAACTAAACAATTACTTGTTGGATTGGATTCCATTGTACTTGTGATGAATGCCTATCCTAATATGTCATTGGCTATAGGAGGCCATACAGATAATACAGGTTCCTTGAAGATTAATCAGAATCTATCTGAAAAAAGGGCTTTAACTGTAAGTGCCTATTTAATTAAAAAGGGGATAGCCATTAAAAGAGTAACAACGGCTGGCTATGCAGATACAAAACCTATAGGAGACAATAAAACAGTTCAAGGAAGGGCAATGAACCGAAGAACCGATGTTATCGTTTTATATTAATTAAAGAATATTCACTTCACGTTCTAATAAAACGTCAAATTTTATTAAGACGGATTGTATGATTTCTTCAGAGAAATCATACACTTCTTTACCTGTTGCTTGGCCATAATTAACAATGACTAAGGATTGTTTATCATAACAACCAACATTTCCTTTTCTAACTCCTTTCCAACCGCAATTTTCTATTAGCCATCCAGCGGCTAGTTTATAGGTATCATCTGAAATGGGGTAGGCAATCATATCTGGGAAATTTATATTTAATTTTTCAAAATTTGTTTTACTTAAACTAGGATTTTTGAAAAAGCTACCTGCGTTACCTAATTTAGTAGGGTCAGGTAACTTTGAAGTTCTAATTTGTACAATAGCATTGGATAAATCAGCTAAGCTTGGGTTTTTAATATTTTTTTCGTGTAATATTTCTTTGATACTTCCGTATTCGGTTCTTAATTGAGGTTGTTTTTTTAAAATAAACTGAACAGTTGTAATTATGTATCTATTTTTTTCTTTTTTGAAAAGGCTATTTCTATAGCCAAAATCACATTGGCTATTGCTTAATATCATCCATTGATTAGTTTGGGTATCTAAAGCAGTGACCGATTCAATGGTTTCTTGTACTTCAACCCCATAGGCCCCAATATTTTGAATGGGGCTGGCGCCAACGGTGCCAGGAATTAAACTTAAGTTCTCAATGCCACCCCAACCTTTTTGGACGCAGTAGCTTACAAAATGATGCCAGTTCTCGCCAGCGCCAACACTTAAAAAAACCTCAGTGGCTGTTTCATTTGTTTTTTGTATCCCAGTGATTCCCATTTTTACAATTAAGCCTTCAAATGGTTTTGTGAATAAGATATTACTTCCTGTACCTAGCACTAAATAAGGTATTTGTTTTTCTGTGCACCAATTAATAGATTCCTTGAGCGCATCTGAGGTTTTGATATTTGTAAAATACCTTCCCATTTCATTACACCCGAAAGTGGTATACTGTTTAAGTGCTATATTTTCCTCTAGTATCATTGGGTTAATTTGGGTCAATGTCTATTACAATTTGGACAGATTTGTATCTAGGGTGAACTTGTAGTAAGCGAATATAATGTAATAATTGTTTCTTAGCCATTTGTAAGGATTCAGGCTGTTTAGAAATTTTTACTGCTAGTTCCCAAATATATTTATTCCTTACCCGATTAACAATAGGCTGAGCGGGACCTAATACTGTTTTTTGTATGGCAGGGCTAAGAGATTGGAAAAAGTGGTTAATGGCTTCTTCTGCAATATTATTTTCTTTATGCTTAAATAATAAACTCACCAATCTACTAAAAGGGGGGTAGGCAAAGTGTTTTCTATTTTGAATTTCAAATTCATAAAATCCAAAATAATCATGTTTTTGTACTAACTGTACAATGGGATGTTGCAGCTGGCTTACTTGTATGATTACTTTTCCTTGGTCATTGGTTCGGCCTGCTCTGCCACTTACTTGTTCCATCATTTGAAAGGCACGTTCATTGACTCTATAGTGATTAAAATTAAGTAAACTATCTGCATCCACAATACCTACAAGGTCTACGTTTTCAAAGTCTAATCCTTTTACAACCATTTGCGTACCCACTAAAATATCAATTTGTTTTTGTTCAAATTGTTGAATCAATTGGTCATGTTCATTTTTTCCTTTCACATTGTCTAAGTCCATTCTAGCCACAACAATCCCTGGCAAACTTTGGTTTAATTTTTCTTCAATTTGTTCTGTACCAAAACTTTTCTGTTTGAAATGTTGTTTACCACAAGCTTTGCAAGTAGTTACGATTGGATAACTAGCACCACAGTAATGGCAGGACAATACATTTTTAGCTTTATGGTAAGTGAGGGTTACATCACAATGTTCGCAATGAGGAATCCATCCACAGGTTTCACAAATTAAATAGGGAGCATAGCCGCGTCTATTTTGAAATAAAATAACTTGCTTTTTATTCTCAATGGTCTTCTTTATCAAAGCCAATAATTCTGGAGTTAGAATAGCAGTTCCTACTGGTTGTTTTTTTGTGTCAATCAATTGTATGCTAGGAAGCGTTCCTTGATTAAAGCGTTCACTTAAATAAGTGTAGCCATATTTTTTTGACAGGGCGTTGAAATAGGTTTCCACCGAAGGCGTGGCCGATCCTACGACTACTTTAGCATTGATTTGACTAGCGTAATAAATGGCCGTATCTCTAGCCTGGTACCTAGGGGCTGGTTCCTGTTGTTTATAGGAGGGGTCATGTTCTTCATCAATGATAATTAGAGACAAATTTTTATAGGGTAAGAATAAGGCCGACCTGGCACCTAATACAATTTTAATTTCACCTGTTTTAACCTTGTTCCATATTTCTACCCTTTCGTTAGGATTAAATTTGGAATGATAGATAGCTATGCTGCCTCCGAAATACTGTTTTAAACGTCGAATCATTTGAGCAGTCAATGCAATTTCAGGCAATAGGTATAGTGCTTGTTCATTTTGTTGGATGGCTTCCTTAATAAGGGCTACGTAAATTTGTGTTTTACCACTGCCTGTAATGCCGTGTAATAAATGAACAGGCTGGGTGGCTAATTGTTTTGTAATTGAATTAAAGGCAGCTAATTGTTGTTCAGATAGTTTATGAAAATCTTGATTACCTAAGTAGGGATCAGTTTGGAATCGGTCCTTTTTTCTTTTTTCAGCTATCAGAACGCCTTTGTCTATTAATGCTTTTAATTGGGCACTAGAAGCTCCCGATTTTTCAAGCATTTCTTTTTGTCTAACTTCTCCTTCCGTTTTTTCATAGTGTAAAAAAGCAAGCAATAATTCTAATTGTTTGGGAGCCCTGGTCCAGTCGTTTAATAAAGCTTCTAAGGCAGGTTCATTTCTATAATCGGGGTGCAGTAAAATAAAGGTTTCTTCTTTTATTTTATATTTATCCTTCATATTTTCTTGAACAAAACAAATTCCTTTTTGAATAAGTTTGTTAATGACAGGGTAGACCGATTTTTTATCTAGAAGTTTTTGAATTTCAAGTAAGCTTAATGCTTTTCTAATTTCCAATGCCTCACTAATAATATACTCGGCATCGTTTAAATTTTTCCCATCATTAGTGTGTGCTTCATTTAAAATAAAAACGCTCTCACTTGAAATTTTTAAATGACTAGGAATAGCAGCTTGCATTACTTCGCCTTCCGTACACATATAGTATTGTGCCATCCATTCCCATAAGGCCAATTGAGGCGGATAAAGGATAGGTTGATCGTCTAGGATGGATAAGATAGGTTTTGGATTAAAATCTTGCGGTTTTTCAGGGAATATTTTTTTAACAATACCCGCGTATCTTTTATTGGCACCCAACATCACTTCTACGCGCATACCTATCATTAATTCCGACTGCATGGGTTCGGGAATCATCCAAGTATAATTTTTGGGAAGGGCTAAGGGTATGATTATTTCGGCGTACATAGTTTGGGGTGCAAAAATACACTATGATTTTGGATACTTTCTATATCTTCTCATGCCTTCATCCATTTGCTTGAAAATACGGTCTTTTAATGCATCCATCTGGTCTAAGGTGTAGTCACTTACTGGCACAGTTTCTAAATAAATTACTCTATGTTTCCCTGGGGTAAGTGTAAATGCACTACTAAAATGCATTCGATCAATAGAATCAACTAAAAGAATTGGTTGAATGGGAATATTCATTTCGATAGCCAATTTAAATGCCCCATTATAAAATGATTTTAAAGGGTAGTCTTCAGTCATGCTAAAAGTACCTTCAGGAAAAATGAAAATGGAAATATGTTTTTCTAAGGCAGCTTTCAAATTACGAAGACTTTGTGCTCTTTTTTCAGGGTCGCTCCTGTCTACCATTATCACTGCGTTGCGATAGATGAGTCCAAATATTGGAATCTTAGAAGATTCGAATTTTGCTAAAGGTCTGATGGGTTGATGTTTCAATTGAACGATGGAAGGAATATCCATATAAGAATTATGGTTGCCTACAAATATATGAGGGCTGTTAAAATCATGAGGGGCTTCAAAAATTTCGGAATGACGAATGCCCATAAATAAGTATAAAATTTTACCCCAATAGCGGCAAATAAAATAAACATATTCACTTAATTTTTCTTTCGCGAAGGGCAAGACAAGAAACATGGCCGTCACAGATAAAATGGTAAGTATTGTAAATAAAACAATGGAGTAGAGGCAGTAAATAAGTTGTAGGAACTTTAGTATTATTTTCATGTGGCACTAATATAATAAAAAAGGCCCGAATTTTCATTCGGGCCTTTAGGAAACTAAATATTGTTCGCAGAACGTTTAAATATTATGCTTTTAAAGGATTTCTACCATACTTTTCATCATGTTGAGTAGCATCTAATCCCAATTCTTCATCTTCTTCGGTGACTCTTAAAGGCATGATAAAGCTAATGAACTTAAAGATCAAGTAAGAAACTGTGAAGCTATAAAATACAACAATCAACATGGCTTTAAGTTGTGTAAAGAAAAAGGCTGGATTACCATAAAACAAACCATCAGCGCCAGCAGCATTAACGGACTTGGAAGCAAATATTCCTGTCATTAACATGCCCACCATTCCACCTATTCCATGACAAGGGAATACATCTAAGGTATCATCTACTCTGGATAACTTAAATACATGACTTGCCACATTAGAAATAATAGCAGCAATCATTCCTATAAATATACTTTGAGGAATACCTACAAAACCTGCAGCAGGGGTAATAGCTACTAAGCCAACTACCGCACCTATGCAAAATCCAAGTACAGAAGGTTTTCTTCCTTTTAATACGTCAAAAAACATCCAGGCTAAACCAGCAGAAGCGGCAGCGGTATTGGTTGTAGCAAAAGCATTAATCGCTAAAGCATTAGCCCCTAATGCAGAACCTGCATTAAAGCCAAACCAGCCAAACCAAAGTAATCCGGTACCAATTAATACATAAGGAATATTTGCTGGTGGAATTTCTTGTTGTTCCAATTTAG
>Ga0114966_10002914_pt1 | contig 15184 bp, 12 predicted proteins | sample M_130207_XF_Meta_FD_87029 | JGI IMG/M metagenome (GOLD analysis project Ga0114966, IMG submission 87029) | Freshwater microbial communities from Lake Montjoie, Canada to study carbon cycling - M_130207_XF_MetaG | ecosystem: Environmental > Aquatic > Freshwater > Lake | place: Lake Montjoie... | reverse complement strand
TTCTCAACGTCACCGTCCTTCGGCGCCAGCCCCAGCACCGGCGCCCAGTCGACGATGTCGGCGGTCGCTGGATCGAGGTAGTCGTCCACCACGATCATCCGGTCGCGGCTAAGTGCGGCCATGCCGTGGTCGCTGACGATGACGTAATTCACGCGATCGGTCAGCCCCAAGGCCGCGACACCCTCTACCAGGTCGCCCACCGATCGGTCCACGCTCAGCGCCGCGGCGCGCGTCTGCGGGGCATCTGGACCGAAGCTGTGACCCATGTTGTCGAGATCGCTGAAGTACAGAGTGAGAAACGCGGGCCGCTTGTCCTCGGGTAACTTCAGCCACTCGAGCAACTGATTCACGCGGGCGCTGTTCGGCAAATCGTCGTCGAAGGCGCGCCAGTGGGTCGCCTGCCGGCCGCCAATCCTGGCTTCCGACCCTGGCCAGAACATCGCGGCAGCTACCTTGCCCTGGCGCTCGGCGGTATTCCAGATCGGATCGCCTCCCCACCAGCGGGGATCGGCCAGCACGTCGCGGTTCGACATCGAGTATCGGCCGGGAATCACTGGGTCCCGCATGTTGTTCGAGACAATGCCGTGGTGAGCCAACGTGAGGCCGGTCACCAGCGTGTAGTGATTGGGGAACGTCTTCGAGGGAAACTGCGGAATCAAACCCTCGGCGCGAACACCCTCAGCCGCCAGCCGTGACAGCGTCGGCGGTGCGAACCGCTCCAGGTAGTCCCAGCGCCACCCATCAATGGAGACCAGGATGACGATGGCCTGGTCGGCGGGCGGTGCGGGTGCGGGACGGCAGCCGATCGCCGTGAGGACAACCAGCAGGCCCAGCGCAATTCGACGGAACACGGTCAAGAGTGTAGTTCCAGGAAGGGCAAACCTAAAGGTTTGTCCCTACCGGAGCGCGGCGACGTTCAACCACGCGACGGCGACATCCAGGCTGGGCGCAGGAATTGGACCTTCGGCTGCAGGCGTTTCGTTCTCACTCATCGGTCGGGTGCTCCGCGGCCTTCGTGGCTAAGGCCTAGCGGCCGGCGTCGCGCGTCCAGGCGCGCAGGCGATCGGCGGGCTCGACGGTCACTGGGACATCAAGCCAGGTATCCACCGGCCATGGCAGGCGCCAGGTCCAGTTGATGTCGTCAACCACCGCCGGCCGGTTGATGCGTTCGGTCCACCCGAACACGTCTTGCAACGGGATCAGGGTCAGGGACGAACCGGCCGACAACAGCGATCGCAACACGGCCACGCGCTGCTCATCGGTTGTGATCTCTTCGGTCGCCGCCAGCGGTTCAATATCGTGCGTCCCCGTCGTCGCCACCGACCTCTCAGGAAACCCGGTGGGATCGATCAGCGGCTGGCCGGGCTGATCCCAGTGCCGCTCCCAGCGCAGCACTTTCAGGCCGGGCAGATCCAACCGCGCCATCGATTCTCGGACGAAGTTGGGGACCACGCCGAGGTCTTCGGCAATCAATGCCGGCGCGGTCGGGCCGGCGCCGAGCACGCCAATCAGGGTTTCGCCGAGCGCGATCTGGCCGGGTTCATCACCGGGCTCGAAGAACGCCGGCAGGGTGTGGTCGAGAGGCCTGATGTACATGCGATACAGGCCGACGAGGTGATCGACGCGGAAGCCGTCGTAGAGAGCCGCGTAGCGGCGGGCGCGCGCGCGGATCCACGCAAAGTCGGACTTCGCCATCACGTCCCACCGCCACGGCGGCAGACCCCAGTCCTGGCCGGTCTCGCTGAAGGCGTCTGGGGGCACGCCGATGGTGGCGTCGAAACGGAACTCGTGCTGCCGCGCCCACACGTCAGGACTGTCGGCGGAATTCATGAACGGCAGGTCGCCGAAGACGCGAACCGGCCACGCGAGCCGCTTGGCATCGGCCCACTGCTCCGCCGCAATCCACTGCAGGTACCTCCGGTAACGAATCTCAGAGTGCAGCGCCTCGCGAGCGGCGGCCACCGTCGCGGGATCGGCTCGAGCCAGCGGTTCAGGCCACAGGTGCCATGGCAGTTCGTCGTGCAGCGCGTGCAGGGCGCGGAACACTGCGTACTCGTCGAGCCACCAGGCTTCGTCGGCAATGAACTGGTCGAAGCGGAGGGCCCGTGGCGATCCCCTGGACACCTCAAGGCGAAGGAAACGCTCGAACGAGCGGCGCAGCCAGCGCTCCTTGAACATCCGCACGTCCGTGTATTGGATGCGAGGCGATTGGCGCAGCGCCAGCAGCGTCGCACGATCGGGCTTGTCCAGGGCCAGTTCGCCGCCAAGGCCGGCGAAGTCGACCAATTGCGGCAGCGAGACGTAGATCGGATCCAGCGCCATCGCCGACATCGCCGAATACGGCGAGCGTTCGATAGTCGACATCTCGTTGATCGGCAGGATCTGCAGGAGCGATTGCCCGGCTTCGGCCGCCCACCTGGCAAACATCGGCAGGTCGTGGAACTCGCCGATGCCCCAGCTTTCCGTGGAGGTCAGGGCGAACAGCGGTACGCTGATGCCGCTCTGCCGCCGCATCATGCCGCGGGTCCAGCTGAGGCGCGGCGCAGCAAGCGCGTAATCGCCGGCCCGAACACGGCCGGCGGTGGCAACAAGCTGGCCACGACATATGCCTCGCGAGGAAAATCAAAGAAGTATCCCGGATGCACCAGGACATCGTCCTGGTCCAGTAACTCGAGCACCAGCGCGTCTTCAGAGCGGACGGCGGGCACCTGAAGTATCGCGGACCATCCCCCTTCAACCGGCAGCACGTCAATCGATGGATAGGCCGACGCCAGCGACCGCAAGGTCGCGAGGTTCTCCCGCACTCGCGCCAGGATCTGCGCGCGCACGAGAGCGCCGTGATCGATCAGCGACGCCGCCGCCATTTGCACGGGCGTGGACACCGACAGGTAGGTGTCGGCGATGATCTCGTACGCCGCCAGCGCCGCGTCAACCTTGGCCGCGGGTCCTCCGAAACCAATCCATCCCAGCTTCACCTGCGGCAGGCCCGCCGACTTCGACAGGCCACCGAGACTGAACGTCAGCACGTCGCCGGCCGCCATCACGGGCGTGGCCGCCGGCGATGGCTCAAGACCGTAGTCGGCGAACACTTCGTCGCCGATGATCGGCCAGTCGTTGGCGACGCAGATCTCGGACAGGGCCGCGAGGTCATCGCGATGGAGGAACGAGCCGGTCGGGTTGTTCGGCGACACGATCAACAACGCCTTGACGCGCGGACTAATGGCGCGCCGCACCGAGTCGATGTCGATCCGCCACGTGCCGTGGTACTCGAGATCGTAGGTCAGCGCTGTGACAGATTCGAGACGAGCGAGGTGCTCGAACAGCGGATAGCTGGGGCGCGGCACCAGAATCGCGTCACCGGCATCGCAGAACAACTTGAACAGCAGCGCGTAGGCTTCGCTCGTGCTCGAGGTGAGCGCCACGCGGTCGGCCGAAATCACGATGCCACGGCGGCGAAAGTCGGCGGCCACGGCCGCGCGGGCCGGCCACCGGCCGAGCGGCTGCGGGTCGTAGGTCAGCCCCTGCGGATCCGCCAGCGGGGCGAGCAGCCCCGGTGGATACGACAGGCCGACGCGGGTCGGGTTCGACTCGGTGAGGTCGGCGATGACGGCGCCACGGCGGCGCTTGTCCTCGACGGCGCGCGCAAGCGCGTTGGGTGCCAGGTTGGCTGGCAGGCGGGCCGACGTCATTCAGGGGGTAACCAGTTCCACGCGTTGAATGACATCGCCTTCGAGAATGCCATCAACCACGTCCATGCCGGCCGTGACGCTGCCGAACACGGTGTAAGTGTGATTGAGTCGCGGTGAGTCGACCATGTTGACGAAGATCTGCGCGTCGCCGGTGTCGCGGCCGCGCGTGGAAATGCCAACCGTGCCGCGCAGGTGCAAGCCTACTTCGTCGCGCATGAAGAACGGCTCGCCGCTGTACTCGTTGGCGCCGGGGCTGCCGCCCTGGACCACGAAGTTCAACGCAAGGCGGTGAAACGTGAGGCCGTTGTAGTAGCCTTCGCCGGCACGACGGGCCACGCGCACTGCCGCTAACGGCGCGGCATCCACGTCGAGCGCGATGTCGAACGACCCGGTGCCGGTCATGTGGACGCGGAGGGTCTTGCCGCGCACCGCGTTGACCGCGGCAACCGTGACCGCAGGCCCGGTGAGCGGCTGCGCCGCCGCCACGCGGGGACGTCCCGTCCACGCGGTCAGGATCTCGGCGGCCTTGGCGGCCACCGCCGGATCGAAGTCCTTGAGGTAGCCCTCGAGATTCACCGCCTGCGAGGCATCACCGTAACCCTGCAGGCGATTGAGGATCGCCATACGCGGGTCACGCGAGGTGTCCTTGCTCTCCTTGGTGATACGGCCGAGGGCGGTGAGCAACGGCGAGGTCGCGGCCGGCGCGTGGGTCTTGCCGTCGACTGTTTGGTCGACGTCTTCGAGCGCACGGACGGCCGTCAGCACTAACTGGTAGTCGATGCGGGTCAGCGAATCGATCGCCGCAGCTACGGCCTCGGGGCGTTTCAACGCGATCAAGGCCGAGAGGGCGGCTTCGCGCACGTTGTCGACCGGATCGCCCATCAACGCCATCAGGGTATCAACGGCGCCGAGGGCGCTCGCCGCGCGCGCGGCATACATGCGGACCTGCCAGGTGGGATGCGCCACAAACAGCGGCAGGGCCTGGGCCGCAGCCGCGGGTTCGGTGCGCGCGAGCGAGACCAGCGCGTGCGCGGGCGCATGCCAGGTCCGCGGTTGCGTCGACAGCGTGCCGACGATCGCGCCCAGCTCTGATGATCCTTCCGACGCCGGGCAGCCGGCACCCAGCTGATCGATCGCCTGTGTCCGCACGTGGGCGTCAGCGTCCTTCACGGCCGCGCGCACCGGCGCGCACGACGTCTCCTGCAAGTGACGGCCCCATCCGCGCAGCGCCTCGAGCCGCACCCGCGCGTCCTTGTCGGCCATCCCCTTCTTCAGCAGCACGTCGCGCTCGCTGATGGTGGCATCGGTCGCCAGGCCCGCCGTCGCGAGCCGGCGCACTTCCCCATCTGCATCCAGTTGACCGCGTTCGATCACCGACGCAGTCACTTGATTGCCGGTGACGAGGGCGGCCATGGCCAGGCGACGCGTCAGGACCGACCGTGGATCGGCCGCAGGCCGCTGCGCGGTGGCCGCCCACCGCAACAGGTCCCACGTTCGTGAGTTGAGCGGTGCCAGCTTCTTCGCGCGAACGGTCCGCGCCAGTGATTCGAAGCCGCGCGCTGACCCGACGAGCGCCGCCGAATCCACGTCATTCATCGAATCGGGTGACGGCAAGCCAATCGTCAAGACCGCCTCGGTGGCGGCCACCTGCTCAGCGGTGTCGTATGGCAGCCGGCCGAGGGCGGCGGCGATCTCGCCCCACGGCTCCCAGGTGTTGAGGTTGGCATCAATGGCCGCGCGATTGAGCAGCAGTTTCTGGACCTCAACCACCGCCGCCGGCGTCCGCGCCATCTGCGCCAACGCGTTGGCGGCCTCGGCGCGAATGCCGACACCATCATCGAGCGCCGGCGCGACCAGCGGAATCATCACAGGCCGCTCGAGGCGGCCGATGGCGCGGATCGCCGTCCGCCGGCCAGAACCCTTCAGGCCTTCCATCAGCGGCGCCAGGCCGGCCTCGGTCGTGGCCCGCGCATCTTCGGCCTGCAGCATCCGCTCTTGCAGGGATTGCGCACTGGCCGGCGGGGCGCACAAAAAGAGTACGAGTAGCAGTTTCCGCATCGATTTACGTGGTCCGTAAAAGGGGAGCAGGTCCACTTTCCGAGTATTCGAGCATCTGCTGCGCCAAGTCGCAAGGATACGAGATCTTCACGTCCGTGATGGTGCCCGATCCGTCAGTCACCGGCTCCAGCTTTGGCATCACGAAGCCGGTGTACGACGGCAGCTTCAGGTGATCGACCCGCGCCACCACTTCGTCCCTGAGATCCGGGTCGAAATGCACGCCGTAGGTTTCAAACAGGTCGCGAGCCGCCGCGTAGTCACCCTCGGACTTGATCCGCTGGACCTCGGCCAGCAGCCGCGCCACGCCGCGCCTGAACGCATCCGTGTCGTTCACTACGAAATAGGTCTTGTTGTCGCGGCGCCGCACGTCGATAGACTTGGTGTTGGCCAGCAGCCAGTGAACGATCGCCTGGCGGTTGCGCATGTGGTCTTCTTCAAGCTGCGCGCCGACGCGGACCCGCCGCAACTGGACCAGCGCGTTGCGGGCATACGCCTCGTACTCGGTCTGCACGACAGCCTGCTGCTCGTCCGCCGGCACCAGGCCAAGCGTCGCCAGGTACGGGTCGGCGACGAAATACAACGCCACCAGGTCGGCGCGCGACTCTTCGAGTGCCGAGTATTGCTCCTTCAGCAATTCCTGGGGTGTGACCGCGATCTGATCAGCCATGCGGCCCGACCCGTGGCCCAACACCTCGTGAATCTCGGTGGTCAGCTCGCTCGCAAACGCACCCCACGTCTTCGCCCGCTCCGCCTCCGCATCGTCCCACGCAAACTCCTGGCGAAACGTTGTCGGCAGGGCCTTCTCATACGCCTCGAGCACGTTCGAGAGCGACACCGACTTGCTGCCGTGCACCTCGCGAATGCGCTGATCGTTCGGCAGGTTGACGCCGATCGGGGTAATCGGGCCCGACTCGCCGATCTCAATCACGACCTCAATGGCCATCGCCGACACGCCCTGCACCGTGGGCTTGCGGTATTTCGGATCGATCGGCAAATGATCTTCAAACCACTGCGCGTGGGTCGCCAGCGCTTTGATCTTCTCGGTCCGTTCGTGGTTGGCGTAGTAGACCAGGGCCTCCCAGGCGCCCTTGATGCCACGGGCGTCCATGTAGACCTCGATGAACCCATTCATGGTGTCCACCGCGGTATCGCGATTCTGGACCCAGGCAATGTCGAAGGCCTCGCGGTCGGCGTCGTCGCCAGTCTCGTAGAACGCGACCAGGGCCGCCAGTGCCTTGCCGAGCGCCGATGGCGCAAACGGCATGGCGTCGCGCAAGTGACCAACGATGCGGCGAATCTGGGCGTCGTAGAGGCCACCGACCTTGTAGACCTCTTCCACGAGTGCGCCATCGCGCATGGCCAGCCGGGAGTTCAACGGGTGGCGCTCGCTGAAGCCCTCGAGGTCGGCCATCGTGACGCCGTCGTACAGGTTGTTGGAGCTCGAGGCCAGGATGTCCTGGCCGTCGCCAGGGGTCTTGCTGGTGACCATGGTCTCGAAATCCGGATCGAAAAACATGCGCGCGAACCGTTCGACACGGTCGCCAACGGTTTCGCCGGCGTCGAGATTGAAGTCAGCGCCGTTGCGCGTGGCGATCTCCATCGCCTCTGTCACGCGCGCGCGATCGAGGTTCAACAGGAACTTTCGCGCGGTCAGGTTGTTGTACGGACCAGTGTTGAGCCAGAACAGCTTGGTGTAGCGCGTCAGCTCGGCGAGGGTGCCGGCCGGCACACCGGCGGCGTGCCTCAAGACACCCTCGAGCAGGGCGCGCATGCCCAGGTTGTGGCGGTGGCGTTGGTCGTAGTAGATGTCGCGACCGGCGATCGCGGCCCGGCACAAGTGCCAGACCAAAGTCTTTTCCTTGAGCGTCAGCTTGTCGAAGCCATCGGCATACAACTGGACAACGGCGGCATCATCGATCTGTTCGAGCAAGTACGGACGAGTGTCAGTCATGTGAACTACAACGGCAATTCGACGGTCTGACCGTGGCTGGGAATCTCCACGGTCCACGACAGCTCTTTCTGGATGCGGGCCTGTAGCGCGGCCTGGGCGGGCGGCTCACCGTGCACCAGGTACGTGGTCTTCGGGGCGCGCGGGAACGTCCGCAACCACCTCATGATCTCACCGGCATCGGCGTGCGCAGACATGCCGTTGATCTTCGCGATGCGCGCGCGAACCGGCACTTCCTGGCCGTACATCTTGACGTGGTGGGCGCCCTCGATCAGCTGGCGGCCGCGGGTGCCCGCCGCCTGGTAGCCGACAAACAAGATGGTATTGCGCTCGAACGGCAACTCCGCGAACAGGTGATGGACGACCCGCCCGCCCGTGGCCATGCCGCTCGAGGCGATCACGATCGCGGGCCCCGGCGTCTGGACGAGACGCTTGGATTCATCGGCCGACTCCACTGCCGTAAACCGCGGCGTGCCGCGGGGAGACGACGCCTGTTCCGGGTCCAGCTCACTGCCGCGCTGTTCGTAGAACTCAAGGCCCTCGAGCGCCATGGGGCTGTCGACGTAGATCGGCACTTGCGGAATTCGGCCCTGGTCTTCGAGTCGATGCAGCCAGTACAGCAACTCTTCAACGCGGCCGATCGCAAACGCCGGGATGATCAGCTTGCCGCGCTTCGCCACCGTCTCTTGCACCACCGCGGCAAACGCCGCGCCGTCGTCTTCAGGCGGATGGAGCCGATCGCCATAGGTGGATTCGAGCAGCAGCACGTCAGCCTCAACCGCCGGCGAGGGGTCCGGCAGAATCGGCCGGCCGTAGCGGCCCAGGTCGCCACCAAACAGCACGCGCCCGCCGGCGGTGCCGCGGCGGGTCGCGAGCACGAACGATGAGCCGAGCAGGTGACCGGCATTGATGAACTCGACATCCAGGTGGTCGCTGACCTGCACCTTGGTGTGGAACGCGCACGCCTTGAACCGCGCCAACGCCGCAGCGGCATCGGCCTGGGTATACAGCGGCAGCGCCGGGTGGTGCTTCGAGAAGCCATGCTGGTTGGCGTGGCGGGCGTCTTCTTCCTGGATGTGCGCCGCGTCGGGCAGGATCAACTTCGACAGATCGAACGTGCCGCCCGTGCAGTAGATCTTGCCCTTGAAGCCCGACGCCACCAGCCGCGGCAGCCACCCGGTGTGATCCAGGTGGCCATGGGTCAGGACGACGGCGTGGATGCTGTCAGCCGGGATGGGCAGCGCCGACCAGTTGCGCTGGCGCAGCTCCTTGAGGCCCTGGAAGAGGCCGCAATCGAACAGGATTCGCTGCCCGTCGATGTCAAGCAGGTGCTTGGAACCAGTGACCGTGCGCGCAGCCCCAAGAAAGGTCAGCGAAGTCATAGTCGTATCATAGACGACGCGTTGCGCCCTTGGTGGCAAACGTACGTCGTGTATCCTGTTGCGCATGTACGGAATGGTGATCGTCCGCTATCGGCGGCCTATTGAAGAAGTGCTCGTCCACCAGGAAGCCCACCGCGCGTTCCAGCGCAAGCTCACGGCGGACGGCGTGATGATTGCGGGCGGTCCGCACGAACCCCGCTTCGGCGGCATGTTCCTGGTGCGTGTGCCCGACGAGAACCCACAGCAGGCGCTGGACGCGATCCGCGACGCCGACCCGTATTACCAGGCCGGCGTGGCGCAGTACGAGCTGCTGTGCTGGAACGTGGTGATCGGCAAGGAGAGCCTGGACAAGCTCTAGGTTATTTGTCTTTTCTCTGTCGCAGCCACTCGCCGAGCGTCCACGACACGACCATCAGGCCAATCACAGACAAGAGCGCGACCAGGAGCGGGCGGGCCATGGGTGCGGCGGACGAACCTAAAGGTTCGTCCCTACTTTGCGCGGCCCGGTCAACTCGCTGACAATCACGCCGACCGAGAAGACCACGATCGTGGCGATTGGGTTGTGCCACAGGAACGCGATCTTCGTATAGAAAGCAATGCTCAGGATCACGGCCATGCCGGTGATCATGCCGGCAAACGCGCCGGTGCTGTTGGCACGCTTGTAGCCAATCGCCAGCAGGAACACGCCAAGGATCGACCCGTAGAACAGCGATCCAAACCGGTTCACCACCTCGATCAGGGAGCCGAGCTCCGCTGCCCAGATCGCGACGATCGAGGCGAACAATCCCCAGAACCCGATCGCCACTCTCGACGCCATCAACACATGGGCATCGTCCGCATTCGCGGGTCCGAAGCGGCGATAGAAGTCGATCACGCTGGATGTGGAGAGCGCCGCCAATTCGGCAGACGAAGCCGACATGGCCGCGACCAGGATGGCTGCCACGACCATCCCCGCCAGGCCCATCGGCAGATAGGTCGTCACGAACGTCGGGAAGACGTAGTTGACGTCGTTGTAGCCGCGATCGCCTGACACCTCTTTGACGATGCCGACGGCGTCGGCGCGGACTTGCTTCACCGCCTCGTCAGCGGCCTTGAAGCCGGCGGCGGTGGCTGCTTCGGCGGCCGCATCGCCAGATCGTCCGGCGGCCGCCAATGCGCCAGCCGCGACGCGGCGCTGTTCGAGCGCGGTCCCGAACTTCTGTTCGAGCGCGACGTAGTCCGCGGCTCGCCCACTCGCCCGCACCTGCGAATCGTGGACGGGATTGAACAGCAACGGCGGCGGGGTGAACAGGTAGAACGTGAACATCAACACGCCGAGGATCAACACCAGGGCCTGCAGCGGAATTTTCGCGTAGGCGCTCATCAGCAGCGACGAGCGCGCTTCATCCACCGACTTGGCCGACAGGTACCGCTGCACTTGGCTCTGGTCGGTGCCGAAGTACGACAGATACAGGAACAAGGCGGCGATCGTTCCCGACCAGAACGTGTACTGAACGGTCAGGTCGAAGCGGAAGTCGAACATTTGCAGGCGGCCGGTAGTGCCCGCCACGCGCAGCGCGTCGCCCACGCCGACCGAGTCGGGCAAGCCCAGGATCAGCGCGGTCACGGCGGTCAGCAGGCTCGCGGTCACGATCACCATCTGCTTGACGTCGGTGTAAGCCACGGCGCGCACGCCACCGAACATGGTGAAGATGGTGGTGGGCACGCCGATCAACAAGCAAGTGAACGTAGTGTTCAGGCCGAGGATGACCGACATGACGACAGCCGGCGCCGAAATCACCACGCTGCACGACAGGCTGCGCGAGAACAGGAACAGCAGCGCGGTGAACGTGCGGACCTTCGAGTCGAATCGCGTCTCGAGGTACTGATAGGCCGTAAAGATGTTGGCCTTGTGGAAGAACGGTACCAGCGTCACCGACAGGATGATCATCGCGAGCGGCAGCGCGTAGTAGTACTGCAGGAACGCCATGCCGTTCAGGTAGGCCTGGCCGGTCGTGCCGATCATGGTGATGGCCGACAGCTGTGTGGCCATGACCGAAAGACCGACCAGCCACCACGGCAGGCTGCGCCCGGCGACCAGAAAGCCCTCGACGTCCTTGGAACGCTTGGCCTGCCGAAGGCCGTCCCACACGACCCACGTCAGGTAACTGACTACGACCAGCCAGTCGAGGGCGCGCATGTCAGCGGGTAAAGTACGACTGGAACATGAACATCGCCGCCAGCGTGATAATCCACACGGCGATCACCTTGAGGTACTTGCGGTTGTCGCTGGTCATAGAGCGGTCACCCGGGCGCGACGCGCGGCGTCGCAACTGTCGAGATGTTCGCGTCGCAGCGTCCAGCTCTCGCGGTCGTTCTCAAGCAGCCGGCGCGACACGCCGATCGCGCGGCCGGTTTCCGTCGGTGCCGGGCCTCCCCACGTTGTCCTCACCTTGACGAAGTGCGCGGGACTCATGATCTCGGCCAACGCGGCTTCGTCGTAGTTGATCGCCCGGCCAAGAATCGCCTGCGACGCCGAGGCCAGCGCCCCCGCCAGGGCCACGCCGGGATCTTCGATTTGCGCTTTCAGCAGCAACGCGGCGATCGCGTGGGCCGAGCGGAACGGCAGGCCGTGATCGCGAACCAGCGTGTCGGCTAGTTCGGTCAGCGTCGTGCCGCCATAGGCGGCTCGCGAGGCCAGGTGCTCGACGTTGAAGTCCGCCAGCTTCATGGCCGCGGCCACCAGCGTCACCATGCGGATGGCATCGCCAAACATCGACGCTACCAGCGGCTGCAAGTCGTCTTCGGTATCGACGATGTCGCCAAACGGGGTGTTGTGGACGGTGGTGGTAATGGCCTGCGCCTGGCCCACGGCCTTGCTGCCGATCGCGCGCGCGTGCTCAAGGGCCACCGGGTTGCGCTTCTGCGGCATGATGCTGCTGCCCTGCACGAAACCATCGCTGAGGCGCAGGTAGCCGAACTCCATCGTGCACCACAGCAGGAAATCCTGGATGACGCGGCCAAGGCCGACGATCAACGTGCTGGTGGCGTTGACGCTCTCCAGCAGGTAATCAACCGTGGCAATGCTGCCGTAGGTGTTGCAGGTCGGACCGCTGAAGCCCAGCAACTCGCTGGTGCGATTGCGATCGATCGGGAAGCCGGTGCCGGTGATGGCGCAGGCGCCGAGCGGGTTACGGTTGGTCGACTCGAACGCCGCGGCCAGGCGGGTGGTATCGCGTTCGAGTTGTTCGATTACCGCAAGCAGATAGTGCGCAATCGTCGACGGTTGCGCGGGCTGGGTGTGCGTATGGGCGCCGTAGACCGTGTTCTTGTGACGGTCGGCCAGCGCCAGCAGCGCGTCGCGCAGCTCCAGCGTTGCGGTTGCCAGCATCGCAATGAACTCGCGTTGCAACATCCGGTACATCGTCATGTCGATGTCGTTGCGGCTGCGGGCGGTGTGCAGACGGCCGGCCACGTCTTCGTCGCACGACTGCTTGATCGAGCGCTCGATGTAGAAGAACAGGTCCTCGTAGGTGCCGTCGTAGAGGACCTGGCGGATGCTGTCGAGCGAGATGGCGTCGAGCGCGGCGCGCAGTGTGCGGGCGTCGGCGTTGGTAATGATGCCCTGCTCGGTCAGCATCACGAGATGGGCGTAGTTGATCGCCATCAAAGGCTTGAGCAACAGCTCCTTGGCGTCTTCGAAGTTCTCGTTGAGCACGTTAGCGACGTACTCGGGGGCGAATCTCATTCGGTCCAGTATATGCGGCTAGATTCCGTAGCGCTCGCGGAGTATGCCCAGGTGATGTTGGGCGTGGCCGGGGACGATCCAGCAAATGGCGCGTCCGGTCACCGGATTGTTGTTGGCGAGGCCAGTGTTGCTGACCGCCGTCTCGTCCAGTGACTCGACCAGCGTGATGGTGGCGCGGCGAACGGCGATCAGGTCGTCCACCACCTGGACCATGGCGCGCCTGCCGTGCGGCGCAACTGCGGCCCACGCGTTTTCGTCGAACCCGGCCAGCGCGGTCTTGTCGGCCCGGGCAATGCGCAGCAGGCGGTAGGCAAACACGCGCTCGGCGTCGGCCATATGGCCCAGCACCTCCTTCACGCTCCATTTGCCGTCGGCATAGCGGAAATCGCCCTTGGCCTCCGGCAGGCCACGCAGTTGCTCAAACTCGGCCACCTGGGCGGTGAGGAATGCCAGCGGGCCGCGGTCGCCGACCGTGGCGATGTAGCCGGCGTAAAAGGACGCGAACTCAGTTTCAGCGGGGCGGGCGATAGTCATGGCAAGGGTCCATTTCAGGCGGATCTAAAGACCCGCCTCTACGTTGCTACCCGTGAGCGAGGCACGAGCATTTCAGACAAGGCTTCGAGGGTTTTGACGCCGTGCACATCCGAAGGTAACTGCGGCACGCGCACCCGTGACAACTTCGAGAATCGCCGGTCAATCTCGTCGAGGTAAATCACTTCCTGGGAATGGCGTGATTGCAGGAACGGGTCGGGGCTGCTGGCGGGCAGCACGCGGTTGACGATCAAACCGCCCACGGTCACGCCGGCTTCGTTCAGTTGCGCGATGGCGCGCGCGGTTTCTTCGATCGGCAAGCGCTCGGCGACCAGCACCAGCATGAACGCGCTGACGCGCGGACTGAGCAGCCGCGCCCGGAACTCGCGCAGGCCCTCGAGCCGGCCCGTGAGCGAAATCAACACCGGATCAGTCTTGTCGTCCTGCTCAATGCCCAGCATCGCCTGGCGCGACCGCGATAGCGCACGGATCCAGGCCTCCATCAATTCCGGCATGCGAATCAGGCGCAACGTGTGGCCGGTTGGCGCGGTATCGAAGATGATCAAGTCGAAGCGCGTGTCTTCGCCGCGGATCAAGCCGCCGATGCGATCGAATAGCGCCATCTCCTCGGCCCCAGGCATGCTGGCGGCCAGGTCGATCTGCTTGTTCGCCTCCTCGAGGATGTGATGGCCGAACAGCCCCTGGATGTTCTGCTTGACGTTGGCGACATAGCGCTGCGACTCGAGCGCGCCGTCAATCTCCAGGCCCCACAAGTTCGGCAGCAACTCGACCGGCTCTGGGCCAATCTCGCGTTCGAAGATGTCAGAGGTCGAGTGCGCCGGGTCCGTCGACACGAGCAGCACACGCTTGCCGGCATGACTCGCCGCCAGCGCCGTCGCCGACGCACACGTCGTCTTGCCGACGCCGCCCTTGCCGCCGAAAAACAGGACTTTCTTCTCAAGCAAGTGGCGCATGGTCAGCAGCACGGAAGATTGCCGAGCGGAGAACGGTCCATCCCCATGCGCTTGTGCCAGGTGTGGAACTGCTCGAGCAGGTACGGATAGACGTCGAGGAGATACAGCGTCGCCGGGTTCGGCAGGCCGACGATCTCCATGTAGCACAGCAACAGAAACAAGTCGTTCAACTCCGCCGCCTGCATCCGCAATTCGCGCTCGTACGCGCCGTAGGCGGCACCGTGGAAGAAATCGCGGAGGTTCTGGCGAACCGACATGACCAGATCATAGTCCCATGGATTTCAGGGGCCAAGTCCCAGCCAAAATAGTCATTTCATGATCGTCTCAATATTGATCTGGTTTTGACCATACTCAGGCAATTACACAGCCTGATAGCGGAGAGCTCTTCGAGCGAGGCGGGTCGGGACGACCGCCCATTCATCAACCGCCTGACCGGCCGCCTGAAGCTCTCTTACATGTTCAGCCAGTAGCTGAACTTGACGAGAAACACGTTGTGCGCCGGCGCCGAGAACACGCCGCCAAAGTCGCGATTGAAGCTGAAATCGCCGTAGTTCTGGTAGTCCTGCTTGCCCTGCTGCCACACCACGAACAACGCGGAACCCGGCTTGTACTCCCACCGCAGCACGTTCGTCGTCCGGAACGAGCGGATGTTGAAATTGGGGTTGCCCGTGTAGGCGTAGGCCCGATAGCGGTCGCTGTACTGGGAGGCGCGGCCGTCCACCAGTTCCTTGAAGTTGGTGTACTCACCCGCCGACACGAACGGCTCGGCATAGACCTGCAGCGACAGCGTCGGCGTCAACGTGTAGTTGAAGCGCGTGTTGATCGACACCGTCTTCTGATCAATGCGGCCGAAGACGTAACGCACGGCGCCATTG
>Ga0114966_10002910_pt1 | contig 15199 bp, 4 predicted proteins | sample M_130207_XF_Meta_FD_87029 | JGI IMG/M metagenome (GOLD analysis project Ga0114966, IMG submission 87029) | Freshwater microbial communities from Lake Montjoie, Canada to study carbon cycling - M_130207_XF_MetaG | ecosystem: Environmental > Aquatic > Freshwater > Lake | place: Lake Montjoie... | reverse complement strand
TTTTTAATTTTAAATAATATAAAGATAAATATAATGGATCTTAAATTATTAATAATTTTCTTAGCTCTTTTACTATTAATTATATATTTAGCAAAATCAATGATTGATATGAAGAGAACTTTAAATAAAGTTGAAAATAATATTGATATGAATTTTAAAAATGTAAAATCACGAATAAATTTATTAAGTACAGAAATTAAAAATTATAATAATGATTTAATTGTTTCTGCTAAAAAAATTAATAAAATAAATTCACAACAAATAACATCAATGTCTAATTATTATACAGAATCAGAATCAGATGGAAATAAAAATTTAATTGAATATTTATCTGATGCTAAAAATAAATCTGATTTTAAAATAAATTTTAATAATGAATTAAATATTCATAAAGAAACAATAAATCATGAAGAAATAAAAAATAATGAAGAAACAATAAATCATAAAGAAATAATAAATCATGAAGAAACAATAAATCATGAAGAAACAATAAATCATAAAGAAACAATAAATCATGAAGAAACAATAAATCATAAAGAAACAATAAATTTTGATCCATTAAATATTATTAGTGAAGATGAAGAAAGTAAATTATCTTCTAAATCAGCAAAATCAGAAAAATCAGAAAAATCAGAAAAATCAGAAAAATCAGCAAAATCAGAAAAATCAGAAAAATCAGCAAAATCAGAAAAATCAGCAAAATCAGTAAAATCAGCAAAATCAGCAAAATCAAATAATAGTTCTATAAAAATAGAAAATATAACAATAGGTTCAACTGCTACGGGTAAAGGTAAAAAATTAAATATAAGTAATCAAGAGATGGATGATGATAATGAAGAAATTAATAATATTAAAGATTTAAAACTAATGTCATCATATTCTAAACTTGATCTAGAATCTATGGCTAAATCATTTTCATTACCTTTAACATATATTGATTCAACACAAAATAGAAAAATATATAAAAAAGAAGAATTATATAATTTGATTAAAGATTTTTTAATAAAAAATAAAAATTAAATTATATATAGTTAATTATATAAGATGGCTACATCCGCAAGAGATAATTTTTTTACAGACTGTCCTGCAGTTATGGAATATTCAGCAATGACCGATTATAGAACTAGTCAAAGACGAGATCAATACATTAAAAGATTAAATAATATCTCAAATGATTATTCTTATAAAGATTTCTTACAACAAAATGCATCTAAAATTTTAGATGCAGAATGGCAATTTAATAAGATTAATTATGGTTGTTTTCCTAATCAATGTATTTTTGATGCATCAACATCACCATCTCCAGGTACTTTTAATTCAGAACTTAAGAAATATAATGATGTAAGAGTTAATAAGAATTATTCAATCGCACAATGCAAACAACAACAAGATGCCCACGCTACAATGTAAAACGTGTAAAAGTATTTTAATAATATAAATTATTTTTCTTATTTTTTTTTTAAACATATAAATTATATAAAATAAAATGAGTCGTCCCAATATACCAAAATTTCAATCTATTCGACCCCCTTTTATTCCTAGAACAATTATTAATCAACGTGTAGTAGATTCAACTATTATTGCAAAATTATTTTTAATATGTCAAGAGGGTATAATTTCAAATATAAAGGAATATATTTTATCAAAAAGATTAACAGCAAATGATCTTGTAAATATAGATGGCCAATCAATTCTGCATGTAATTTTATTAAATGATTCAATATCACCAAGAGACAAAACAGATATATTTAAATTTTTAGCAAGCAGAAATCTTTTAAAATTTTCATATGATTCTCAACAAAAAACTCCTTTACATATTGCTACAGAGAAACAATTAACTGATATTGTTAAAATCTTAATAAATGCATCACATGATGTTAATGCTTTAGATTCTGCAAAGAGAACACCAATATATTATGCGATTGCTGGAACAGAAGTTGAATGTCCAAAAAAACAAACTGAATTAATAGAAAAAAAGAAAACATACAAATTAAGTATACAAGATGAATTAAATCAAGAAATTGTTAAATTTATTAATGATAATAAAAATATTAAAAATCTATTATTACATCTTTATAATACAACAAAAAATCTTGATTCAATATATTATGATGAAATTACTAAAATATTAAATGATGATAATAAAAAAATTATGGAAATTTTAGTAACAGAAAAAGATGAAACAAAGAGAAAAGAATTAATTTTTCAAAAAGTGTATGAAACTAGAAATGCAATTATTAATATGTTTAAAGAAAAATTTACTTCTACATTAAAACCAATTTCATTTAATAAAGTTGATGCTAATACATGGGGTCCTGATACAAATCCCGCAAATAAATTTTTAAATGATGTTGAACCATTGGTAATATTAAAAGATATTGAATTAGATTATGATAAACAAAAATCAATTGTTATACAAGATTTAGAAAAGATATTTGCTAAAAATAATTCAGATTTTATTGAAATAAAAGATAAATTCATAAAAGGAATTGAAAATGGAATTCATGATTTAAATTTCTATTCAATTTTATATGATATCTTAAAGACATATTCTTCCCAAACATTATCTGGTGGATCTAAAAAACATAATAAGAGTAAACATCAAAAAAAGAATAAAAAATCATCATCAAATCAAAAAATAATTAAAAGAGTAATTAAAAATGTAATAAAGAATTATGTTCAAACAGGTGGTGCAAATCCAGCTGAAATTACTCAAGTTATTACATTTATGACGGCAAATATTCCTGGATTAAGTGGTGAAGCTGAAATAATGAGTGAACTGCCACAAGTAATTGGTGAAATGATTGATAATATACCAAATTTTTTAACTAATGTTTTACGTAATGTTAATTTATATGGTAGAATATATTCATTAGTTATTAAAAATAATAACACGCTAACTAATAATCAATTTATTAAAAATGAATTAGCTGATATTTTTATATTAGCACAATTTATATCAACATCTGATGATGATAATATTGCTGAAAAAATAGCTGAAACAATTCATAATACATATCATGCACATAATGCTATTTTAAATCCTGTCCCAATACAAATAAGTACAACATTAGAAGCAAAACCATTAATATTAACACATTTAGTTGGTTTTAATAGAGGTCAATTATTTCCAACATTAAGAGCAAATTTAATAAATGTTATTAATAATCATAATGATTTATTTGAAAATATTAATTTTGTTAGAGCATTAAATTCTACTTTAACTAAATTTCCAACTTTAATATCTGGTTATAATCTATTAAAAACAGCAATAGATACTGCATTATCAAGAATATTACGCATTGATTATTCATTTATTTATGACAAATTATTAATTGTAGAATACCAAAATAATAATGAATTATTAAAAAGATTAATAAATGAACTAATGCTAATATTAATTGATATACCATTGATAAGAGACCCAAGATTAATTAATTTATTACAAAATAATAAACAATTATTTGAAAAAATATTAGAAAAATTTAATACAGCAATTTTACCAAGATTAGGTTTAACACCACAACAAATTACAGATTTAACAACACTTTTTGTATCATCTTTAATACATTATGATTTGACAGATCCATCTAATATACAATTAAACACAAATTATTTAGCAATAGACCCAACTCTGTTTAATCCTATTCAAGCAATTTTAAATAATCAAGCATTAGTAACAAATTTAAAAAATGCCTATACACCACATCCTTTAATTGCACAAATAACAGCAATATTTGCTCAATTCCAACCAGATGATGAAACAAAAAGAGCTTTAACACAAGTATTAAATAATGATCCACTATTAGTTACTACATTAACTGCGAATCTTACTAATCAAGATGTAATTGCAAGATTATTTTCAGATGCAATTAATGTAAATAATCAAATAACAATTAATGATACATTTATAAATTTTATTTTAACAAATCAACTATTGCTATTAAAAATAATTGAATTGCAACAAGTAGCAGGAAATAATTTAAATATTTATGCCATTTTTCAAAAATCTATGAATGTAAATGGGTCGCAAATTGGTAGTAGCAACCCAACAAAACAATATTTAATAGATAATTATAAAATTGTAGAAAATCTACTTGATCACACAAGAAATATTCCAGTTAAATTATTAGTTGATTTAATAAAACAAATATTGCAATCAAATGCTGATACATTCATCAATGATATAATAACAACACCGCAACTAGTTGTAAATTTAAAAAATAATAAACCGTTAACTGCCGAATTAGTAAACCAAGCCAAAGGACAATTATTATTACCAATTGCTAAATTATTATGTGTTATTGATGATAATCATGAAAATAATGAATTTGCAAAAAATCTAGTAAAAAATGTAGATTTGCTACAAGAATTATGTTCTAATGAATTAAGAGCTGACATACAACAGATAATGTCAAATGATAATATTGCCAAACTTATGATAGCTATAATTAATATTCCAAGATCAACAATCTCAAAAAATACAAATTTGATTAACAAGATAAAAGATAATATAGATTTAGCAATTGAACTATGTAATGAAATATATCAAATACCTGAAGATATGATTTCAAAAATTATTATACCTCTATTTGATGATTTTAATAGTTTAAGCATTTCACAGAAGAATGCATTAAAAAATAATTTAAAAGATAATTTTGATGCTTTGGCAGAGATTATTAAAAATAATAGAAAAATAAATACACAACATATATTATCAGAAATTTTATTTGAATATTTTAAAACTTTTAATAAAGGAAATATATCTAATATTGCTCCTGCATTTATTGAAAATAAAGACCAATTATATAGATTAATTGAGAATGATATATTAAAGAATCCTGAAAATGTTGATACAATACGAAAAAATCTAGCTTTACTTATAGTAACATGTATTGTAACAGATCATTCATTATTAAATGATAAAAATATTATTAAATTATTAATTAATGAAAAAAGTGTAATAAATTATTTAATTGATAAATTTGCAAAATTGCGTGTAGGATTGACATCTGATGAAATTGCAATTTTTATCAAGATATTTATTATAAAAAATAATGCGGTATCATCTAAATCACTTGTTAAACTTAATTTGGAAATTATGTTAAAAATTATTGGAAGTGAATATGACAGCCAAATCGAATATAATATGATTGCACAAGCAATACTTGCCATGGTTGATAGAAAAACAAATTATTTTGATTCAAAATTTAATGAATTGGTGCAAATAATAAAAGATAATAAACCACAATTAATAATAATTTTAGCAGATAAACAATCTACAGATAATCTAAATAAAAGAGATTTTGTTGCAAAATTACTAAATAGAATATTTGAATTACAACCAGAATTCAAAGATAGATACCCACAAATAAAAACAATTTTATTAAATAATTCAGAATTAATCAGCAAAATGAATGTATTAAAAGGTCAACCATTAGTAATTGTGGGTAGAATTACAAAAGAAGATTTAGAATTAATATGTAAATATGATGGAAGTTTACAATTTACAGATCATAGAATTAATGATCAAACTGATTATAATTTAAATACACTTTTAGATGATATTATGCAAGATCCAACAAAACCAATAACAAAACTTAATGATGATTTTCATAGTGAATATGACCAATTAATAACAGATCATCAAACTGATTTTATAAAATTTAATAGTGGAACAAATTTTATCAGAAAAATAAAGATTATACATTCGAAGATAAGTTTAATTTATAATGATATTGAAACAATAATTGGTAGAATAAAAACAGAATTTACAAAACAATTACAAACAATTAATATTAAAGTTTTATTTGAAGAATTAGTTTTATTAAATTCCCATTTAATATCTCTTGTAAATTATTTAACTTTATTTCATTCTGAATTTAATCTTGTAAAAGTAAAGGTTAATCAAATTATTACAGCATTGAGAGAGGAAATTAAAATATTAAAAACAGAAAATAAATCAATAAATTTACCATCAAAGAATAAAAAAATAGAATATCATTTATTTTATGAATCATTATTAAAGATATTTGAAAAGATTGATTCATCAGTAAAAAATGATGTAGTTCAAGATTTATATAAGAATGTTATTGAATTACAAGAATCTCTAAATAAAAATATTAACTTTATAAATTATGTTTCGGCAACTAAATATATCATTGCATTCAATAATGGATTAACTGATTTTAATATAATCATAACATCTGGTGCTGCCAATTCTATAGAAAATATATTTAATAGAAATATACCATTATTTCCTAAATTATATTCAAAATTTGATACTATTTTATCTGAACAAACTCAGAATGTACAACTAGATAAACTAAATTTAGTTAATAAATTTATTCCACAATTTTCACAATATAATTTCTTTTCATATTATCAGGCTGGAGGAATACAAATTCCACGTATTGGATTTATGATTCCACAAAATTATCTTAATAGTGTAATATTAAATGGTGAACCAAAATTAACATATGGAAAGAATAGTATAACAACAGAGATTTCAAATGCTGACATATCAGATACTAATAATTTATTACAATACAAATTAGGTATAATAAATGGATTTCCAGCTAATCGAATAATAGGAGCATTTAATTCAGTAAATTTATTATTAGATAGACACTTTTTGATTATAAAGAATTTTATAATACGTAAACTTATTGAAGAATTATATCAAATATTACAAACAAAAAAAACTGGTAGTACAACAGGTGGTAAAAAACAATTAGAGGATTTATTATTTAAAACTTATAATGAAATAAAGGATAATTTAAATCTTCCTGAAGATAATTTACAATTATTTCTAACAATGTTAGCAAAAAATATAGATCAGATTTTAACTGTAAATTTTACAAACTTTATATTAAATGGTATTACACGTTTTGGTTTTAGAGAAAATAGACATGCCGAATTAAAATTATTATTAGATAATTTGGCTCTAATTATGACACCCGGTACATCAGATGATTCATCAATACATATTATACATACTAATCTTGAACAATTAATAAAACCAAATGATATTGTAGCTGTAATCAAAGCGGATCCAGGTGCATATAGAATTGAATACGAACAACCAGTAGTAACTGAAAAAGTAAATATTATACAAAAGATCAAGCCATACAGTTTAAATGATATTAATATTGATAAGTGTTTTAAAACTGATTTAGATTTAATTAAACTTTTAATTAGTGCGAGAGCATCAACAACTGGATTAATAAATGAAGGTATTGAATCAAATAATCCAGATATAGTTAAACTTCTAATTACAACATCATCAGTATATAATGAAAAATCAAGAGATGTAAATGGGTTTAGACCATATGATCTAGCAATATCTCAGATTAAATATGTTGGATCAATAATTGATCAATCACTTATTCAAAATTTAATTGATGAAAGTTTATCAGATATATCTAAAAAAACATCATTAACATTTCAAATGCGTTATCATGATTTATTTTATAAAATATTTTATGTTCTATTTAATCATTTATTATTAGATCTAACAAATCAAATGAAATATGATAATAAGAAGAAATTAAGACATAAATTAAAATTTACCAAAGAAGCATTTCCTTTGAAAGATTATATTAATTGGGATACAATGATTAAAAACACAGGTGATGATTATATAAAAGATACAACAAATGTGATTGAACAAATTGTAGATATTGAATCAAAAGATTATGATGATAAGATTAAAATAAAACAAGAAACTGAAGAAAAGATAAACGATTTAAAAAAAGAATTAAATGATTCAGAAGATAAACCAACTCCAATTAGAAAACAAATTATAAAAGATGAATTAAGAGAATTACAAGGAAAATTATTATCTTTATCTGGATTGACAACAATAAAACAAGAAATTAGTAAAGATAAGATTAAATTAAGAAAAGAAAATAATAAATATTCTCAAGATATTATTAGAAATAAAATACAAAAATTAGATAAGGAAAAGGATTTTATGAAAATGTATGAATCATTAGATGATAAAGTTTTTGAAAATGATATAAAGTCAGTTAATAATGTATGGTCGTCTATATTCAAAAAATATAAATTATATGAATTAAACATAGATATAATTTCAAGAGTATCCTCATATATCCAAACTGAAAGAACATTTGATAATATTTATGAAGAATTTAAGAATTTTTTAAATGTTATTACAAAATTTGCATCAGATTATAATGAGTTAGATCAACAATTACATTCTGAAAATTATGCTTTGGAAAAGATTTATGAAATATTAATATATATAATTAAACATACAATTTCAATTAATTTAAAAAATATCATACAACAATTATTAAGAAACGAACTAACAAGAATTACACCACAACAAACAATGTCAATAGAAGTTTATTCAAAATTTATTGATGAAAAAATAATTGCAATTTTTAAATCATCAAAACTGGATGAATATATTAATACAACATTACCAGAAAAAATTATTATTGCCACTTTTAATCTTGATACAACCGATAAAACAGATAAAACAGAATTACAACAACATTTTGAATATATAACAAAACAATTAAGTCTAAATGGTATAATTCCAATAACAATTGATTCAGAAATTATTCGAATTCTAACAAACAATATTTATCCATATTTTATAATTTATACTGATATCAATTTAAAGAAGATTAAATCATTAATTAGTGGAATATTTAATATATTCTCAAATTTAAATAATAGTTTTGATATATATTTAATGATCTCAAATAAGGCAAAGACAGAAAAAAGTTAAGATAATAATAAATAATTTATTTTGCATTAGATCTGGTAGAATTTAATTGAGTGTTTTCTGGTATATTATCAACCATTGTTAGTTCTAATATAAAAGAATGATCTATATTATCAAAATCAACTAATTCACCGCCTGCGTCATAAAAACTAAATGATAATTCATTTAGATATCTTATTGGATTATAATAATAAATAGGTGGTGTTATTACTGAATCAATCATTACTTCTGTATTATTATTAGAAAAATATACCTTGGCAAATAGATCATATGGAGGAGCTGTATTTTTTATTATAGATAATTGTTGTGTTATAATATTTATATAATAATCTGATGTGAATGTTAAAGATGTATTATTAAATATCTTTAAATTCTTAAGAGCATCAAAAATTATTTCATTTTCATATTTATCTTTATTTGTTATTTTTGATAAATATGCTGTTATTGATCCTGGTTCACCGACATTTCTAAAACCTATTTGTGTTCCCATTGAATATTCTTTATTTAAAAAAAATCTAAATAAACCTGGTTTTAAAATTGTTGCATTAAAACCACCATTAGTTATAGTTTTTATTGAATTTAAATTAATATTATTTAATTGTATTGAATATCTATTTTCATCAATAATCTCTGTAACTTTATGTACACCATTAAGATCTGATGCTAATATACCAAGATGATCAATAAAATTTTCCAAAATTATTTCAGTTCCAATTGTTGTAATATTATGATTTGAATGATTTAATGTAATTTTATATGAGCCAACACCAATACTTGTATCTGCTTGTTGAATTGGTGGAGTAATCGAAATAATAGGTTTCGATAGAATTGCTTTTCTATAATTATTAAATTCAATTAGATCCTGATTTATTTTTATATTTATTTTAACATAATAATTTGGTAAATATACACTTCCATATATATCATTTGTTCTTATTAATTCTGAAAATTTTGTTTCCATTTGATTAATAAATTCTTGTGGTGTATAATTACCTTCTTCTAATTCTATTACTTGTATCTCATCACCATTATCTATATCTTGAAAATATAATAAATTATTTTGATTAACAGATGGCGCAGCTTTAAATGCTTTTAATACATTAGGAAAAATAGATGATATAATTTTAACTTGTACAATACCAGAATATGTTTTTGGTAGTTGTAAAGTATATGAATTAGAATTAGGATATCCTTTATTAATTGTTTTAACCGTTTTTAAATACATATTTGCATTACCAAAATTATTATAAGATATATTTTGATATAGAGATGATTCAATAGGTGGATATACTTGAAAATATAATGAACTACCATTTATTGCATTAATAACCTGATAACCATTTGTATGATAATTATTAATTGGATAATCCGCATTAATTTCAAATATTGGAATGCCATTATAATGTTCAAATTCTAATTTAATATTAAAAGTATAAGTAGCCTGTACACCATTTGAAATAATTGGTAATTTAATATAAAATGTATCAATAGTTCCTAATATATCATAATCAGAAGTTAAATAAATTTGTTGAGTTTTATTAATTAAATTTATAGGTATATTACCAATATAAGTTGTGGAATCATTACCTATAATGCCACTTATTGTAACATATAACTTTGAAGTATCGATTTTTTGATAACTTAATTGTGGATAATTAATATTACAATTTACAGAAAATTTAATAAAAGATGAATTTGCAGTAAATGTCATTATTCCAGTATTATTATTATTATTATATCTATATATCTTTGTATAAGGTAATAATCCGGCAATTGTTACTTTCTGTCCAATATAAAAAATTGTTGAATCTGTAACATTAATAATAAAATTATTTGCAGATATACTCATTGATGTTTTATCTAAATTATATGTATTTAAAATTACATTTGATGGTGATTTATTTCGATGTCTAGAATCAATATTAATATATTCAACATTATATCTTATTTCTGATGAATCATTAGACAAACCATTTTCAATTAAATAAGCTTTATAAGGATCATATTGTTTTTCTTTTTCATTTGCATTTTCATTTGCATTTTCATTATTTTTTTTAGTCATACCCGCTCTTTCAACAGCGTATTGTATTAAATTTGTTGGTTCATAAATAGGATTATATGGTATAGTTGGAGTTCCAATAATTTGTGAAGAATTAATTTCAGATTTTTTAAAATCAATAATATCCTTAGTCTCATTAACTAATTCTTCATTAATATCATTTTCTGTTCTATATGGTAGAATAAATTTTGATCTATAATTCATTGGTACATTGCGTGTATTAACAGACATTTATTAGTTAATAATATATTAATCCTTTTAAAATAGAAAAAATTGATTTTTATATCTAATGTTATTTAAAGATTCAATGTTACTTTAAAGTTTAAATCAATCATGTCAAATAAAATAAAAAATATTAAAAAAGTAGCTAATGATGAAGATACAATTGCTGCCAAATATAAAAAGTTAACTGACCATGAACATGTTCTTAAAAAACCAGGTATGTATATTGGTGGTACTGATACAGTAACAATTCCAATGTGGATTTTTGATGACGATACACAACTATTTAAAAAAAAAGATATTCAATATATTCCTGGTTTATATAAGATTTTTGATGAAATTATCGTTAATGCACGTGATCATATTATTCGTAATCCAAAGACATGTACAGAAATTAAAATAACAATTGATCAAAAAGATGGAATTATTTCAGTAACAAACGATGGTCCTGGTATTGAGATTCAAATTCATCCTATTGAGAATGTATATATTCCTGAAATGATCCTTGGTCAACTTCGAACATCATCTAATTATGATGATGATGAAAAACGTATTGTTGGCGGTACAAATGGATATGGCGCTAAACTTGTTAATATCTTTTCAGAAGAATTTAAAATTGAGACTGTTGATTCTAATCAAAAGAAATATTATAAACAAATTTTTAGTGATAATATGTATACAAGAGGTGAACCAGAGATTTCTAAATCAAATGATAAATCTTATACATGTATTACATTCAAACCAGATTATTCTAAGTTTAAACAAAAGGGATTATCTGTTGATATGGCTAATCTTTTTAAAAAAAGAGTTTATGATTTAGCTGGGTGTACACCAAAAAAGATTAACGTATCATTTAATGGAAAAACATTACCAATTAATTCATTTTCTGATTATATTAAATTATATTATGATTCTACACCAGAATCACTTCAATTTATAGAAATTAATGATAGATGGAAGATTGGTTTGATATTTGATTCAATTAATGGTTTCAATCAGATTTCATTTGTTAATGGTATCTTAACATATGAGGGCGGCACTCATGTTAAATATATTATGGATATGGTTTCTGAACAATTAATGGAGATTATTCAAAAGAAAAAGAAAGGAATTAAAGTTAAACCAGATCAAATTAAATCAAATATTACTCTCTTTCTAGATTGTTGTGTTGAAAATCCTGGATTTAATTCACAAGTTAAAGAAAAATTAACAACTAAAATATCTGATTTTGGATCTCGTTGTGAATTTCCTAAAGATTTTATTACAAAATTTTCTAAATGTGGAATTATTGATGAGATTATATCACTAGTTGAATTTCGTGAGAATAAAGAATTAGTAAAAACTGATGGTAAAAAAGTAATGAAATTGCGTGATATTGCAAAACTTGATGATGCAACAAAAGCTGGTTCAGCCGAAGCTTATAAATGTAGATTAATTTTAACTGAGGGTGATTCAGCTAAAACATTTGCTCTTCATGGTTTAAGTATAATTGGTAATGAATTATATGGTGTTTTCCCATTAAAGGGTAAACCACTTAATGTTAGAGAAGCAACTGTAAAACAAATTATTGAGAATGAAGAATTTATTAATATCAAAAAGATTCTCGGATTAAAACAAGGTAAGGATTATAAAGATATTAAAGAATTACGTTATGGTGGTATCTTAATTTTAACAGATCAAGATGTTGATGGTTCACATATCAAAGGTTTATTAATTAACATGATACAATTTATGTGGCCTACACTTATTTTACGTGATGATTTTATTCAATGTCTAAGAACTCCACTTATTATTATACATAAAAAATCAGATACTAAACATATAGAACCTATGATTTTTTACACATCATCTGAATATAATACATGGCGTAATAAATTAGGTACAGATGTTTCTAAATGGGACGATGCTAAATATTATAAAGGATTAGGTACATCAACTGCATATGAAGCAAAAAGAACATTCTTAGATTTTCATGAAAAACAAATTAATTTTATTTGTGGAGATGTTGATGTTAAAGAAGAATCACTAAAAGACGCTTCTGAATCATCATATGAGACAATCGATGAATCTGGTAATGATGAAGCGAATGAAGAAGTAAATAGTAAAAAGAAACAAAAAAAACAAAAATATACTATAAGAGAATTAGCAAAATTAAAACGTGTTAATGATATTATTACATTAGCATTTGATAAGAAACGTGCAGATGACCGTAAAAAATGGCTATCAAAATATGATGAAAATTTAGTATTAGATACTAACGGAGATATTACATTTGATGATTTTTTCAATAAAGATATGATTCATTTTTCGAATGCTGATAATATTAGATCGATTCCATCTTTAATTGATGGATTAAAACCATCACAACGTAAAATTTTATTCTCATCATTTAAACGTGGTAAGAATGCAAAAGAGATTAAAGTTTCACAATTTGCTGGTTTTGTTTCTAATGAAACTGAATATCATCATGGTGAAGCATCATTAATGGGAGCTATTATTAATATGGCTCAGAATTATCCTGGTTCAAATAATATTAATTTTTTGATGCCGAATGGTGAATTTGGAACCAGACGACAATTAGGTAAAGATGCGGCTAGTCCACGTTATATCTTTACAAATACAAATAAATTATCTTACAAGATTTTTAGAGAAGAAGATTTACCTATTCTTGAATATTGTATTGAAGAAGGTAGAAAAGTTGAACCTCAAAATTATGAGCCAATTTTTCCAACAATTCTTGTTAATGGAACTGATGGTATTGGTACTGGATATTCTACTTATATTCCTTGTTTTGATCCAAAAGATATTGTAAATACACTTAGATCATTAATTGAAGAAAAAGATTTTAAAGAAATTCATCCTAAATATCAAGGTTTTCGTGGACAAATTATAAAAGATTCTGATTCTAAATATGTAATGAAAGGTAAATATGAGATTTTAGATGATGAAACAGTGCATATTACTGAATTACCAATTTTCATGTCATTTGAAAAATATCGTGAATATTTAATATCGATTGAATTAGCGGATAAGAAAGAACAATCTGATAAGAAATTAATTGTAGACTTTGAACAAAAACCATTTCCAAATAAAGTGGATATTATTATTAAATTTAAACCAACTGAATTACAAAAACTTATTAAATTTGGTGATATTGAAAAATATCTTAAATTATCAACTTCTATTTCACTTGCAAATATGACAATGTTTAATACAAATAATAAATTAATTAAATATGATACAGTTTATGATATTATTGAAGACTTTTATATTCATCGTAAAGAAATTTATCAAAAACGTAAAGAGTATCATACAAGAGTTTTAGAAAATGATATGAATATTATTAAATATAAAGTAAAATTTATTGAAGGAATTCTATCAAAAGAAATTCAAATTGAGAGACAAAAGAAAGATAACATTATTGCTAGATTAGTTGAATTGAAATTTCCTAAACTTGCTAGATCAATTGATAATTTAGATGTTACATATTCATATTTAACAGATCTTCCACTATGGGCTCTAACATTTGAAAAGATTGAAGAACTTAAGAAAGAATTAGAAGATACAAGACGAATATTAGAAGAATATAAGAAATTAACTGTAAATAATATTTGGCTTAAAGAACTCGATGAGTTTATGGAATCATATGAAAAATGGCTCAAAGAATGGGAAGAAGAAAAAGAAAGAGAAAATTCATTTGAAAAGAAAAAAAATAAATCTAATAAAAAAACTGTACCAAAAAAGAAAAAGTAATTTAATTACATCTTCTTAGATTTTTTTGATCCCCTTTTTGAACCCTTTTTTGAACCTTTTTTTGAACCCTTTTTTACCCCCCTCTTACCACCGCCAGGCATTGATGGTGTTACAGGCATTGATTGTTGTGTTTCAGTCATTGATTGTGTTTCAGTCATTGATTGTTGTGTTACAGTGATTGATTGTTGTTTAAGCATACTTAAAACTAATTCATGAATAATTGATATATTTTTTTCCATTATTTCTAAATCATTTTGTTTATCTGGATCAGTAGTTTGTTTTGCTTGTTTTGCTTGTTTTGCTTTTACATGTTTTAATAAATGTTGAAGCCCGCATTTATATCTTTTCAATGATGACATGTCATTATTTTTTGCTTCAATAACCATCCAACCTAATTTTTCAATCTT
>Ga0114966_10002909_pt1 | contig 15199 bp, 10 predicted proteins | sample M_130207_XF_Meta_FD_87029 | JGI IMG/M metagenome (GOLD analysis project Ga0114966, IMG submission 87029) | Freshwater microbial communities from Lake Montjoie, Canada to study carbon cycling - M_130207_XF_MetaG | ecosystem: Environmental > Aquatic > Freshwater > Lake | place: Lake Montjoie... | reverse complement strand
GATTCTCGATCTTCTGCATTCGAATGAGCAATCCCCAGCTTGGCCAATCCGGCTCCCTTCAGGCTCATCTTGTGTTGGAATCGACCGGTTCTCCAGGCTCATCTTGTATTGGATAAGACTGCAGCTTGTTGTAGGATTTGGAAGGTGATAGAGTGATGAACGGACAACTATATAATCATATTTTCTGTTAATGTATGAAAGTTCTAATTCAATTAATTTTCAATAGTGGATTGGGTAATTTATATTGTGGGGTAACCGAACTGTTGAATTGTGCGTCCGAATGCAAAATAATGGGATATAGTTGCGAGTTACTTTTCGCCAGCAATTGTTCGTCTGATAACAATTATATAAATTATGTGGATTTCGGAGAAATTTTCGATGTTACTTCATTTACAGTATTTGATAAAATAACATCAATAAGAGATTCAGTAAAAGAAAAATGTTATAATGAATATATATTTTCGTCAGGTTTTCATGTAACAGAACCAGGGCAACATTGGTGGGATATATTTCTTACAGATGAGTGTTTACTTTTACCCCGAAGACCACATTACGACATTTATACTTTGTGTACTGATAAGGTAGTGCCGAAACTTTTACCGAAATTCTCATTATCCATTGCTGAAAGAGTAGAGAAAGCTAAAGAAACAATTCCCAACATTAAAAAGTGTATACAGGTAAGACATAATGACTTTAATATACACGTTGGTGATGAATTTAAAAATTACACAAATTCGATCATAGAAATATGTAAAAATACATCTGACGAGTTTTATGTTTCCTCAAACAATCAGTTTTTTCTAGATAGTATGAAAAATCTAAATAATATTGTAACGTTTGATTTTGATGATTTAAATGTGTTCCCAAATGACTTCAGTTATTATCCGCACAATCGATGGGTAAGTAGAGAGCTGTTAGTGAATAGATTATGTGATAATATTTGTGAAATGATTCTTCTTTCTGAGTTTGACATAATTTTTCATCATACATCACTGGGCTGGAATTCCACATTTTTATACTACTCCTTATCACACAATAACAATCAAACCTTAATAGATATTACTTGGATAGATAATCTCACAAATTTAAGTTGAATGTACTTAAAGAGCTATATCGTCGATCACCGTCAACCACTGAAGCGTGGCGGACAGGATAATCCCAGCTACATGCCGTGGCAAACGAAAGTGGCCGCGGCGGAGAAGGATCGGGTGGAGTGATTCCCCCGAGGTTACCCTTTGGGTCCCGCGGCCTGCGTTGTCATCGCGAGGCCAACACAATCGCACCGCGGCTGCTGATCGGCTGAGCGGTGCGAGTTGCACCGTCGGAAGACGATAGAGAATCGCCCGTCTCGGTTGCAGACCAACCCAACGGCCGGGTACTGTTTGAGGCGAAGAGGCACTTTTCGATGAGCACTTTAGCCGCCACCTTCCGACGACGGGATGCTAACGCATTAATGCAGATACTTTCACAAGTTACTACGTTCCGCCGATTCGGGCTCACTCTTTCAGCTCAGCTACCAAAGTTGATGAGAGCTTCCGCATTGGGTTATTCGACATACTTCGGAGGAGAAGGTTTCGAAGTTGATCCTCTGCTTCCTGTCGATGACGCCGGTAACATCATTCCGGGAGGAGACACGGATTCTCTGACGCGGACCGGGCCGACCAGACCCGGCACCCGCGGAAGGGCTTGGGACAGCGGGACATTTTTATCGTTACGTTTGATCCTACCGGCCGGGGACCCCTCTGGTCGACGTATTTCGGCGGAGAAGTCAACGCCCTGTTCTACGGATTGGCCGTCGATGACCGGCGTGCAAGTTCAACGTCCTCATCCCGACGGATGGCTCAGTGGGGACCGCAATCGGGGTCAGCGCCCGAATCGAGGGTATCTTCAGTCCAGCGGGAACGGCGATGGCGATGCAGTAGCGATGCTTGGTCTGCTCCTCGCCCATTTTCGCTGTGTTGGCGACCGTGCTGATCTCGGGGCCAAAGTCGACGCGGACCGCAGCGCCTCCATCGGCTGTGACGGAAAAGCCAGTCGCCGAGACGATCCGAACGATTCGTGGGGAGACTGCGCCAAACAGCGAGGATAAACCTCAGCCTTCGAAACGAATCCGGATACTCCGGAGACGCCAGCGCCGGTCGTATCTGCCCGGTCCACCGGCGGTCGATGGACCGGGCCAGGGCGGGGTCGAGGGTGAGATGACGAAAAAGGTTGTCCATGTCGCCGTGTACTATTGGGGAGGCCCCGACTGGGACAAGAGCAACAACAAGCGCCCGCGGAAGCGGGCAGACTAGGAGCTACCGATGTTGATTCGATCTTTAATGCTAATTCTCGCGCTCTACTGCTTCAGCGCCCCGGCGGCCGCGAAGAGCAGCGGTGGCAGGTCCGGCGCTCACACCAAGTCAACCCGATCCCCGGTGCCCCGCCAAGTGAAGGCTACGCCGACAGCCAAAGCCCGTTGCACGAGCTGCGCGCGGAGTTCGAGCGGGAGGATCCAGCGGAGTAGCGCGGCCAGATCATCCTTCCAACGCAAGAACCCCTGCCCCTCGACTGGAAAAACATCCGGAGGGTGTCCTGGCTATGTCGTCGATCACCGTCAGCCACTGAAGCGTGGCGGACAGGATAATCCCAGCAACATGCAGTGGCAAACGAAAGCGGCCGCGGCAGCGAAGGATCGGGTGGAGTGATTCCCCCGAGTCTGCCCTTCTTGTAATGAGGCCTGCGATGTCATCGCGAGGTCAACAGAATCGCATCGCGGCTGCTGATCGGCTAACCGGTGCGCGTTGCACTGGCGGCAGACAATAGAGAATCGTCCGTCTCGGTTGCATACCAACCCAACGACCGGGCACTGTTTGAGGCGAAGAGGCACTTTTCGATGAGTACTTTGGTCGCCACCTTCGAACTCGTCACCACGACTGCCCGCATTTCGCAGGGCAAACAAAAGGCTTCATCGGTACGGGAGACCCTCTTCATCGCTCTCGCCGCCGCGTGTTTGCTGGATCGACTGGTGCAGTCGGTCCGTGACGAACGCTTGGCCAACATGTCCTCCGGCGAGGCGCATTCCTTTTAGGAGGCTCTGCCGCTCTACGGACCCGTAGTCCGCGAGAACCGCAGTGGGGAACCTGCGAAGGGGTGGCTCGGTTACGTGTACGCCCCGGGGCTCTCCATTTAGGGTAATCGAAAAGTATGCTCAGGCGGCGGGTTGGATGCTGATATCGAGGCGTTGGCCGAGGGCGGCGAAGGCGGACTCCATGATGTCCCAACGGGAGTGGTGGGAGAGGTCGAAGAGCCGGTCGAGATTGGTTTTGGGGGAGTTGAGGCGGCGGGCGAGGTCAGATTAGGAAAGACCGGAGGCTTGCCAAGCCCAGTAGAGTTCGAGCTTGGCGGTGGCTAAGGCGAGGAGTTTGAGGGATCGAAGGTCGGCACCGCGATGCTTGGGCGGGTGGGGGATGGAGGCTCCGGTGGCGATTTGGTGCTTGAGGAGGAGGACGAGCGCGTCGAGGGCCATGGCACGGGCGTGGGGTGGGTGATAACGCCGGGTAGATCGAGGAAGGTGACGGTGACGCCGCCGTCTTGCTTCTCTTCGTCGGGTTGGAATCGAGCTGCCTAGCTGATCCTGGGCGCTCTCGATTTTAGGGTAATCTGAACCGAAGTCGGTTTCGCGGCCCGCCGATCGTGGCAGGCCTTCGCTTGTCGGTTGCTCGGAGATGCCGTTTTGGGTAGCCTGAAGTAGCCAGGAGCCCAAACGATGGAAGTTTATCTTACGTAGGAGCAAGAGTCGCAGTTGGGACAGATTGCCCGCCTCGAGGGGAGAGCAGATGTTGGCGAACTGCTTAAGGACGCGGCCTTGACGCTGCTGGCGGAAGATGCTAGTTTCTGTGCTGCTGTGCTGGAAGGCAAGGCTTGCGCTGAGCGGGGCGAGTTCATCGAAGAAGAAGCGATGGATGCCCGGTTCGAGCGGATGCTTCGTCCCTAGAGGCGGATTCGCTGGACGTTGGCCGCGGCAGCGGATCTGGAGAGCATTAGCGCTTATCTTCGGGACCATCAGCCGGAGTATAGGCAGCCAACTATCCGCTTTCTGTACGAGCGGCTTCGGGCGTTGAAGGACACGCCTTTGATTGGCAGGCCGGGCCGCGTGTAGGGGACGCGGGAGCTTTTGTTTCGGCCTATGCCCTTTATCGCCGTCTACCAAGTTAATGAACAGACGAGAGAGGTACTGCGGATCTACCACGCAGCACAGAGTCGGCTTTGAAGCTGGGGTTGCGTTGCGATTGACATGTTTGGTGGGGTGCTCCACAATCAACAGTGGCGATGTGATTCCGAAAGTCTTCTCCTCACCTTGCGTTTAACCGTTCCCTTCCTTCGATTTAGGAGCAGCCTTGTCATCAGAGTCCGTTGAAGAATCACCCCTGCGCGGCGCGGTCGTTGATCCCGCCTTCGCGAATGAGATTGCCCGTCGCCGAACGTTTGCGATTATCTCGCATCCGGACGCCGGGAAGACTACGCTGACCGAAAAGCTGCTGCTCTACGCCGGAGCGGTGCATTCGGCCGGTGCGGTGCGGCCCAAAAAGAATCGGGGCCATGCGACGTCGGACTGGATGGCGATCGAACAAGCTCGCGGGATCAGTATCACCTCGACCGTTTTGCAGTTCGAGTATGAGGGGTGTTTGTTTAACCTGCTCGATACTCCGGGACATCAGGACTTTAGCGAAGATACTTATCGGACGTTGACAGCCGTCGATAGCGCCGTGATGGTGCTGGATAGCGCGAAGGGCATTGAGCCGCAGACGCGGAAACTATTTGACGCTTGCCGGTTGCGGAAGATTCCGATTCTCACCTTTATCAACAAGATGGACCACTATGGGTTGGATCCGCTGGAGTTGATCGATGAGGTAGAGAAAGTGCTGGGGATTACGGCTTCGCCGATTAACTGGCCGGTGGGATCGGGGAACCGGTTTCGGGGGGTGGTGGATTTGGAGACGCGGCGGCTGTTGCAGTTCAGCCCGGCGGGGGGCGGGCAGGCGCGGGCGGAGGCTTGGACGCGGTCGCTGGACGATTCGGCGTTGGAGGAGTTGGCTGGGGAGGAAGGCGCGTCGGAGTTGCGGGAGACGTTGGCGCTGGTGGACGGGGCGTTGTCGCGATTTGATGAGACGAAGTTTCGGGCTGGGGAGCAGACGCCGGTTTTCTTTGGCAGCGCGTTGAATAACTTTGGCGTCGAGACGTTTTTGGAAGCGTTGGTGAAGTTGGCTCCGCCGCCGGCACCGCGGTTGAGTAAGGGAGAGGCGATTCAGCCGCAGTCGTCGGAGTTTTCGGCTTTTGTGTTTAAGATTCAGGGCAACATGGACCCGCAGCACCGGGATAGCATGGCGATTTTGCGGATTTGCTCGGGACGGTTTGAGCGCGATATGCTCGTGAATCATCCGCGGTTGGGTCGGAAGATTCGGATGACGCGGCTGCATCGGTTATTTGCACGGGATCGGGAGACGATTGATGAAGCCTTTCCCGGGGATGTGGTGGGGGTCGTGAATCCGGGCTTGTTTACGATTGGCGATACGTTGAGTTCGAACTCCGAGATTGAGTACGAACGGATGCCGAGCTTTCAACCGGAGCATTTTTGCAGTCTGCGGAACGAGGACGTTTCGCGGAGTAAGCAGTTTCGGAAGGGAATTGAGCAGTTGGCGGAAGAGGGTGTGGTTCAGGTGTACTACGGGATTGACTCGATTCGGCGGGAGCCGATTTTGGGGGCGGTGGGGCAGTTGCAGTTTGATGTCGTCGAGGCGCGGTTTTTGCAGGAGTATAGCGTGAAGGTGATCAGTTCGCCGCTGCCTTATGTTTGTGCGCGGTGGCCGAAGGCGACGCTCGAAGAGATTCGGAAGATTCGGGGGATTTCGGGGACGGGGATTGTGTTGGCGTTGGATCAGAACGGTCGGGTGGCGTGTTTGTTTTCGTCGAATTGGGATATGAAGCGGTTGGTGGAGAACAACCCGACGGTGGAGTTTCAGACTACGGGGTAGGCCTCGTCTTCCTCTTGCGGCTGCCACGCGAACGCGCCAAACAGGAAGGCGAGTCGACGCGGATCTCTCGGCGAGGACGCATGGTGAGATGCCTCGATGCGCACTGATAGCGGCACGGTCGGGTCGTGATGCTGGAGAGCGATCCGGAAGTTACCGGTAACAGGGTAACTCCCGAGCAGACGTCGGCCGGAATAAACGCGTAATCGTTGTCCGGCTAACTGGTCGGCCCAGACGGGGACGGCACCCGATAGAACGGCCACGCCCCGCTGGGCGGTCACCATCAGGTGGAGCGTGGTTCCCGCCGAGCCATCCGGGTAAAGGCCGTGTTTATGCATGACCAGGTTGCCGATGTACTGCTCGCACCACGCGCGAAGAGCGTCGCCCCGGACTGTGAGCCAGGGACGGCCGTGACTGGCCGCCCAACGCTGGACGGCTTGGGAATAGGTGTCGAGACCGTACACCAAAGCCCCCGGGGGCAGCAGCTACATCGTGAGGCCTATCAGAAGCCGGTGTAACTCGCGCGCTCATTGCGCTCCCCCCGACGATGTTTTGGTCGCCGGATACTCTCGGAGGCAGGCGAGATATTGGGGCAGATGAACCGCCGGGAAGCGGGTGCCCAGGCGAATCAGAATGTCCCAGTCCATGCCGTAGCGGAGAGGTTCGGTAAGGGGCCCGATCTGGATCAGCGCGGAGCGGCGAAAGAAGCAGGTTTGCTGCAGAATGTAGTCCGACAGGTGAATGAGGCGCCATAAATCGAACGGCTGCGTGTGGGGAAACCGGCGGGTGATTTCACCGGCCGCATCGATGAGATAGCCTTCGCCATAGATGAAGCCAGCGCCAGGGTTCGCAGTGAGCGCTCTAACGGCCTTCGAAATGGCGGCGGGCAGATAGATATCGTCGGAATTGAGCCAAGCCAGAATCTCGCCGGTCGCTAGCCGGAAGCCTTTATTGATTGCGCTGGTCTGCTCCTTGTCCGGTTCCGAGATGAACACCAGCCGGCCGCTGTACTCAGCGGCAATCGCGGCCGAGGCATCGGTGGAGCCGCCCAACCAAAACAAAAAACCTCCGGTGCCGATAAGACAGCCGAAAGGTTCTTGTTCAATCTATTCCCGCCGACGCAAGCCCCGTCGCATCAGCCTTCCACTGCGGCACTGGCGAAGAATTGATCAGCCGTGCTCGCCGAATCTTTACCACCAACCGGCCCCGACGGCGCTGCCTCTCCGACGAGCATGGGCTTGTGGCGCTCGGTCTGGCCGCGCGGGCCCAACGTCGGTGCCTAAACCTATTGAACAATATACGCGCCTGCGGCACGGATGATGACGGTCCCTCCCGTCGGCATGCCACGCGGCATGATCAGTTTGTGATCTGGTCAAGTTTATGCGAGCAGAGGTGGTCAATTTCTGGGGGGCGTGCTTCTGTCAACTCCATTTGGCGCCGAAGGCGTGCCACACTGACCGCCAGTTCACCTCACAACAACGCCTCAACCGTCGCATCCAACAAGTCGGCCCCCTCGGTCGAGATGGCCCGCTCCGCCATCGGCGTTGTTCGACATTTGAAGGATCATCCCACCCTCAAAAACAGAAATTCCGTCGAGTTTCAAACCGAAGTGGACGGGAACGGCACCCGCTGGAACCGGGGTCCCCTGCCGTCCGATCAATGCATTGCCAACGGGAAGAGGAACTGAATAGGAATGACGGTAGCAGGAATGAGGACGGGCGTAGGTATCGCGTGAGCCACACTTCTGCCGCTACATTCGAATAATAATCTTGTTGCCATGCTCTCGTAACGTTCATCGCACAGCATAAATGAATGTTCGCCAGACTGATCTTTATCCTCTCTGCCCTCGCCTCGACCTTGCTCGCGCAGGAAACCCGCGCCACCATAACCGGCCAAGTCACTGACCCATCCGGTTCCGCCGTGCCCAACTCCGTAATCGCCGTCGTCAACGTTGAGACCGGCGTGAGTACAAAAATCCGCAGCAATGACGCCGGTTCCTTCGAAGCGCCCTTTCTGATTCAAGGCGCCTACGAGGTCACGGCCGAAGCGGCGGGGTTCAAACGATACAAACGCACCGGCATTACCCTTGTTCTCGGAGCCCGCGTGGATCTCGGCATCCGCATGGAAGTCGGCGAAGCCGCCTCATCCATCACCGTTACCGAAGAGGCCCCCCTGCTCAATACGCTCGGCGGCTCCTCCGCCCAAGTCATGGACAACAAGGCGGTGATGGACCTACCCACCCTCAGCAACAGCATCATTCTGCAAGCCGGCAATACCGTTGGCATGCAGAAGCTTTCTCACGGCAACCCAAACCTAAGCTTCACTAACGCCAGCTCAGCCCACTCGGGGACCGGGTCCGTTGGTGGCAACGAGTGGTCGATTGACGGATCGCCGAACAGTGGGCAGTTCCGCCGTGCGGCCTATCTGCCCATTACCGACGCGATCCAGGAAATGCGGGTGGAATCGATCACCTTCGACGCGACCGTAGGCCATTCCACGGGGGCCTACATCATGATGACCACGAAATCCGGGGCCAACGATTTTCATGGAACATTAAGCAACACCCATTGGCAGCAGCGTTGGAATGCGACCGCCAGCACCGATAGCGGCGTCTACTGGGGGCGCATCCGCACCGCGGAACTAGCAGGAAACACGGCACTAGCTCAGGAGTTACGGTCTCAGCCCAGGCAGCCATCGGGACGATCCAATACCTATTCCGGCTCCTTGGGCGGCCCGGTGTGGATCCCGAAACTCTACAACGGCAAGAACAAGCTCTTTTTCTTTTTCATCTATACCGGTCAAACCGAACGGTTCTTCGATCTCGAAACGTCCCGCAAAATTTACACCGTGCCCACAGCCGCCGAACGTCGTGGCGACTTCTCGCGTTTACTTCAATTGAACTCCGCGCGCTATCAGATCTACGATCCGATGACGACCCGCTTGAACCCTGCCAATGGACTCTTCGTCCGCGACGCATTCCCTGGCAACATCGTCCCGCTGAACCGCATCGCCAACCCGAAGATGTACGATTTCTATTCGAAAGTCTATCCACTTCCCAACAATCCCGCCATCGCGGATCTCGACGGCAACAACAACCTTTTCTCCGATCCGCTCGTGAAATACGATTATTTCGCCATGCAAAATCGCGTCGATTGGAACGCGAGCGCGAAAGACCGCTTCTTCTTTCGCTGGAGCTACAACAAGTTCAGTAATGACCGTCAGGATTGGTCATTCAGTACCATTCCCGGCCTCCATTCCGAGGCCCTGCGCCGCAATAACATCGGCGGCAGTATGGACTATGTCCACACCTTCAGCGCGTCGACGCTGTTGAATGTCAATTTCTCTTACAACCGATATTGGGATAACCGCCCGTTGAACGAAGTACAATGGTCCTACAAGCCATCTCAAGTTGGATTGCCTGACTATCTCGACCAGAAAGCCGGCGCGCTGAACACTCTTCCCTCGCTGGCCTTCACTAACTATCGCCAACTTAGCAATCCGCGCGTCGCGTTACTGCCTACCTCCATCGGTTCGCTCCGCGTGCAGCTCTCCAAATACATCGGGCGACATGGGATGACGGCTGGATTTGACCCGCGGGTTTACTTCAGCGTCGGGGGGGACTCCGGCTTGAGTTACCCCGGCTACACCTCCGGGCTATTCCGCTTTAACAATGATCTGATGCGCCAAAACTCGGCTGCGGCCGGCGTCGGGACTCTGGGAACGGAATGGGCCGCGTTTATGCTCGGAGTGCCAGCGGCCATCCAGGCCGACACGAACGACACCTATTACGCGACGACTCCTCGCCAAGGTTACTATTTCCAGGACAATTGGCGGATCAATCCGAAACTTTCCGTGAACTTCGGCTTCCGTGTCGAGCACGAAGGCGGTATTGTCGAACGCTACGATCGCGGTCTGCGAGGCTTCGACGCTGGGGCCAAACTTGCCATCAGCGAGGCAACGCAGGCGGCCTATGCTCGCGCACCCCTGCCCGAAGTTTCGGCCGCGAACTTCCGGGTTGCCGGAGGTCCAAACTATCTCGGGCAGGGTGTACCGCGCACGATGACCGACGGCACCACCCGCTTCATGCCGCGCGTTGGCTTCGCTTACCATTTGAGTCCGAAAACGGTCTTCCGCGGCGGCTTTGGTACCTACTATGACACCTTGAACACGACGCACACATTCCCCAGCCAATTCGGATACAACCGCGCGACCTTAACCAACATTACAGATGAGGGCGGCGCAAGTTGGAACTTCGGATACTTCGGCCCGTCGGGCTCTAATCCGCTCACTAACCCGTTCCCCGTTCGCGCCGACGGCACTCGGTTCGATACACCCGCCGGCAACTCCCTGGGAACGAATAGTCTACTGGGACGAAACTATGATTTCGTCGGCACGAACTTCTCGCCCGTAAAAGCCAACAAGATGCGTTTCGAAATAGAGCGTCTCTTGTGGAAAGACATGCTCGTTGCCGTCAGTTACAATTGGGGCTACTCTCCCAATCTGGGCGTCAGGCGCGACCTGAACGCGCTGCCTCAGGAATACTGGGCGACCGGCAATTCCCGAAACGCGGCCGTGGATGCGGAACTAAATCGCAACGTCGCCAATCCGTTCCGATTAGCCAATCTAACCGCCTTGCAGACCTCGAGTCCAGCGCTGTATCGCGATCTTTCGACCCTGAGCTTCTTCTCGTCGGCGGTCGTGCGAAAGAACCAACTGTTGCGTCCGTATCCCCACCAAACTGCGCTAACCCAATCCCAAGAAGCGATCGGCGAGAATAAAACCAATTCGATGATCGTGCGCATCGAACGCCGCTTTCGGAATGGGTTTCTCTTCAACACCCACTACGAATGGGCGCACACCATGTCGCGCGACTGGTTTGAAAATGCCTACGACACCAAGCCTATCTGGCGTGAAAGCGATGGTTCCCGTCCCCATCGCTGGGTTGTTACCTCCGTCTATGAACTGCCCTTCGGCAAAGGCAAGCCGTTCCTGACCGAAGGCTGGGGCCGCCGATTGGCTGGCGGATGGCAGATCGGAGTAACCCAGCAGCGCCAAAGTGGCGAGTGCATTGACTTCGGCAATGTATTCTTTACCGGAACGAACTATCGAGATATTGTGCTGCCCTCCTCCGAGCGAACCCAGGACCGATGGTTCCGGACGGAACTTTTCGAGCGGGCCTCAGCCCGTGTGCCGGGCGCGTTCCACTCCCGTGCTTTTCCGAACCGCATGAACTGGCTGCGCACCGAAACCTTGCAGCAAGTCGACGTCAACCTCATGAAGAACATTTTCATCACCGAGCGGGTTAAAATGTCCTTCCGGGGCGATCTCATCAATGCATTGAACAAACAGGTATTGGGAAACCCGAGTGTGAATCCGCTCGACAATAACTTTGGCAGGGTCTCTCAGTTCGTAAATTTGCCGAGACTTATACAACTTACTTTCCGGATGACATTCTAAGGAGACGGATGAACCGACGATACTTTCTTGCAGGGTCGGCAGCCTCGGCGACGGTGGTTCGAGGTGCTGCTCCCGCCCGCCGAAAAGTGATGATTTGTCTGATCGACGGATTCGGTCCGGAATACATTGCCAAGAGCGAGATGCCGAATCTGCACCGCGCGATGAAAGAGGGTACCTATAAGATCGGCCGCGGCGCGATGCCGTCGCTGACCAACGTCAATAGCGCCTCCCTCGCCACTGGGTCGTTTCCTGAAACCCATGGCATCACGGCCAACACCTTCTTCGATCCCGAACAGGGCAAGATCGTCGAGATGGCGGACGCAAAGTACCTAAAGCACCCCACGCTGTTCGCCAGCGCCCACAAAAAAGGCTGGAAATCGGCCTTCGTAGGTGCCAAAGAAAAGATCCGCAGCCTCATTGGTGTGAGCGCGCACTCCTCGATCTCTGCGGAAAAGCAGGGCATCCGGATGTACGAGGCCGAGACAACTTACTGGGTATTTGAGCAGGGGCGACAGGCGCTCCGCAATCCCGATGTCGACTTGCTGTATCTCACCACCAGCGATTACATCATGCATACTTACGGTCCCGAGACGGCGGAATCGCAGGAGCATCTGAAAAATCTCGACCATCATCTAGGCCGTATTCTCGACGATCAACCAAAGCTCGAAATGTACCTTTGTGCCGATCACGGTATGAACGCCAAATCCCGCGCCGTCGACCCCGAGCGGCTGCTGACCAAGCACGGGATTAACGCACGCGCCGTACCCGCGATTGCGGATAAACACAAAATCCACCATAAAGATCTGGGCGGATCTATTTATATCGATCTCGAAAAACCCGACCAAATTAAAACGGCAATGGCCATCTTTCAAGCTGAGCCGGGGATTGAAGAGGTGCTGTTGCGTGCTGACGCCTGCAAGCGGTTCCGCCTGATGCCAGAACGCACCGGCGACCTGTTCTTACTCGGCGACAAGATCACCGCCCTTGGAGCCTTGGACCAGGAGCGGAGGCCCGTCGCCGTCAGGACGCATGGATCCTTGCATGAGGCGGCCGTACCCTTGCTCGTCTATGGCCGCAAATGGAAGGCCAAACTCGAAACTTCGATCGATCTGACCGCAGGTAGAGCCTGGGAGGAAACAGCATGAAAACGGTGGCCTTCGTTCTCAGTGTCGCGGCGCTGACCGCGCAGTCCAGAGTAGAGCCCGGCCCCTTGGCCGGTGGCGGGAACCTGCTCATCAGTGGCTGGACGGCAAAGCCCGCCGGCAAGCAGATCGCTTTGAGCAATTTGCCGATGACTTCGCGCCTCTCCGCCGACGGTAAATGGCTGTTCGTTCTACAGGCTGGACACGCCAAACCGACCGTCAGCGCGCATCGAGTCGCTACCGGCGAATTGATCTCGTCCGTCCCGCTCCCGGATGCGTGGCTGGGATTGGCGGTTGCTGGAGATCGAATCTTGGTCGGAGGCGGAGCGTCGCACGCCGTGCACGAGTTGAACTGGACAGCGGAGACTCTCCAATGGAAACGCAGTTGGAAGTCGAACGATCCCGAAGCCTTCATTGGCGATGTTCAGGTCAACCCCGAAGGACGCGTATTCGCCGCCAGCCTCATCGGAAACGCCATCCTCGAGTTCGACGCCGCCCTCGGTAAGCAAGTCAACAGCCTGCCGACCGGCGCGATGCCCTATCGAATCCTTTGCCGAAAAAACGAATTGCTGGTCACGAGTTGGTCCAGCGCAGCGGTCGTGCGTCATCGGCTCGACACCGGTGCCAGCCAGTCCTATCCCGCCGCCGATCACCCCTCCGATATCGTCCACTCCGGCAAATACTACTTCGTCGCCGCGGCCAACACCAACCTCGTGCTCAAGTTGCAAGAAGACGGCTCCGTGGAAGAACGGATCAACGTTTCGCTGACGCCCCGCCAACCGCTCGGGATGACGCCTTCCGCGTTGGCCACGAGCGCCGATGGGAAATTGCTCTACGTCGTCTGTTCAGATGCCAACACAATCGCCGTCGTAGATATCGGCAGCGAACGCAGCCGCATTGTTGGCTTCATTCCAACCGGGTGGTATCCGACCAGTGTCCAAGTTTTACCCGACGGACGGTTGGTCGTGCTCAACGGCAAAGGGCTACGTTCTTATCCCAATAACATGCCGGAAGAGAAGAAAGACTTCACCTACGTATCTGGTCTGCACAAGGGAACCATGTCGCTTCTCGCCGCCATCGCCCCCGCCCAGTTGCTCGAGTATTCGAAGACGGTCCTGGCGAATACCCCTTACAAAGACGAACTGCTGGATAGGGTGGCGATTCCGGCGGGCAACCCGGTGCCGTCAAAGCCAGGGCAGGCATCGCCGATCAAGCACGTAATCTACATTGTCAAAGAGAATAGAACCTACGATCAGGTCTTCGGCGGATTCGGAAAAGGTAACGGCGACCCGTCGCTCGTGCTTTTCAGTGAACAGCAGGGTCCGAATCACTACAAGCTCGCGAAGGAGTTTGTATTGTTCGACAACTTCTACGTGAATGGCGACGTCAGCGCGGACGGCCACATCTGGTCGGCCGGTGCGATCGCTCCCGACTTCACCCAGAAGCTCTATCCAAACCTCTACGCTGGACGCGGCGGCAAGTTCAGCCTCTACTACGGGCGGCCGCCCGTCAATCATTCGGAGAAGTTGGCCCATCCCGCTGGTGGCTATCTTTGGGATGCGGCGTTTGAGAAAGGGCTATCCGTTCGCAACTACGGTTGGTTGGTGAAGTTGATCCCCACCGCCCGAGACGGAGATAAGCAGTGGAGCGAAGCCGCAAGCGAGAAACTGGCGGCGGTTACCAACCCCTATTTTCGAGGATTCGATACGAATTTCCCCGATATTGATCGCATGAAATACTTTCTCCGCGATCTGGCCGAGGCCGAAAAAACGGGGGTTTTTCCCGCCCTCACGGTCATGCGTCTCGGCAATGACCATACCTCTGGATTCCGCGCCGGTGCGTACACGCCTTCGGCGAATTTTGCCGACAACGACCTCGCGCTTGGGCAACTCGTCGCCGCTGTCTCAAAATCTAAATTCTGGAAGGAATCCGCCATTTTCGTTCTTGAAGACGATGCGCAAGCCGGACCTGACCACGTCGATTCGCATCGCAGTCCCGCCTTTGTCATCTCTCCCTACACCCGTCGCGGAGGCATGGTCGATTCGACGATGTATAACACCACCTCCATGCTTCGCACGATTGGGTTGATTCTGGGCACCCGACCGCTTACCCATTTCGACGCCGCCGCCACGCCGATGTGGAACGCCTTCCAAGCGAAACCCGACCTTCGGCCCTATGATCTCGAAGCTCCGCGGGTCTCCCTGACCGAACGGAATCCGCCCGAGCACAAACTCGCGGCAAGGTCGGCAAAACTCGACTTTTCTGAGGCGGACCGAATCGACGACCAGGAGATGAACGATATCCTCTATCTTGGCATGCAAGGCCGGAAAGCACCGGCTGCTCTTCGAAGCTGGTTTGTTCCGTAATGAGTAAGTCCTTTGAGTAAGTATCCCTCGACAAGGCCCGGGGGGGGGGAGTGTGCACCTAAAAGCGGCTTTGCGGGGTCGCTAACGCGACCTCCGTTTGAGGCCTCCTCGCTGTTTGGTGTGGGTAGCGAAAAAGCGCTGAGTCGGAGGGGCTTTCGGGTCGATGAAGGAAGCATGGACTGCGGGGCGGGCTTGTTCGGAGTTGAGCGCGTCGTCGCCGAAT
>Ga0114966_10002905_pt1 | contig 15207 bp, 11 predicted proteins | sample M_130207_XF_Meta_FD_87029 | JGI IMG/M metagenome (GOLD analysis project Ga0114966, IMG submission 87029) | Freshwater microbial communities from Lake Montjoie, Canada to study carbon cycling - M_130207_XF_MetaG | ecosystem: Environmental > Aquatic > Freshwater > Lake | place: Lake Montjoie... | reverse complement strand
CACGAAAAAGCTCCATTGCCAAACGCCCAAAATTAGAATACGGATCTTGATAAAAACCTACTTCTATTGGTATAAGTTCCGAATATAAAGCCCATCCTTCAACATAAGCAGTATTACCACTGTGTTTTCTAAACTTAGCAATATTTTGTAATTCCTGTGCAATTGCAATTTGCATGTGATGCCCTGGAATTCCTTCGTGATAAGCTAATGCTTCCATTTGATAAGTAGCTTGATCTGCCATGTTGTATAAATTAATGTAATATCGACCCGGTCGCGTTCCATCTATGGCTGGCTCTTCATAAAACGCTCCGCCGGCAGATTTTTCGCGGAAGGGCTCTACTGCTTTTACTACAATATCTGCTTTAGGTTTGGTAAGAAATAATCCAGCTATTTTATCTTTCATAGCATCAATAATTTTTACAGCTTTTACACGATAAGCCTCTTTTCCAGCAGCAGTATTGGGATAATAGAATTGTTTATCAGTACGCATAAAGTTGAAAAAATCTTGCAGATTATCATTTTTATAATTCACTTTTTTCATTATCGCCTTCATCTCTAAATGTATCCTTGCCACTTCAGCCAAACCAATTTCATGAATTTCGTCAGCCGTTAATGCTGTGGTGGTAGTTAACTTTAAAGCTGAATCGTAAAAGTCATCCCCTTCTGGCAGCTTCCAACATCCGTCGTCATCAGTAGCTTTTTTCTCCAATTCATTACAGTATGCTATTAACTTTTCATAGGCTGGTTTTACAGATGATAATAAAGCGGCAGAAGCTTTTGCAATCAATTTTTTTCTTATGTTTTCATCGCCACCATTTAGTGCGTTAATTTTTACTGTAAAATCTTCTAAAAGAGGATTTACCATGCTTTCTTTTTTAAATGGTACGCCCGACAAAATATTATTGCAGTCGGCTAATACTAATGGGAAAACAAATTTTGGTGGGATAATATTTTTTGCTTCACGAATTTTCAAATTAACAATCAATTGGTCAAATAAACTATTAATTGCTAATAGTCTTGAAATATATGCTTCGGCCTCTGTTAAATTATTAATGGTATGCATGTTAATTAAAAATGCTGGGATTTCGGTATGGATACCTCCCATTTGATTAACTGGATAATCATGAAATCGCCATTTGAAATTATCAATTTTTTGATTGCATTCTAATTCATACAAGCGATAAGAGATTTTTGTTTGCTCATCGAGCTTGTCAATATCCACAATTTTATATAATAAATCTAAATTCCCTTTTGTAATTTCCAGTTCTTTTTGCGCATTTTCATCACTAATGTCTGTCCATTTATCATAATCTTTTTTAATTCCTAAGCGAGTCTGAAAAACAGGATCCCGGTCAACACTAGCATCAAATAAACTATCAAAAAATATATTTGCACTTTTTGATGCGCGATCCATTTCTTCAATGGGACAAAGCTCATATTTTACAGCAGGCGCCTTACTTCCACTACAAGCGCTCAACAGAGCAATTGTTATAAATGCTATCGATTGAATTATTTTTTTCATTGTTTCGATGTTTATTATTTTTAATTTTTTTGCGCTTTCTGAAAAGCTACAGTTAAATTTCATCTAATTAAAAGTTATAGTTTAATATTTCTTCAAAATAAAACCTTTTCAGATGAAGGATCCATTTTTATATTTCTAAAAAAAACAATCAATATTATCCATCCAGTAAGGATACAAATGGAAGCTGTGGCTATTGGAAAATTAATGTTTATAATATTTATATAGCTTGCTACAATAGGGGGAATAGCCATTCCAAGTGATTGAATAGATTGGTTAATACCTAATATTTGCCCTTGAGTATCCTTGTGTGCTTGACTGGATACTATTGAAGTAATATTAGGTTGTGTAAGGCCTTGGAACATAGCAATGAAGGGTAAAATAAAAAAGATATATTTAGGTTCTGTTGGTAAAAGAAGCAATGGCAAAGTAATGCCAAGCATTATTGCCGATATTTTAATAATCTTGATGGGGGCGTATTTTTTAGATAAGGGCCTTTGTAACGCTCCTTGTGCTAGTACAATCCATATCCCTATAAATGCAAAAACGTCGGCAATTTCAGAAATTTTATAGTGGAATTTATTTATTAAAAATACCTGGAAAAATTGCGTAAAGAAATTAAAACCAAGTGTCAATAAAAAAACAACAAAAAATATAATGCGCAGATGCTTGAGATAAAAGGCCTTTTTAATATTTTGCATTCCCGTAAATAAACTTACTGCGGTATTTCTTTTTTCTCTCAATGTTTCAGGGAAAGCAATAAAAACAAATAGCAAATTCAGAGCTGTTAGTAAAGCCGCGAACCAAAAAGGGGTAGCAGCATTAAACCACGAAACAATCATTGGGTCGGCTAATTTACCACCTATGTATGGGCCTAAAATAAATCCCAAACCAAAAGCTGCACCTACCATACCAAAGTTTTTCGCTTTTGATTTTTCATCACTAAAATCAGAAATAGACGAAAGCACAATTGAAATATTCCCTCCCGAAAACCCATCTAATAATCGGCTTGCAAATAACAAATATATATTTTCATTTAATATAGCAATTGCAAATAACAAGTACCCAATAAATGTACCTATTAACGATATTACAAGTAACTTTCTTCTGCCATACCTATCTGATAATGCACCCAACATTGGTGCACCAAAAAATTGAGCAAGAGGATAGGAAGCAATTAAAAAACCCAGTATTATTGTACGTGTCTGAAGATCCATTTCCATTGGAAGCATACTATGGGATGGATATAGCAAAATGGCAGCGATAACAGGAATAATTATACCAACTCCCAGTAAATCAATAAATACTGTTAAAAATATTGTTAATAAGGGTGATTTTTTATTTAAAGGCGCTGACATAAGTTTTTAAAAATTTAGGAACAAATTTAAGTATTTTGTTGATTTGTTTGTAAAGAAATATTTTTATTATTATAGCTCTTTTTTATAACGTTTTAAATAACAGGTAAAAATATAATTACAGTATTTATCAAATTGCATTCCTCCTAATTTCAAATCCCATTTAATTATCCTTTTTAATTAATTTCAGTTTTTTTACAAAAAAAACACCTTTAATAAATTTTTAACAAAAAATAATTGATACTTAATTTTGTTTATTTTTGAGCTTCTATTTTATAAAAATTAATATTAACAACCTTTTTAAAATTCAATTTCTAAATTTCTCTTTAGAAAAAAGTTTTTTAATTTGAGGTATTTATATCTAAAAATATGATTACACGAAACCTATTTACCGAGGAGCACGAGATACTGCGCATTGCAGTTAGGGATTTTTATCAGAAAGAAATTGTGCCCTACCATGATGAATGGGAGCAGGAAGGACAAATATCTAGAGAAGCATGGCTTAAAGCAGGGGAGCTTGGAATCCTTTGTCCGTGCGTACCATCTGATTATGGAGGTATTGGGGCCGACTTTTTATATACCACTATAATTATAGAAGAACTTTCGAAAACAGGGTGTACAGGACCTGGCTTCTTTTTACATTCGGACATAGTAGCACCATACATTTTACATTATGGCACCGAGGAACAAAAGAAAAAATGGTTGCCTAAAATGGTAAGTGGCGAAGTAATTACGGCTATCGCCATGAGTGAACCCGCAGCTGGTAGTGACTTACAAGGAATAAAGACAACGGCAGTAAAACAAGGGGACCACTATGTTGTTAATGGGTCGAAAACATTTATTACGAATGGCTATATGTCTGATATGGTAATAGTAGTTGTAAAAACAGATCCTAAGGGCGGGGCTAAAGGAACTAGCTTATTACTTATGGATTCAAAAATGATTGGTTATACTAAGGGTAAACCTCTAAAAAAAATTGGAATGAAAGCCCAAGATACCTGCGAAATGTTTTTTGATAATGTTAAAGTGCCGCTTAACTGTTTACTTGGGAAAGAAGGGGATGGATTTACCTATCTAATGAATGAACTTCCGCAGGAGAGACTTTTGGTGGGTATTATGGGCATTACAACAGCTGAAACTGCAATAGAAAAAACGATACAATATACAAAAGATCGCATTGCTTTTGGTAAACCCATTGCTACATTTCAGAATACTCGTTTTAAGATGGCAGAGTTAACTACAGAAACACAAATAGGAAGAGTTTTTATTGATAAATGTATTGAGCTCCACTTGAAAGGACTATTAGATATCCCTACAGCCGCTATGCTAAAATTTGCTATGACAGATTTGCAATGTAAAGTTGTAGATGAGTGTTTGCAGTTACATGGTGGGTATGGATATATTTGGGAGTATTGGATTGCTCGTGCTTATGCCGACAGCAGGGTGCAAAAAATTTATGCAGGAACCAATGAAATAATGAAAGAAATTATTGCCAGAGCAATAATGTAATAACGCAAGTTTCGGGGGATAAATCCCTACTGTTAATTTCTTCATTTAAGCCGTAACTTCAATAGGTTCCAAAAAATTATTTTCTCGAAGCCTTTGTAACGAAATAAAGTTTACAGAATTGACGTAATAATTTTATTCTTTTTCAAGCCGTAAAATCTGCAAACAGCCTGAGGCAGCATGTGCGCGAGCCGATTACCTTTTCGTGGTTTTTATATTAATTTTTTATCAAGGAAAAAAGTAAGAAGCCTGATAGGAGTAAAATTTTTATTTTAACACAAATGCTCAATGGAATGGATAAGTATCCGTTTTTTCGATAAAAATGTCTTTGGCCGGCCTACAATACCTTTGCTATTTAGATTTAGGCCTGCATCTTTTTTTTAAGAAAGCCCTGTTAACGGGCCACCTTTTTAATATCAAATCCATAATTTTTCTTATATTCGCAAGCTAAAATTAAATTATTAAAATCAAATAAAAATAAAAAACATGTCAGAAGTAAAACAAAGTCACCCTAAAGGCTTATATATATTATTTGTAACAGAAATGTGGGAACGTTTTAGTTACTATGGTATGCGTGCCATTTTTGTACTTTTCCTCACCAAAGCATTAATGTTTGACAAAGCATTTGCCAGTGATATTTATGGTAGTTATACTGGCTTAGTTTATTTAACGCCACTTATTGGCGGTTATATGGCGGACAGGTATTGGGGAAACAGAAAATCGATTGTTATTGGCGGAATAATGATGGCTTGCGGACAATTTCTAATGTTCCTTGCAGGCTCCTTTTATGAAAATATTGACGTAGCTCGCATTTTTATGATGTGTGGCCTAACAGCCTTAATTTTAGGAAACGGCTTTTTTAAACCGAATATTTCTACCATGGTTGGTCAATTATATCCTAAAGGAGATAAAAGAATTGACTCCGCTTTTACCATATTTTATATGGGTATCAATTTAGGAGCTTTCTTATCACCATTAATTTGTGGTGGACTAGGAGATACTGGAAACCCTGCTGATTTTAAATATGGCTTTTTAGCTGCCTGTGTAGGTATGACAGTTAGTACGCTATTATTTGTATGGTTAAAAAACCATTATATTGTAACACCAGAAGGCCTTCCAGTAGGAGCTGCTCCAAACAGAAACAGAGCTGAAGCAGAAGCTGCTATTGATAAATCAGCGGAAGGGAAATCAGAATTTACAATGGGGCAAATTTATTTTTGGATAGGCATCGAAGTTGCTCTATTTTCATTATTCTATTTTTTAGGCCAGGGTATAATTGGTTCGTTTATTTTTTCATTATCTATTGCTGCTCCAGGTTTTATCATCTCCGATAGAAGTCTTACATTAATTGAAAAACAGCGCATTTGGGTGATTTTTATTGTTGCTTTTTTCGTAATCTTTTTTTGGGCAGCATTTGAACAAGCTGGTGCATCGTTAACATTTTTTGCTGAAGAACAAACCAACAGAGAGGTTGGATTGCATCTTTCCAAGGCGATATTAAGCTCTATTTTTATTGCCATTATTGCAATACTTGCTGTTGTAGGTTTCAAAGTGTATACAAAAATGAATAATGAACAAAAAGGAGTAAGGGAGCTCATATTATTTTTAGTGGCTGCAGCAATAATTTATTTAACATATGCAATTATCAAATTCCCTGCTAATGGTTCTGAAATAGAGTCAATACCGGCAAGTTTTTTCCAATCAATAAATGCAATAGCAATTGTTATTTTTGCTCCATTATTTTCTGTTTTATGGACTACTCTCGGCAGAAAAAATATGGAACCTGCTTCTCCTTACAAACAATCAATAGGCCTACTATTATTAGCAGTAGGGTATGTTGTAATTGCATTGGGTGTTAAAGGAATAGAGCCATCTACCAAAGTAAGCATGATGTGGTTATTCAGTTTATATCTTATTCATACGTTTGGTGAATTATGCTTGTCCCCTATTGGTTTATCGATGGTTAATAAATTAGCACCTATTAAATTTGCATCCTTATTAATGGGAGTATGGTTTTTATCTACCGCCTCTGCAAATAAATTTGCAGGAACATTAAGTTCATATTACCCTGAAACAATGGTAACAGTTGCTGCTATCGAATCTCAGCAAACCGAAAAAGGAGTTGTACTCTGCACTAAATTAGATAAACCCGAAATAATAAATGGTGTTAATTATGTAAGTATTGACGCTGTTTCTTTTGAAGGTATTAAAGATAAGGAGATAAAAAATTCTATTGTTTCCAATATTTTTAAAGATTCGCTGACAAAAGAAAAAATATTTTTAGGGTATAAGATTGATAGCCTGTATGCCTTCTTTATGCTATTTGTTGTGATGGCTGGCGTAGCTTCTGTTATACTGTTCTTCCTATCCAGCAAATTATTAAAAATGATGAATGGAGTAAGGTAGCTTTATAAAATATTTCCACTAAAAAAGGTCACAAATAATAAATATATTATTGTGACCTTTTTTATTTTTGCTTTGAAAGCTAATTTATTTTAAAATCTTTTATGCTGTTGTAATCATCTATTTTAATGGCTTATAAATTCCATTAGCTTATAAAAAAAATTGATGCTTAAAAGAAGGATTTTTATTAAACACTAAAACTATGCTACTTTTAATTTATTCAATAAAGATTTTTTAAGTTTCTCTTTTGCATAACGCAGTGTTACATTTATTTCTTTAACACTAGCATCAGAAGGGGTGTCAAACATTAAATCCATCAATATAGCTTCACAAATGGAACGCAGGCCACGAGCTCCTAATTTAAATTCCATTGCTTTTTCTACAATAAAATCCAATACTCCTTTTTCAAAAGAAATTTTAATACCATCCATTTCAAATAAATGGAAATATTGTTTTATTAATGCGTTTTTAGGCTCACTCAAAATTCTTCTAAGGGTTTCGGCATCTAAGGGATTTAAATATGTTAATACAGGCAATCTACCTATTAACTCAGGTATTAAACCAAAACTTTTTAAATCTTGTGGTGTAATATATTGTAATAAATTATCACTATCAATATTTACTTTATCTTTATTTATATTATATCCAACGGCTTGCATTTGCATGCGCTTACTAATATTTCTGACAATCCCATCAAAGGCTCCACCACATATAAATAATATATTTTTTGTATTTACCTGAATCATTTTTTGCTCGGGATGTTTGCGTCCACCTTGCGGCGGAACAGCTACCATAGAACCTTCTAATAATTTAAGCAAACCTTGCTGCACACCTTCTCCAGAAACATCCCGTGTTATAGAAGGGTTGTCGCTTTTACGAGCTATTTTATCAATTTCATCAATAAAAACTATTCCTCTTTCGGCAGCAGCAACATCAAAATCAGCTGCCTGCAACAAACGGGATAAAATACTTTCCACATCTTCACCTACATAACCAGCTTCGGTAAGCACGGTAGCATCAGCAATACAAAAAGGCACATTAAGTACTTTCGCTATTGTACGGGCCAATAAAGTTTTACCGGTACCTGTTTCACCTACCATTATAACATTTGATTTATCTATCTCCACATCGTCCTTATGGACTGTTTTAGACTGGAACTTAATCAATCGTTTGTAATGATTATAAACAGCTACAGAAAGTACTTTTTTGGCATCATCTTGCCCTATCACGTATTCGTCTAAGTGTTTCTTTATTTCAATTGGCTTCAGCAAATGCAAAGAACTAAATAAGGAGGAATTCTTTTTTTCGATTACTTCATCACGCACAATTGTTTGCGCCTGCATAACACAATGATTACAAATATGACCGGTAATACCAGCTATGAGTATCTCTGTTTCTTGTTTTTTGCGCCCACAAAAAGAACATTTTATTTCTTTATCTTCTTTAGCCATAACATCATAAAAATTAATTAAAAGATTATGTATTTGAAGAACTATATTTAGACACTCTTTTAGTAAATGCTAAATGCTAGGTCTTCAATTATTACAATAACCATAAAATATTATCAAACTAATAATTTATTTGGATTTTATTAAAACCTCATCTACCATGCCATAAGTTTTAGCTTCTTCGGCAGTCATCCAGCAGTCGCGATCACTATCTGCCCATACTTTATCATAAGTTTGACCGCTATGTTTAGCGATAATGTCGTATAATTCTTTTTTTAATTTTTGAATTTCACGAGCTGTAATTTCAATATCAGAAGCTTGTCCCTCTGCCCCGCCCATCGGCTGGTGAATCATCACTCGCGAATGCTTTAATGCAGCGCGTTTACCTTTTGTACCTGCACACATTAGAACTGCACCCATTGAAGCAGCCATCCCTGTACAAATTGTAGCTACATCAGGCGTTATATATTGCATGGTATCATAAATCCCTAAACCTGCATATACAGAACCTCCAGGACTATTTAAATAAATTTGGATATCTTTTTTGGCATCCACAGATTGCAAGAATAGCAGCTGAGCTTGAATAATATTAGCCACTTGGTCATCAATCCCTGTTCCCAGAAAAATTACACGATCCATCATCAAACGAGAGAATACGTCCATTTGGGTAACATTTAATTGGCGCTCCTCAATGATATAAGGCGTTACATTACTAATATTGTGTTTGCTGTAGGAATCAAATGTATTACCACTAATTCCCCTGTGTTTTACAGCGTATTTTCTAAACTCATTATTTTCAAACATTGTTTTAAATTTTTAATTCGATTTATTTATAAATATTAAATGCTTTGAACTTGTGTTATATTAAATTAATTATGAATTAATTAGTTTTAAACGCTAGCTAATAAAAAAAGATAAAAGCTATTCGTTAAATATTTTTTTATACCTGGTCAAAAAACTCATCATAAGAAAGCTCTTTATTTTCTAATGTAAATTTACTTTTGAAAAGATTCATTACTTTTTCACCATATAATTTTTCATATATTTTTTTTGATTCTTCCTTATTTGTCAACACTTTCTGCACTGTTGCATTTAAAGCCTCCTCTGCCATCGGTGCTGGATCAAATTTAGCAAATTGCTCTAAAACTAATTGCTTGGTAGCATTAATAATTTCTTCATTTGTTACTTTTATGCCATTTTCTTTAATTATTTTATTCTCAATCAAGGACCATTTTAACCCTTTAGAATAGCCTTCAAATTCAGCTTCAATTTGATCTGGGGTAACAGGCTTTTCATTAACAGCCACTATCCAACGCTTCAAAAATTCGGTAGGTAAATTAAAATTAATTGTATTCATTAAGTGGTCTACGATATCATTATAAAGCTTTCTTTCGCTGTCGTTAATGAACATGCCCGTTAATTCACCCTTAATTTTATCTTTAAATTCTTCTTCATTAGTTACTACGCCTTCACCGTATATTTTATCGAATAATAACTGATTAATTTCAGAACCTGCTAAACGGTTAATATTTTGTACCGTAAATTGAAATTTAGATATCAATTTTTCAGCAGCATCTTTATCAACACCAAGTATTGTGGCGACATCAACCGGTTTATCAGCTAATTTTTGAGCATCTATAATTACTTTATCACCTTTAGAAACACCTATCAAAGTTTTTTTTGTTGCTTCATCTTTTACCCTTTCAATAAATAAGGATGATTTCTTAAAAATACCCCCAGGTAAAATTTCTCCTGCAGCATCTAATTCCACCAAATCGCCAATCAACATATCGCCATCAGCAGAAATGTCGGCATTTTCAACTTTCCCATAACGTTTTGAGATGTCTGTAATGTATTTATTTATTAATACCTCATCAATTTTTATTGTTTTATAGTCAAATTTCTCTTTACCAGAAAGTTCTACATTAAATTTGGGCGCAATACCCATTTCATATAAAAACTCGAACTCTTTTTGATTGTCCCAGTCAATATGAATACCGCTATCCATTTTTGGTAAAGGATTGCCCAACACCTCTATGTTATTATCATGAATATAATTGTGTAAGGAATCATTTAAAAGATTATTTATTGCATCAATCAAAGCTGATTTACCATACATTTTTTTTATAATGCCAGAGGGTACTTTACCTGGACGAAAGCCTGGCAAGGAAGCCTTTTTTTGGTGCACCTTTAAAGCGTTTTCTACTTTCGGCAAATAATCTTCCGCTATCACTTTCACTCTTAGCAAAGCATTTAATTCATCAACATTTTCCTGAGTAATATTCATTTTAGTAAATTTTAAATTAATTATTGCCTTTTTTAAAGCGCACAAAGGTACAAAAAAGTTTCTGTATGTTACAAAATCCTTCCTGATAAATAAAGGGGCTTTCTTATAAAAAAACTGTTGCTTTTTTCCTTAATATTTACAATGTAATTAGTAAAAACAGATTTTAAATAGAAGCTTTAATTGGTTTGGCGCTTAAGCCAGAAATTTAGCAGGGGCTTTGTTAGCATGTGTGCAAGCCGATGAGCTTTTCTTGATTTTTTTTAATTCTTCATCAAGGAAAAAAGTTAGAAGCCTGATAATACAAAAATTTTATTTTAACACAAATGCTTATTGGAATGAATAAAATATCCGTTTTTTAAAAAAAAAGCCTTTGGCCTGCCTATAATACCAATAGCCATCACCTCGCTAGAATACATTTTTGGCAAGTATTTTAAAGTATTTCCCAATACGTATTTTGATAATGTTATTTACTAAAAGATGATTTTCATTCTTAATAATTAAAATATTATGGAATGTATCTGATTTAAAACTGCACTTTTGTAAATAAAATTTAAAAACATACAATTTTGTCAACTTTTAGCGAATTAGGAATTAAAGAAGAGTTAATAAAAGGACTTAACGAAAATAATATTTTCAGTCCTACCGAAATCCAAGAAAAATCTATTCCATTTTTATTAAAGGAAGGCTTTGATTTTATTGGACAGGCTCAAACAGGTACTGGCAAAACTGCTGCCTTCGGTTTACCTTTGTTACAAGGGATTGATACCTCAAGCGATAAAATACAAGCGCTTGTATTATGCCCTACTCGTGAGTTGGGCCAACAAATAGCGAAACAATTATTCCGGATTGCAAGATATAACCCGGGCCGTATTTTTGTGGAAGCTGTTTATGGTGGTGAGCCCATTGAACTTCAAATTCGGAAGTTAAGTCGTCCTACCCACATTGTGGTAGCTACTCCAGGTCGTTTGATAGATTTGCTGGAACGTAATGCGATAAGTTTAAAAAACATTAAGACCATTGTATTAGATGAAGCGGATGAGATGTTGAGTATGGGTTTTAAACCTAGTATCGATACTATTTTAAATCAAACCAATGGTCATAGGAAAATTTGGCTTTTTTCAGCTACAATTCCCGAAGCCCTATCTGAAATTATTAAATCCTATATGGAGGAGGATGCTTTTAAGGTTCAAGTGGATGTTAAAAACATAGTAAATAGAAATATAGAACATCAATATGTGCAATGTATTGATACCAAAGATAAATTAATCACATTATTGGAATTTTTAAGAACACTTGGGAAAGGCAGAGGAATAGTGTTTTGCAAAACAAAAGATGGAGCACAATCTTTGGCTAAGCAATTGATTGCGCGTAACCATTTAGCCGAAGCTTTGCATGGCGACTTATACCAAAGAGACCGTGAAAAAGTAATGCGTGCATTTAAAAATCAGAAAGTGCAAATTTTAGTTGCCACCGATATGGCTGCTAGGGGTATTGATGTGGATAATTTGCAATATGTTATTCACTATCAATTGCCCGAGCAAATAGAATATTATATTCACCGTAGCGGCCGCACTGGCCGTGCTGATAAAAAAGGTTTATCCATTAGTTTAGTTACCAGCTCAGAAATGGGCAGGTTAAAAACTATAGAAAACGAATTGAAAATTACTGTTCATAAAATAAGAAGACAGTAATAGACCTTATTTCAAAACTCAGCACATCGGTTAAAACAGATATTACCGATAGAAAAAAATATTTTTATAAAGCTTTCGGTGCTTGGGAATCAAAAAAGTCTGCCGACCAAATCATAAATGATATTCGTAATAGCAGAACTTTTAACCGACAAATCGAACAGTTTTGAAAAATTATCTCATCGACACTAATATTTCTATTTATTATATTAAATGCAAATTTGACCTCAAGAAAAAATTTGAGAAAGTCAATCCGGACAATTGTTTCATTTCTGAAATCACACTTGCCGAATTAAAGTTTGGTGTTGAAAACAGCGAGAAAAAAGAAAAGAACCAAAAAGTTCTAGACTATTTTTTGACTGGAGTGAAAATTATTCCAATTTTTCATTCGCTTGACCTATATGCAAAAGAAAAAGCACAATTGCGAAAAGCTGGAACTCCTATTGATAGTTTGAACGGCTAAAAATACTGAAATAATTAGGAGTGTAATTTTTTTCATAGTTATTTTGTTTAATTTATTTAATTGTAAATATATTAAAAATAAAATAAAAATTGTCTATGTCCTTGATTTTCTTATAATTGAGTAATTAATCATCGCATTAAAATTGTAACTTTCTCCAATAGGGGGAGCTAATGAAAACCCGATACGAAAGTGTCGGGTTTTTTTGTGTTTTTATTTGTAAAGAAAAATCCATTTTTTATACAGATTAAAGTTGATATGATAAAAAAATAGCGTTTTCTTATCATACCAAAAACATTACGTATAATATACCCTAAAGGGTATATTTTTTATTGAAAAAATAAATTTACACCTTAAAGGGTATAAATTAAAAATATATTACTACTTTTATACCCGAAAAGGTGCATATTATGGAATTAAGTAAGTTTGTAAAACAAAAAAGAACCTCCGCTAAATTAACACAACCTGAATTAGCAGAGAAAGCAGGAGTGGGACTTCGTTTCCTCCGAGAATTGGAACAAGGTAAAGAATCAATGCGATTAGACAAAGTAAATCAGGTGTTAAAATTATTTGGATATAAGGTAGGAGCAGTTCAACTAAAAGTAGAGGAAGATGAGAAAGGCTGAAATAAAAATATATGATACAACTGCGGGGTGGTTGATAGAAGATGAAAATGGATATCATTATAACTATGATAGCTCTTACTTGAATTCTTCAAATCCTGACCCTATTAGTTTAACCCTACCTCTAAAAGAACAACCTTATACAAGTAAAATTTTGTTCCCGTTTTTTGATGGTCTTATCCCCGAAGGATGGCTGTTAGATATTGCCCAAAATAATTGGAAACTACCCCCCCGAGATAGAATGGGACTTTTGATGGCGTGTTGTAAAGATTGTATAGGAGCCGTTAGTATTCATCCCTTAAATAATGAAGAATTATGAAAAGATGTCTCTATTGTTACGAACCACTAACTGAAAATGAATTAGATTTTCATAGCTCTTGCTGTAAAAAAATATTTGGGCAATCTATTCCTCCGGAATTACCTTATACAGAAAACCAAATGGAAGAATTGGCTTTACAGGTGGTGAAAAGTCAAACAACTTTAACGGGGGTTCAAGCTAAATTATCTTTGGAATTAACACCAAGTGAAAAAGGGGATGGAAAACGATTTACAATTGTTGGTTTGTGGGGAGATTATATATTAAAACCACCCACTAAAAATTTCAATCAATTACCAGAGGTGGAAGATGTAACAATGCACTTGGGAACCATAGCCAAAATAAAAATGGTACCCCATAGTTTGATACGATTACAATCAGGGAATCTAGCCTACATTACCAAGAGAATTGACCGCATAAAAGGACAAAAACTTTTAATGGAAGACATGTGTCAATTGACAGAAAGAATGACAGAGAACAAGTATCAAGGGTCTTACGAACAAATTGGCAAAGTTCTTTTGAAACATTCGGCTAATCCGGGTTTGGATTTAGTAAATTTATTTGAACAAGTGTTGTTTTCATTTTTAACTGGGAATGCGGATATGCACTTAAAAAACTTCTCAATTATCAAAACAAAGGAGCAAGGTTATATTCTATCACCCGCCTACGATATGGTGGCAACAGCAATCGTTAATCCTGCCGATGATGATGATATTGCACTAACGCTTAATGCTAAGAAGAAAAAAATTATTAGAAAAGATTTCATAACGGTATTTAATTCTTTTAAGCTGGATAAAAAACAACAAGAAAACATTTTTAATAAAATGGAGATAGCTAAAGACAAATGGTTTCATTGTATTGATAATAGTTTTATGACTGATGAGTATAAGGTTGCCTACAAAGAATTAATAAAAAATAGATTTGAAAGGATTTCTTAGTTTTTTTGTTTTTCCATAATTACATTTTTTTCAAATAAATATCACCGCATTGAAAACTATATTTATTATGGTAAAATTATCTTCTTGATTTTAAGAGAATTGAATAAGCAATCATCGAATCAAAATTGTAACTTTCTCCAATAGGGGGTGCTAATTGAAGAAAGAGGTCATTATTGACCTCTTTTTTATTTTTATAATTTTGTAAAACCTTACTGGCATTGAGGAGAAGTGCTATTGGATTTGTAAATTTAGGAGTTGCAACTTTTTTTCTTCAAGGTATAACTTTTCTGAAAAGTGTGAATCGTCATCAAAAAGTGTACTGTTAAATATAACACTCTTTATAATTTCTGATAATAGACTATTTTAGATTTTTTATATACTAATAAATCAAAAGGGTAAATTAATTATAAAAAGTTCAAAAAATGCCGTTTCAATAATTTGGTAGGTAAAATATACGGCTACTAATAAGATAACAAACAGAATTAATGCAAATTTAACTGCCCCTTCGCCTTCACGAGTGGAAAACACTCGCGCCAGCCGGGGAAGTTTTTTATTTTTACGTAGTTTTCCAAACCGTCCCACAAATATAATGAAGTATGGAGGTTTTAGTTAAAAAATTGCATTTATGTTTGATAGGTGCAGTCTTTTAACGAAGAATTTCGAT